>Ga0214542_1005435_pt1 | contig 24177 bp, 10 predicted proteins | sample CNSS1metaG_FD_160096 | JGI IMG/M metagenome (GOLD analysis project Ga0214542, IMG submission 160096) | Root nodule microbial communities from cowpea collected in UCLA plant growth center, Los Angeles, California, USA - CNSS1 | ecosystem: Host-associated > Plants > Roots > Nodule | place: USA...
TATATGTAAGTAGTATTTAAAATTATTTAGTTATTAATTTTTAAAACAAATTATTTAATCATTTTGAAATGAAACATGTTATTCAATTATTTTTCCTCACTCTAATAACAGCTTAAAGTGGAAATTCAAAATGGTTATTGTTTAAAAAAATTATAGAAAACTTTATGATAAGACATGTCGTATAAATAAAATTTTAAAAAAATATTAACGGAAACTGTTGGTCAAGTAATAAAGTGACTTCTAACCAGATAACTAGAATAATTAAAATCAGAATTCTATAAATAAATAGGAATTAAATACAAAACTTTGTATATATGAAGTCAATGGTCTTCTTTCAAAATATATGATAAGATTCAAAGAGTGTTTTCTATTTTTTTTTTTAAATTAAAAGAAAGCACTATCTTGTTAAAACTAGCGAGAAAGAAAGAAAAACGTTAGAAAATGAAGATATGCATGGATAGCAAATCTTCTTTCAAATAATACCAAAGTCCCTAAATTATTAGAATTAAAGTGTGGCCACTTCCTAAAGTATTTTTGTCTTTCAAATTTTTGGTTTGGCTTCAAAAAAAGCCGTTCGGCCAAATTTTGTTGGTCCCTTCGCTTTGCATTATAATTGGCCCGCGGGTCTTTAGCCAACCCATATAAATAAAATTTAAAAATTAAAAATTATACAAATAAAATATTAGAAGCAATAATTTCATATCATATCTTTGTTGTATGTATAAGTCTATTGATAATAAATTTTAAATAAAATAATAACCATAAAATTAAGATTCACATGTAAATATATTAAAATTAAATGTTTTATAAATAAAGAAACATAAAAAAATTTATTGTCTAAGTTAAAAAAAAAATTAATCAATACAAAATATAAATAATAAAACTGGGTAACAAAATTCAAACGCGAAGTTAAAGAATAATAAAATATTTTTTTTTGCCTAACTTAAATATTAAAATATAATAACTTTTTTATGGGCTATGTAGGTCAACGTATCCCACCTCCGGCCAAACTACAACGTAACATCCAAAATATTTAACACGTCCTACATTTTTTTTCTTTCTTTTAAGTTAGGACACATAACCCTTTCCGTACCTAATTTATAATAAAAAAGATATATGACATAATATGGACATAAAGTGAAAATAGTAATGTTTAAAAAGTGAAAATAGAGATTAACTTTATGTATGTATCTATAAAATGAAAACAATAATGTTTACCATCATTACATCACTCCGTAATTCTATTGTTTTTCATAATTACTATTTCTTTACTCTAAGTATTGTTTTCATGATTCTCGTACTTCTACATTATTCACATTGCTATCATTAACACTAAACATTATATACGTTCGAATCTTGGGTGAATGAAAGTGAGCTGTTATTGTAGATGCACCCACCTACCTGTCTTCTTTTCCTCCATTTATCTACTACTTTCATTACAACTACATTGGACCAATTCACTGTTAAATCAATTTAACAAAGTATCTTTTACACCGTCCAAATCTAATATGAAGCAAAATAATGAACCATTTGACAGAGAAGACATCAATTGTTTTGTAATAGAGATGTAATAGAGATCAAGTGAGCCGAATCACAATTAAAATATGGTGAACGACATAATTAAGGATCATAGTTTTTAGCCTCGCCTCGTTTCATTCTAATAATTAGTATCATAGTCAAAGTCTTCCAATAGACAATTCTTGAGAGAGATTGTTGCTGGTGAGTAAATTGTAACTAAAGATTATAGTTATTGACATACCGGTAAGAGGTAAGAGATAGATTCTAACACCCTTATCTTTATTGGTTAAGTTCTTGTAGTTGCATGTTTTCAAACCTATCAATTGTGATTGTTCCAAAACCTATAATCCTTCTATTAATTTTGTCGTTTCATGAAAGATATACATACTCACGTCATACTGATTCTGCCAGTCTACTTTATGGGAAATTACACTGCGAAAATGAGTGATACCAACGTTTTCCATGTCGTGAAAATTTGAACAACATATTTTTGGCGGTCCTACAATGATTGAATGAAAAGATTGATGTGTATAAATAGAGGATGGAGAAGAGATGTGAGCACAGAGTAAGTGAGAATCGAAGAAGATTGTGCAATGCGTATATCAGTAGTAGCAGTGTTGTGTGCATTAGTGATGCATGGAGTGTCATGTGGAGATTTGAGTTCTACTTACTACGACACAACATGCCCTAATCTATATTCCATTGTCTATGGAGTCATCAACAACGCTTACCTCTCTGATCCCCGCATTGCTGCCAACCTCCTCAGGCTTCATTTTCATGATTGCTTTGTTCAGGTAAGTAAATGTTCAGGAAATTGGGTAATTAAAAATGTAGGAGTACATTGAAATTGCATTTCATGTTTTTGTGACAGGGTTGCGATGGATCAGTTTTGCTGAACAACACTGATACCATACAAAGCGAGCAAGATGCAAGTCCAAATGTGAATTCATTAAGGGGTTTGGATGTTGTGAATAACATCAAGACTGCAGTGGAAGATAGTTGTCCAGAAACAGTTTCTTGTGCTGATATTTTGGCTATTGCAGCTGAAGTAGGTTCTGTTCTGGTAAGTGCTTATTCCCAACTAACATTCTAATTCAAAAACTCTACAAAATTGGAATTTTTATTCTCTGCTTTTTGTTTTTGTTTTTTCTTAAAATTTGAATATCAAAACTTATGTTACACTGATAGTTTAATATGAATCACCTATTCGAGCAGGACAGATATCTGTATATCTGTATCATATTTTAGAATACTTTACCAAAACTCATTAATGAAGTATCTATCTAATATATAAAACAATAATTATGATAACAATATTTTATAATTTTTTATATCACAACTTCAATACATATCATTTTAATTAAAATTTATAACATAATTATATATTAATTATTGTACAATTTTTAATATGTATATATTTTTAAAACAAACATATATACTAAATATATATAAATACATATCGTATCCAATACACATACATATGATATGATTTATATCTTTTACCTAAATTTGAAATTTGTTTGAATCATCCGATACAGAAAAATGTTATTTTATGAAAATAAATTTGTTAAGATAGACAGACAGTACACTCAACTATATGTTATCCCATAAAGAAGAAGAAGCAGAAATTGTACTTTTTCTTTAAAGCAAAAAAACCTTAAAACTGTTTGTTAGCTAAAAGTATCCAGCAACTTTTATTTGTTTTATAAGATTTAGTGTTTAAGGTGGTTAAATTTTTGTGTTTGACAGGGAGGAGGTCCATCATGGTCAGTTCTATTAGGAAGAAGGGATAGCTTAACGGCAAACAGAACCCTTGCCGGTATAAACCTTCCCGCACCACACTTCACACTTTATCAACTTCAACAATCTTTTGCTGTCCAAGGTCTCAACACCACTGATTTAGTTTCACTCTCAGGTAAAATTCATATTTTCTCACAGATTCAAAATCTTACAAAATAATGCTTGAATTTACGAAGCATTGATGTATGAACAGGTGCACATACGTTTGGACAAGCTCACTGCAACAATTTCATCAACAGGTTATACAATTTCAACTACACCGGAAATCCAGATCCAACTCTGAATACCACTTACTTGGAAGCACTGCGTGAGATATGCTCCGTAGGTTTGGATAACCTCGCCGATATGGATCTCACCACACCTAAGCAATTCGATAACAAATACTACTCCAATCTTCAGTACCAGAATGGCCTGCTTCAGAGCGACCAAGAACTCTTCTCCACTTCCGATGCTGATACCGTTGCCCTTGTCAACAGATTCAGCACTGACCAAAGTGTTTTCTTCGACAACTTCGTAGTTTCAATGCTAAAAATGGGTAGTACTTCAGTGCTGACAGAAGATGAAGGAGAAATTCGGTTGCAGTGTAATTTTGTGAATGGAGACTCCTCTGGTTTAGTTGGTGTGGCATCCAAGGCTCCGAAACTGAAGCTCGCAGCAAAATCCAAATAAAATGTGCTGTAAAGGAAAAAAAGTTGTAAACGTATTTACTGTGTTGGAATAATCCAAAGGATAGTGTGCTTGTTTTTCTTTTCTTTTCTTCTTTGTTTTTCTATGTATGGGTTGGGACAGTCCTTTTACATTCTTTTGATATATTTATTGTTGTGAAATAAAAAAAAATGTTTCTACTTTGATGAATCTCATTTTTCCATCTTTCTCATTTCTCTCTTACCGAGTAATGAGTTGTTCATATATGTAAGTGAAACTGAACTATATATAAATTTAATTATTTACCATTTTTATAAAGTTTGCTTTTTATATTCTTTTTGGCTCCATGATATGCTTACGTAAGTATATAAGCATTCGGGGGTTTTGATGTTAAGTGATAACACAAAAAATGAAAATTCTTAATTAGCATGAGGAGATCTTGAGCTGAATTTAATTTCATGTTAAGCACTCTGATGCTTAGTATGGGGTTTCATAATAAGTTGCATGTTTTTTTTTATGAATTTTGATTATTGAATTTTTTTACTGTTTTTTTTAAATATATTGATAGTTAATAATTTTGAAAATTTAAAATATATTTAAAAAAATTAAAATATATTTTTTAATGATCATCAAAAGACTATATAAAAAATTCGGTAGAAAATATTAGAGAATCTAAACTCGTCCTTTAACCAATTATTGTATTATTAGAGAGGTTTTGACATTATTAGTTATGGACTAATGTTCCGATTACCTTTATAAGGCGCTTAAGTTATGCATTGCTTCTCACTACCTATCAACCGGTCTAACAAAAAGGATCAGGGTGCTGTACGGATAAGATAACCCTGTTATGCCAACAACTTTAAAGCAAAACCAATTCAAATTTAAAATTCACAGCCATAAATTCAATAAAAAATTATGCAGAAATGTGTAGAAAATGAAAAATATACCATATCAATATTGATTAAAAATTCAGAAAAAAATTATGATTTCAAATTAATTACATAATAAAAATAAAGAATTATTCACAAGAACGTCTTTAAATCTACCTTACCAAAAACAAAATAACATAAAATCAACAAATACTTATTTATACTATAAACCCCTCATTCTTATAATTGTCTCCAATCAATTAACCATAAAAAAAATGTAAAAACAAATATAAAAAAACGGGAAGATCTTGCAAAAGAACTATCGTAACCTAAGAAGTTGGATTAGACAAAGTAAAGTTTGTTAACAAGTTTATTCGCATATGTATTACCCTCCGGAAAGATAGAAAAACAATGAAAATTTAGAGAACAACGTCCAAGCATTTTCTCCTTCTAGCCTCATTATGCCAAGGAATAATGTTCTCATTATGAAACGTTTGGAACACAATAATGGAATCACATTTGAATGGTTGGTTCTAATCATGTATAATATTTCAGGTACTCCAACCTTTTATACACCTAATAGAGACAAAAATAAGAAAACACAAAAACAAATCTAAGAGACTTGTATAAAATCTCTAAAATAAAAAGATAAGAACAAGGAAAAAAGAAAAAAAATATTTAATTCATGTAATAGAAAATAGTCTACTCGACATTCGTCAATTTTTGTTTTTAACTAATATTAATGAGAACAATTGTCTACAATAAAAAAAAAATCTAACAAAATGAAATAGAAAATAACTTTTAATAATACCATTGATACAAAAATCATAATCAACATCAATAATAATCATTCCACTACAAGAAAATATTTAAATAATGACCAATTTTAGTAACATAAAATAATTAGTCACTGCAGTAACCAATTTAAATATGAATTTATAAACTAAAAATTATTAGTAACTAAAATAGTTTTTGAAAATTATCATTCGTCTCAAAATTGATAACAAAAACAGTTTTTACTATAAATTGGTCACTAATATTAGTTATCACAGTTTTGGTTACCAAAAAAGTTGGTCTCTAATTAAAAAATTAGTCTCTAAACATGTTTTTGGTCACCACTATTTAAAATTTTTCTCCTAGTTTTAACATTATTTAAATCATAGCAAAGTTTATATAATCCAAATAAAAATCAAACTAGCACTACAAGAAAAATAGTTGTAATAAAGATTTATATTTCCATTACCAATGTTGGAATTTTTGTTAAGTCATTTATCCGAGGTTGGAATTTCCGCAAGTGAACTATCCGTTGGGAAAGTGTTCCCGAAGATTATAAAAGACCAATAAATTTAAGTATTTCAATTGGTCCTATAGAATTTATTTATTTATTTTACTCAAATAATACATTTTATCATAAAATATTTTAGTTTTCTATACAAAAAAAATTATTGTCTCAAAGTTTTCCATCCAAACACGTTAAAAGGATTGACTAGCAAATTTAGCACATGTTACCGGTCATCATAAATATCACTTATTTCTAATACAAGGATGTTATATTATGAACATGAGGTATATAAATCTTTACCTACTACCCTATTTTTATGATATTATTGAATATATGCTATTTTTTAACAAATTGGGTTAAGACCAAATATAAAGATGTTTGTTGACGTTTCGAAAGCAGCATCAACATGAAGATTACTAAGCACGATAAGATAATAATTGAATCCATGATTTCTAGTGTTTATATAGATGAGATATATTTGAAAAGGAAGTCTATTACTACGGATAAATAAAATAGAAAACTATAATTCGACAACTCATTTTCCATATACAATCAATTAATAATTACAACAATAATATAATAATAATATTTAAATTAAATAGTCATATTTTATTAACAAATAATTACCAAAATATTGCTTTGATCATATTAATTATTAATATATCATTAGTCGACAAAAAATAAACTCATCTCAAATCAATAGAAGGTTATCACGAGTACTCAAATGTATATGGTTAATCGACAACTGTTTGACTTTTGTACGCTAATGATGGAGTAAAAATGATCTTTTTATTTCCACTATATACATATCATTTTATATTGTTATAAAAATTATTAATAGTTATATATAAAACCAAAAAAATATCCAAATGTCATCACTCTTCTGGTTAAGAAATAGGTTGCTTTCTAGCTAGGAAGAAGATCTTTGTTACAAAATTTGTTTTTAGAAATTTGACTTTGACCAAAGAACAAACTTAAAAGAATACCATAATTATTAATTACTCTTAACTACCACATGTTTTGTTAGATTTATAATCAATATTTTAAGAATTAACTAAGATTAAAATTTAATGATAATGCAATTTTTTTCATAGTTATAGAAACTTGATATTATCATGCGCTATATTGTTTTTATATTGATAATACCTTTTTTAAAAATCAGACTTAAGATAAATTTTTGCTAGTTAACCGTGTAATAATTTGTTTTATACAGAATATGTTTACTTATAATAATTATTTGAAAAAGTCACATGATAATGTTTTTATCAGTTAGCCATATAAAAACCTTTTAAGTGGAGAGCACATGCAAATAAATTTTTGTTTTCAAACTCAACAAGTTAATTGCAAAAAACAACAGTACTATTCTGCAAAATGAATGCTTGCATAACATTTAAATCTAGCTTAATTTTGGTTATAATGTCAGGGTTCCAAAACCCAACACAATCCTAGCAGGTACATGTATCTAATAATAAACATGTCTTTACAGCTAGCAAGTATATACATATATAATTTTAAACATTAACTTTTATTTTGGTCATAAAAAACAGAACTATATTTTCTTAACTTCGTTGAATAATTCAAGATATATGCTGAACTTAGTACACAAGTTTTGAACTTCAGTTTTCATCACATATAATTTGTGTGAAAATACAACATTTTCTAAATTCGTGGCTTTATGCGTTCCAACCACATTTGACAGAATAGGGAAATAACATTTGAAGAAGACAATGATTCCTACTCTTTACTGGTCCTACCATGGTACAATAATTGCAGTAAAAAAATCAAGAAGTCAGTATCAGACCCAATTATATACAACGTGAAATTAAGTTAGTTTACCCTAATTATGAGAAATAATTTATAAAAAGTTAAGTTAATGCAAAGATTTGAGATGTCGTGAATTCCAAGATATCCACCCAATTCATCTCATCTATAAATAAAGGATCGATGTGTGTGAGAGCATAATAACTTGAGATTCAAGAACAGCCAAAATGGGTTGTATGCGTGTAGTACTAGTGGCAGTGTTGTGTGCATTTGGTTTGCATGCAGGGTTTTCTGTCACTAATGCTCAGCTTAGTCCTACGTTCTACAGAACAACATGTCCAAATCTATTCAATATTGTGTTTCAAGTCATCTTTCAAGCTTCCAACAACGATCCCAGAATTGGAGCCAGCCTCGTGAGGCTTCATTTTCATGATTGCTTTGTTCAAGTACGTACTTGTTTTTCCAGAATAATTCTTTTTGACTCTTGTTTTTTTGTTCTAGCCACTGCGCTTGTTAATTACTAAAATAATCGGAACAGGGAAATCTCGTTAAGAATGAAAAGGTATATGGTCGAAATTTAAGGTTAGGGTTGGAAATGAAGGTGTTATGTTGTTGACAGGGTTGTGATGCATCAGTTTTGTTGAACAACACTGCTACCATAGAAAGCGAGCAAGATGCACTTCCAAATAACAATTCAATAAGAGGGTTGGACGTGGTCAATAACATCAAGACAGCGGTGGAAAATAGTTGTCCAGGGACAGTTTCTTGTGCTGATATTCTTGCCATTGCAGCTCAAATAGGTTCTGTTCTCGTAAGTCCAAATTCCCAATCATTTAATTAACATATATACTGTCATTACTATGCCCTAATCACATGTATTGAAAATTACAGTTTATTAAAGATAAAATTTTATAACAAAAAATAATTCTGAAATATACATGAGTGAGGTGAGGTGGTTGAAAGGGCATAGTTTTTAATACCATAATTTTATGTGACTCGCTATTAATCATATGAAGTAATGGACTCAAACCGTGTAGAAATTTGCCTCCAAGATATATATAAAAGAGAAAAATGGACCTTACGCAATATTTAATTAATTAATATATACATCCTTGAGTGTGAAACAGCTAGTCGTTTTTTTCAAGTTCAGAGCCATAAAATTCCTCTCAAGTAACATATATACCCAGAAATTCGGGTATTTAGGTATTTATTTACAAAGACAATTTGTCATCACGCTGAACTCTGGTATACGGCAAAAATGATTTTGATAATACCTCTATCCATTAAAGTCAATAATTTAAGCAATGTGTTGCATGTGCGACCTGGATGTTTCGTGTAAAATGCTTATTACTCAGATATAGTTGTTTTTTTCTGCTTTTATTATCTGAAAAGGAAAACAACATAATTTGACTTTTGTTAAATAATTAATGACCATCCTTACACAAAATATGGTAAAAGTTTTATAATATGTCTATTTCAGGGAGGAGGTCCAGGATGGCAAGTTCTATTAGGAAGAAGAGATAGTTTAACAGCAAACAGAAGCCTTGCAAATCAAAACCTCCCTGCTCCTTTCTTCAACCTCACTCAACTCAAAGCATCATTTGCTGTTCAAGGTCTCAACACCACTGATTTAGTTGCACTCTCAGGTATATATATACACATAATCAAATTCATCAAGTTTTGTTTAGTTTCTTGAAAAGTGAAGGTGATCATAAGTTTTTTCAAACTGCATTCAGGTGGTCATACGTTTGGAAGAGCTCACTGCAGCACATTCAACAACCGATTATACAACTTCAACAACACCGGAAACCCTGATCCAACTCTGAATACAACTTACTTAGCAACACTGCGTCTGATATGTCCCCAGAACGCAACTGGGAATAACCTCACCAATTTGGACCTCACCACACCTGATCAATTTGATAACAAGTACTACTCCAATCTACAGCAACTCAATGGCTTACTTCAGAGCGACCAGGAACTCTTCTCTACTCCTGGTGCTGATACCATTCCCATTGTCAATAGCTTCAGCAGTAACCAAAACACTTTCTTTGCCAACTTTGTGGCGTCAATGATAAAAATGGGAAACATTGGAGTGCTCACAGGAACTGCTGGAGAAATTCGCACCCAGTGTAATTTTGTCAATGGAAACTCGCTTGGATTAGCCAGTGTGGCGCCCAAAGATCCTAAGGAAAACATGGTTTCTCAATCTTAATAAGTTAATGGAATGTGTGAACTGTATAAAAGGCAAATTGAAGGTTGTAAACCTCTTTGCTGTAATATTGAAATAAACCAAAGAAATGTGCATGCAAACGTGATTTTTGCTATGCACCTGTTATGTGTTTACTTTGAATCTTATTATTGTTCAACCATCTTTATTTTTCTAGCAATGAAAAAACTAACAAAGATTTTATATATATCTAATCTTTCTTCTTAACAAATTTTATCCCTGAACAAAATGGCTGATTTTTTAACCCCTTCCCATACATGTAGAAAACTTTAAATAAAAGACCAACAGAGATAATACTTCTCTGGTCTTTAAAAAAAGAAAGAAATATAATAATTCGACTACACCAAAAGATGTGTAGATACTTTCTAGAGAACCCTTACTCTAAAACTTATCAACTGCAGGCCTTTAAGTTGACTTTAATAGGCTACAGAATTCTAAAACAAGAAAAAATAAAACTGGAACGAGACATGACAAGCTTTAAAAAATGTTGATAATTGTAGCGCAAGCACACTCATACCAATTTTGCAATGCAGAAGATTCCCAGACTTGGTCTAAATAATGAAAAATTAGGGAAAATATTTAAAACTGAAGTGGTCTTGTAGCATTGGCTAAATTAAAAAAAAAATGATTTGGTGTGTATGCTTATATCATGAAGCTTTTCTAATTAAAGAAGATAGAAAAGTATATAAAAATGTATGAAATGTTGTAAATATTTAAATTTATATATGGTTTTACTTCTGCAGCCTTTGAAGAAAGAAATACAGACTTTATATTATATTACACAAGAGAGAAAGGTATTGATGAAAGTAAATACATAGCATGCTAAGAGGTACATGGCAAAATCACTTTGCCATCCACACTTATTTGATTCATTTGAACACAGCACACAGGTTTTAGAACCTTTTATTTTGCCTTTACAACGCATATTATAACTTACTTAGATTGAGCAACAAGGTTCACTTTGGAGGCCACACCAGCTAATAATAATGTTGCAGAGGAGTTTGCATTGACAAAATTACATTGGGTGCGAATTTCTCCATCAGTTCCTGTGAGCACTCCAATGTTTCCCATTTTTATCATTGACACTACAAAGTTAGCAAAGAAAGCACTTTGGTCAGCGCTGAAACTGTTGACAAGGGGAACGGTATCAGCACCGGTGGTGGAGAAGAGTTCTTGGTCGCTCTGAAGCAAGCCATTGAGTTGCTGAAGATTGGAGTAGTAGTTGTTATCGAATTGATCTGGTGTGGTGAGGTCCAAATTAGTGATGTTATCCACAGTTGCATTCTGAGGGCATATCGCTTGCAATGTGGCTAAGTAAGTTGTGTTTAGGGTTGGATCAGGGTTTCCGGTGTTGTTGAAACTGTATAATCGGTTTATGAATGTGCTGCAACGAGCTCTTCCAAATGTATGAGCACCTACATATATATGTATCATCAATGAATGGAAAAATGATTTATGTATTTTTGTTGTTATGTGAATCTGATCGGTCGTGTGTACCTGAGAGAGTGACTAAATCGGTGAGGTTAAGACCTTGAGCTGCAAAAGAAGCGTTGAGTTGATCAATTGTGAAGAATGGTGCTGGAAGACTTGTATTTGCAAGAGCTTGACTTGCGTTTAAGCTATCCCTTCTTCCTAATAGAACATCCCATGATGGACCACCTCCCTGTAAATACATAAATTCAATTTCATATATATCATAGTTTCAGATTCTGCTTCACATGATGATAACCCTAATATTCTTCTGGTTTTCAATCATAACCATAAGTAATTGCACCGTGAAATTTAACATATATTACTGTAATATATATCTATATATTGAGAGTATATAACTTATGATATCTAACATTGATTTTTTTTTTTCAATATTATGTATTGGTGTTTTCATTAATTATTTTAACATATCACCTAATTAAGATGTCTCACTCTTACGAAACTATGCTATTTTTTTTTTCTTGTGTTCATTATTATTTTCCTAGAAAGGAGTATGGAATAAGCATTGTACATGTCCTACATTATATGCTTCAAAAGTTGACTATATATTATTGAGATTATCAAAACCATTTTTTCCGACCTACTAGAGTTGAATTTTTGAGATATTAGTTATAAATAGTGCCTAACTTGGCCATTTCACACTCAAGGTTCGAAACTATGCTATTTTTTTTTTTCTTTTGAAGTTTATATTTTGGGTAGGGTATTTGCAGATAGGTTTGTGTAGCCACTTATCCTGTTATTTGGGGGTATTAAAACATATATCCCTTGCATCAAGCTGACAGCAAGTAGATTAAGGCTCATTGTTCGAGTTTTCTTCATTAAACAATTGTTTTTAATAAATAGATCATTGAAGCCGTGCCTTGCACAGCCACTCTGAAAAACACAGTTGAAAATTTGGCAAAAACAATAGAAAAATGCAAAGAGAGAGAAAATATAGGATGAATAATAAGTTATATAATCTTGTCAACTGTCCAACTTCTGGACAGCTTTTACAAATAATTGTATAGGTTCTATTCTAGATAATTAATTTTTCTGTCATATATTTGTTACAACTTTGATTATAATAAAAATTACCGAAATAAAATCAATTACTTCTCTAAAAAAAATATTGTCAACAAACACTACTTTTATTTTTTGAAATCTCTATCACTAAATTATTTTATTTCAGAATATTATTTTAAATCTGAAATAAATTGGATGTAAACCTTAATTAAGACAATTATATATATAGTTCAGGTCTAAGTATAAATATAAATATAAAAGAATGAAAATTTTACTCAGTCAAATTTTTACACAACTTATATCTAAACATGATTACCAATCATTTTCAAACATATGTGTAGTATATGATCAGACAAGCTCAATATAGAAACTACAAATATGCCAGACTTTTCGTAGAGAAGAGTGGTAGGGATAATATACTTACAAACAAAAGAAAACAATACTATCTTTAAAGGTAAGGACTTAAATATTAAGTGTTTTTACTTCTTAGTTAAATGTAAACCAAAAGAGTTTTACTTCTTTTCTAATTTTACTTTTAGTAAAATAAAACCTAATCACAGTGAGAGTATTTTTTTTTTCATTAAATCATGTGTTTATTGATAATAGAGATCGACCAACTAACCGGAGTACATTACCAGCTCCGATTTAAAAAGTGTTATGTTCGAATTTGATTCTTTTTTTAACTATTTCATTTATTTTTTTCGATCACAACCCACAAATTTAAAATTTGAATACGAAGAATTTTTAATCCATCCCACGTTCTTTTACGGGAGAATCTAAATCTAAAAGAAACAACTGCGATTAGTGTTTTTGGTCAATATTCACCATTAGGGTTTGGAATGAACACTTACCAGAACAGAACCTACTTCAGCTGCAATAGCCAGAATATCAGCACAAGAAACTGTCTCTGGACAACTATCTTCCACTGCTGTTTTGATGTTATTCACCACATCCAAACCCCTTAATGAATTGAGATTTGGAATTGCATCTTGCTCGCTTTGTATGGTATCAGTGTTGTTCAGCAAAACTGATCCATCGCAACCCTGTCACAAAAACAACAACTTCCTTCTTCATTTACCCCTATAGCTTTTAAATTGTTAATATTTTAGTTACTGAAATTAGTTAATCAATAGCAAGATCATATTGTAAAATAACATTAATCTGCAAAACACAGATAGATATATACTACCGAGGCACCGTCCATTAATTAGACAGCTGTAAAGGTCAACGTTTGTTTGTTAGGTTTTAGGATCAGCAAAAAAATATGGAGTCCATTACTCTTTTCTTTCTCTTCCTTTGTAAGGATCGAAACAAGGTTTGAGAAGAACAAATTTTGTTTATCTCTGCCAGAAAAACTCTTGCATTCATCTACATCTCATTGTCGTATTCAAGAATAGTTTTTCTCACCCGGAATAATAAGTTAAAGCTTCTTCCTTTTTTTTCATTATTACTCGCTCTTTTCTTTGTCTAAGTGATTCCGAACCAAACAAACTCAAGGTTGTGAAAAAACAAAAAAAAAATCTAGCTGGTGATTACTAATATGTAGGGGTTTAGTACAGTAAAGAGAGAAACATGATAGATGTGTGTGCATGTAGAGAATGTTACGTACTTGAACAAAGCAATCATGAAAGTGAAGCCTGAGGAGGCTGGCACCGATTCGGGGATCGGTGAGGGAAGCATTTGAGACCACATTAAACACAATATCGTTTAACGTTGGACATGTTTCGTTGTAGAACGTGGGACTGAGCTGAGCATTAGTGACTAAAAACCCTGCATGCATCGCAAATGCGCACAACACTGCCACTACTACTGCACTCATGGAACCCATGTTGAGTGTTCTTCGATCAATACTGAGTTTATTTGTGCTCAGATCTCACCCCGAGCCTCTATTTATAGAGATCATTGGGTGGATTTCTTGTATTAACTTATTTTATGGAACTGTTTCTCAGAAATGAAGGGAGCATATAAATTAGCATGACGTAAGTGTGTGATATCATGCATGCTCACGACGACTATACTTCTTGAATTGTGAATCGATTTATTGTAGGGCCAGAAAGAAAGAGCAGCGATCATTATCTTTTTGAAATGTTATTTCTAGAATCTGTTAAGTGTGGCTGAAGTTTAAGAAAATGTCAATGTTTAGATAAACATGTTCTCGTGTATTAAGTTCAACTGCTTGAATCCCAATCAAAATCTTCACTTAATATAGTTGGAGCATGTGAAACAAAAATAGGAAAATGTTACTGTTTTTTGACACAAAAACAAAAGTTAATGATTAGAATTAGATTTCTACACTTGCTAGATAGCTCTTGTGTTAGAATTAGATAAATGTACTGTATTATTAGGTTTGGGAACAATGACATTATAAACCAGCATTAGGCTATGGAAAACTAAAATTTAAAGTTCATGCTTTCTCATTGTTGAAATTATTTTAGTGTTGACTAGTAATCATAGAGGAAGGTGTGTAGATTCTCTTAATTAATCATGTCGTTCACTTTGTTTGGAAAAGAAAAAATCAATTTAGAATATATAAATAAGATAATTCATAATTTATAAATTTTAATTTTATAAAAATAAATTAAAATTAGACTCGCTTCATAATATATTTCATCAACTAAAAATAAAAATCAATTTACTTTACAACCCGTTTAAAATTATGTGTGTAGTAAATATATCCTTGGATAGGTAGGTTTGATGGTGGGCTAATAAATGTGGTGTTCTTTTGGTTATGTGGGCCAGTTTCTTCTACTTGTGTTACACTGTACGAAGGTTCTTCTAACCTTTTGCCTTTTGCATTTTGTTCTTTTAGTTTACATTTTGTTCTTTAGAGAAAAATAGAGTGTAGGTAATATTTTTTAAATAATTAACAAGATTAGTATAATCGTTAACGGATATTAGTGTTTTGTTTTTAAACAATTTAAAAGGATTAGTGTAGGAGTAGGGAAAGAATGGAAAGATTTTGTTAGAAAACCTTAAGGTGCTACAGTAATTCACCAAACAATGTTTATTTATATATTTATTTATTTATTTTCGGATGTCAGTTTTCTAATTTGGATATGAATTGAGATCACAATGAGATTCGAATTCAGTGAGAATTTACGAAAATACCTATGACAGCAAGGAAAATTATCTGCAAAATAGGGTGGGCTCTCGCTATTTTTGTTGCAACCCAATCCATCCCTTACCCACACGTTAACTTCACAAATTAAATTTTTAAAAGTAATCTTAGATAAATTATGATTTGCGAGTATTTCTGTTATTTGGAATATATAAAATAGCACGATCATACTGTATGTATATAGTCACAAATAAAACATCAATATATATATATATATATATATATATATATATACTTTAAAAAGAATTTGCTTAATTTTATTAATTAAATATTTTTAATTATAATAAAATTATTAAATAAAAATTAAATTTAAAGATAAAAAATGATTAGCTATTATATTGATTAAGTTAAATATTATTTTATAAGCTAAAAAATAATGATATTTAAAATAATATTTATTATTAATAAAAAATATATAATTGATTTGCGAATTAATTACGGTCTAAATTAATTTTTAATATTAATTTATTAAAATTTTAACTATTTATTATTATTGATTTTAAATTAATTTTTATTTTTAAATTTTAGACTAGGTCAGTGGTAATTTCCCTGAAACATCTTACCAACAGAGTTGGTTTTCTTATTATGTTACAAGCCGACAAAACTGAGTTAAATTCTGGTTATTAAGATAAGATACGATGAAGTTAATAGAATACCAAGCATACGTTTATATTATCTTGATGCTTACCAGCAAGTAGTTGGAGTATGAATCGAATTATCCATTATTATTCTTTAAAAAAAAACTATTAGATTGTGGATAAAAGAAATTATTGAAAAAATATGGTTATTAGCCATTGGTAAAGCCATCGTATAAAATTATATCTTGATCCTTTAAAATGTGATTGATGAAATTCAAATAAATCAAAACCGAAATCATGAAATTTCTAAAATGCATCACACATGTGAAGAAATTATTAGTAAAAATGGATTTTTCTTTTATGGCAAATACATTCATATAATAACAAAAACTTTAACACTACGTGATTACTTATAATTAGGAACTTTAACACTACGTGATTACTTATAATTAGGAATGTCAAAAATATCCGTAATTCTGCGGATAAAACTCATAACGAATAAGAAATGAATATTGTAAATGGATATCTGCGAGTAACGGATACGAGTAGTTTTAATACCCGCATATTAACGGGACAGGTACAGTATCATAGTATCCGTACTCGGTATACTCTAATTTAAATTAAAAAAAAAATAAAAAAAAACATAATTAAAATATTAACATATTGATTTTGAATGAGTTAATTTGTTATCAATTAGTTTAAAAAAAATCATTTCTTTGTAAACCGTCATTCAACATTATTTAAATAGGTTATTTGGACTTTGTTTAAAATTTATGAATGTTATGTATTGTATTTTATTTAAATTTACAATTAAAATATGTTGTTAAATATTTATTTTTATTTTTTTGTAAATACCCGCGGGTATCTGTGGATATGGGTACGAGTGCAAAGCGAATATTGATCTAACAAAAAGTACGGAGGAGCTACTACATGTGCCATACCCATTGACATCCTACTTATAATAGACAATAAGAACTCTATATGTCGTATATCATAAATAATATAATGACTAATTTTTTGAAGAAGAAAATATTGTTTTACAATTCTCTTTCTCTCTCTTATATATATATATATATATATATATATATATATATATATTTATATAATAGTTTATTAAAATAGAAAATATAAATATAAATAAATTGTTGCAATAAAATAATGATTTTAAATTAAAAATTCTTTCAATAAGGTAAATTTTAATAATAAAAATAATTAATCACTATGACAAATTTAAATACTAAATTAAAAAAAATATTTTACTTTTATAATCAAAACTTTATTTACTTTAGTAAATAATGTTAACTAATTATGTGACAAACTCGTCATAATGACAAATTTAAAAATCAAATTAAAATTAAATAGCTATAAATAACTTTTAATTTATAAATTATATAATTAGTTACTTTGTTATTTAAATTTATTTTAGTAAAATAATAGGAAATGAGAAATGATGACATGTCAAGATATTGTCTTTCTTTTTCAAACTGTTACAGAAAATTATATGAAGGTCAGAAACAGGTTGGAACAGAGAAATTATTAAATTAAGGATGACATTTATTATCATTAAAATACATAAAGAATTACTAAAATGCGTATAATCATTGAGAAATAATATTATCTCTAGAGCATGCGGTAAGGGATTCGATATCAAGTCTATAAAACAATATTTTTTTGAATAAATTTTAGTAAGTATTAACCCTCGAATCTCTGTTACTACGTTAGGAAAAACATAAAAGGATCTTATAATTATAATTATAATTATAAAATAATAATAATAATAATAATAATAATAGTCACATTAAAAACAAATTACTACGCTATTTTTTAAAATGTAAGATTTTTCTTAATCCAACGTCGTTTAATATTAACTATATCCACATTTTAATCAATTTTAGTTTAATTTCTATTATTGTGAATTAAAAACAAATACAAAGAGTAAATAGAAACTTTTAAAACTTTTTTATTAATATTGAGAAAATTTATTGCATTTTTTATATATGCTTAGAGTGTGCTTCCAAGACTTTAAAAGAGTGGAAAACGTGTTAGGTTTTCTGATAAGAGATTCCAGAGAGATTTAGGATCAATGAATTCTAAAAAAATTACATAAAATATATCAAAACACTACATTCAATGATAAGAAAGAAAAAAAAAAGCATTCAATATAAAATCATAAATCGATATGTTTATAAGTTTTTTTATATATTATTTTTATTCGATATAAAACTTTTAACTTCTTTAAAATTTTTATTAAAAGAATGAAAGTGTGAGAAAGTTAGAGAAGTTTTAAATATTTGTTGTGCCAGATAAATTTTATGTTATACTTTTTTTTCACCATTTTTCAAGTCATTTGTTTTCTCTTTTAGTCTTTGATAACAAATTCTTCGTAGTCGATATATTATTTCTTTCTATCCTTTCTCTCTCACGGTAAACATATTTTTTACCGTAGGAATTAAACACATATAAAAGAGTTTATAATATGATTTGTTCAAATAAAAAATAGGTTTATCATTATCACTCCATTAAAATTAATCACAATCAACTTTTTTTTATAACTAAACATAGAAAATGTTCCCTTAGTTTGGTCAACAAGCTAGTCTTTTAATACATTAAAAGGTTTGCTAACATTTGTTACCTCAACACTTAGGTTTTTAATGTCCTCAAGATTTTCTGGTTTTTATATGTACAACCTATATATATTTTTTATGCATGTGGCATGGTGAAGCGTCACGAACCCAGGTCATGGAAGGAAGAGAAACACATTTTCAAACCAGAACTAGAAAAAGACTTTGAATTTATAAGTCATTTAAATAATATAAACTAAATCATATTTTAAAAGAAGTTGAAACGTACATAAGATATATACAATTAATATATATATATATATATATATATATATATATATATATATATATATATATATATATATATATATATATATATATATATATATATGGAAGAGGTCAAGGCTCTTCGAACTTTAGAGGGATATATGTAGAGAAGTTTCGGTACCGATAAGATATAAATCAACTTATATGATTGAGTATAACATTAATTTTAAATAAAAGTTTAAAAATAATGAACTTTGAGTTTTTTTTACATTATTCATTTTGTTTATTTTTATTTAAGGTAACACACTTGGAGTTTTAACATAATTTGAATGTAAAGTTGAGTGTCTCTTTAATAAAGATAAGTGAAAATAACAATATATAAAAAATAAAAATCAATAAATTTTATTATCCAACGACCACAAGTAGGGTAGGATTGTTAGGAATGTTGATCATGTTTTTAGATATCGTCCGCTTTAGAGTATGAAGTTTTGTCACAGTTTTGTCTTTAAAAAATATCTTAAAGAATAAAAAGAGAAAAAGTATAAACTAAGTTTGACTCAAACTTCAAAACGATGTGAGATTATTGGATGTATGGAAATAAAAGTTATTATTATGTTTTTAAAGATCTTTTCTCTAACAACGCCAATTAATTAAATTATTAATTCAACAAATCCTACTGATTCAAAGTATCACGTAGTTGACAAAAGCTGCCTGTATCTGATGCCAAAGAGGCTTAGTTAAAGAAAAAAAGACAACAATAATAATGTTAAAATAGCTTCAATAATTTCATATTTGTCGTTTTACTAATTTCCTTCTATAGTTTATCCTATTTTTAAAAATTTCATGGAGAAATCTTAGCATGCAACAGTCTTATTAAATACGTCGTTATAGACTTTATTTCGTAGTAACAAATATTAGGTAGAAATCTTTCTAGTATACTTTAATCATTTTTATCTTTTATATAATAGCTTTTTATTAACTTAAAAATGGGATTTATGAAATTTATATTATATTTGAATAATTTCTATTAATTTAATAAGACAACGAGAATATCAGGAAAAGTGTTAATAGTATTTCTCTTATATTAATACACTCTACTCTCTGGACAAATTATTTTTCTGTGTTAGCTAGTATTTGATATTCCATCTTACTCGGATCTTGTCTGTGGTTACCATCACAAATAAGTATGTATGTAGATAAAATCGAGATGTAAGAGACAATAACATGAAATTATGAAGAAATGTAATAATTTTGAACCCAGTTAACGATGATGATATCCATCCTTAGGAAATTTTGAAGTAACTTTAGAATAAACTAGTAATCCAGTTAACGAACAAGCATCAAAATTTAGATGACAAATTATAAAAGAAAAAAAAAAGTCATATTGGTACTTTTACGGAACTTAAATAATATATTATTGGTATAATTATTGATTTAGTTCTTCAATATTTTGACTTGGTTCATTTTGGTCTTGAGTTGTTAGAAGGTTTAATTTGGTTCCTGAGTTTTACAAAGTGGATCAGTTTAGTACCTTCCGTTATATTCCAATTAACCGTGTTTGTATAGTGTGAGTTGTCAATGTGTAACAAATTAAACAACTAATCTTAATATCATATTAAATACACTTGATCAAGGAAACATCAACAGAAAGACTAAAATGAGGTTAACTACATCCAACAAACAAACCAACTCAATTAACAATTTCACCCACGTTTCTGTTGCTCAATGACAGATCTGCTATACAAACGGGTTTTAGCTGAAATATAACGGGAGACACTAAACTGTATCACTTTAATAAATAAGGGTATTAAATTGAATCTTCAAAAACTTGAGAACCAAATTGAACCAATTCAAAAAATTGAGGGATTAAATCAATAATTATACCTAAATTATTATATACATACACGCATATATATATATATATATATATATATATATATATATATATATTAGATAACATTTTTCTTAAAAATTTTAAAAGTCAAATTTATGATTTTTTACACATAGAAGTTTCATATAATCAATTATTAATGTACCAACTAAAGGTTTGTTTTTGTCATGTGTTTCCCACAATACTGAATATTTAGGTTTTTTATATAGCTCACAAGTATATTCTTTCAAAACAAGGAGTATATTATTTGAGATATACTGATAAGGCAAAGAAATAAAATTTTGTTTTAATTAGAACTCGCATCACAATAGACCTAACTTGAATTTGGGGAACGAGGGTATTCGCAAGAAGCTGGACCACCGTGTCAGACACCTAAAACTAAGACAAGTCTCTCTCAGTACCTTGTTCACCAAACAAAGTTGAGACCAACAATGTGGTTCTATGTTGAACCCGGGTAGACTCAAAAAGATACTAATTACAACAAACATTAGTGGTAATTACACAAAATAAAACAAGGTTAAAACTTACAATAATGTCCAATCATTCATCATCTATTTTATTGCGACCGCTAACACAGAATTAATCGATGCTTATTCCTTAAATACCATCATTGTTTCTTCTTCGAAAAAAAAGTTTATGATCCGTAGGCCTGAAAATCCATCAACTATCCATGTAAATAGAGAGAAAGTTAAGAGTAAAAGTTAACTTTTTCATATAGATTAATCATGCTTTTTAATCTTTCAATTTGAATATTTATTGACTTATTGTCGAAACACCTTTGATAAGTACTCCGTCACATATCAACTGACACCACTGAGAATGAAATATCCAACACCGAAAACCTAAGAAGGATTGAAAGAAAATTGCAAGCAATCTTAAGAAACTTTGTGGTGTATTATAAGAAGGACAAAGACTCTTAGTCAAAATTAATGCAAACATTATAATAAATCACAAAACAACCCCATGTCTCCTAGTGCTTTATAAATTAGAGAATTTTCACACTACACCATGATCTATGTATTTATTTATCAATAATCTTCTTCTTAGTGTTATAAATAAATATGATTAAAAACATCAAATATTATAATAATTGTTAAATAAAAATTGTTATTGAAAATATAATTACAAAATAATCTTTAATAAATTTTCTTAATGTTAAAATTATACAGTAATTGAGAATAACAATTATCTATTATAAGTAGTTTTTATAAATAATAAAGTTAATAAGATGAGTTATATCGATAATGATAAAATTGATACAAATTGTATGTAAAATAATGGTTATAAAAATATTATAATTAGGGACGATAACATAGATATGACAGATGCGGACTTGATTATTTCATCTCCATCCATAAAAATTACTCATCCTTATTCCCTGTGTAGTCGATTAATACGAAAATTTGTTGTCAAAATTTAGCAGATTTAAGTAATATTCTGGAGAGAATGTTCATTTGTCATTCTCAAGAAAAATCATTTGTGGTAGTAGTTATAGATTATAATAATTATATATATATATATATATATAGTTTTATTAAATAATAAAGTTAATAAAATAAGATATATTTGCAAGACTCACCTTCTCTCTTAAAAATATTTAGCCTGATCTTATTAGATGGTCTTAGGTCAGCCCACTTATTTTCTAGGACCCCTTTTATTAGTTGCTCTCTTACCTTCTCCTTTTTTTTTTTTTTTAAAAGGGAGTTCTACTCGGGCTTAAGCTACATCCTACTCCGAGCAGAGCTAACAGAACATTCCTTCCTCTATGTAGGTCGATCTCTAACCCCTGTTCCATTATGTTTTTTAGTTTTGAAGCTTTGGTTCCACCGTAATATCTTCTAGGGTCTCAGTTCATCTCCCTTGGTTTTGTTATCGTGCTCAAATTTTTGGATGATGATTTTAATGGTGTGATAATATGATGTATGTGTTTTTGGATGGATTTCTATTGTTTCATGCAGGAGCAGGAGAGAAAATGCTTCTCGCCCAGGCAGGAATCCTCTAGCCTAAGCGAGAGTAGCAAAGAAATCTCCTTTTATCTCTGCGCGAGTTGTCGCTTAAGCGAGAATTCTCGCCCAAGTGAAAGCAATCTCGCCTAAGTGAGAAGGTCTAGCTCAAGCGAGAACTCGAAATGTTGCACTGAACCCTCTATTTGAGTTCTCACCTAAGCGAGGAAAGTCTAGCTTAAGCGAGGGAACCCCTGTGGCTTGGGCGAGACCTCTTAGCTTGAGCGAGAATGAGACAGATTTGTTTCAAACTATGTGATTTCACTTGTAGATTGATTTAATTACTTTTAAAAGCATGAACCTATGACTATGTATGTTTTATGTGATATTGATGTGTTTGGTATGAAATGAATTATGAAGGTGGTGGGTTGTGCATTGGCATGAGATCATGATGTTTTGAGATAACACGTGGACTTGACATGACAACATGGATATGGTATGAGCTAGACGTAATTCCATGAGTCCCTTGACGAGATTTCATGGTGGTGTTGTAGTGTATATAATCAGATAAGGATTCAAGCAAGGTTGCATCCTGAAACTCTAAAGAATTGGTCAGACTCACACAGAGTAGATTGGTTTAAGTGGTGAGAGTAGCAGGATGTCCTAGTTTTTGGCAAGATAATGGCCCTAGATGATCATGGACTAACCTTATGCGTGGTAGGGTGAAACCCATTGGCAATGGCTCTGCATAGCAGTAGAGTTCACCACAAGTGCAAGCATCCAGTGAATTTGATTTTTTTATATTTATCCAGATAATTGAGTTTGATGGTCTTGCATTGTTTGTCTTATGTGCTTACTGAAATGTCTGTTTAAGATCTGCTTGTATAGGATGAAAATTAATTTTATCTCTAGCTTACCCATTGTTGAGCCTGTCTCCTTGTGAGCTGTTATTTCAATTTCATTTTTTTGTTAATTGTTTCATGTTTAGTCTATGTTTAAGGCATTATGTTGTGTTGCGCCTTTGGATTTTCTTTCTGTATATTATGGTAGTGGTTGATTTTTATCTATTCTATGTCGGTGATTTATTTTATACCATAAACATGCAACTTTCTATATATTAAAATTATTCTATTAAATTGACACGTTACAATATTAATAATTATAAAAATAGTAAGGAGCGGTACGTGTATTCCAATTGTTTTACCTTAATATATATATATA
>Ga0214542_1005436_pt1 | contig 24176 bp, 12 predicted proteins | sample CNSS1metaG_FD_160096 | JGI IMG/M metagenome (GOLD analysis project Ga0214542, IMG submission 160096) | Root nodule microbial communities from cowpea collected in UCLA plant growth center, Los Angeles, California, USA - CNSS1 | ecosystem: Host-associated > Plants > Roots > Nodule | place: USA...
CATTCTCGTTCTTATTTATAGTGATAATTATATGTCTCATGATCAAGGATATTTGAGATTTTTTGCTTATCTTACTCTTTTTAATATTTCAATGTTGGGATTAGTTACTAGTTCGAATTTGATACATATTAAAGTTATTTAAAATCTATAACTAATCAAATAACAAAATTTTCAGTTTTTCTTTTTGAAATATGGACTGTGAAATAAAAGTTTGTGGAGCAAAATGTGGTCAGAAAACATACTATTTTATTTTCATACATAACGAAATTTTGAATTTTTCATTGAAGTGATTTTGGCGAGCGAAATAAAATTTGTTCAGCGGAATCCTTTCATATAAACTCGTTTCATCACCAAATAAAAAATTGTTAACAAATTTTGAGACTTGATGAAAGATTTTTGGATTTATTGAGCGAATTATATAGAAAAATAAGTATTTGTATAAAATCCATAAATCAATCCAATACAACACCATAAATTTAACTCGTAAGCAACTATTCATTGAATTGATTTTGAAACTATAAGAAATAAGTAATACCGAAAAAAAAAACTATCTCTTATACACTCATTGGAAATTATTCTTTGCATGAATAATTTAAACTTGAAAAATCTTTGTGGTACAAATCTATTGTTGTGTACTACTTATATAGAATGTGAAATCTGCCCAATGTATAAATATGTTTATTTGTAATAATTTGGAAAGGAGTAGAACCAAAATAGAATATATGTCTAAATAGATTTTTTTTTTTTAATGATTTGGGTCAGCACTGTCGGAGGTTGTTTTATTTGTGTGAAGTGTTTTTTTTAAAAGAGAATCTAATATTTAAAAGTTTCATAATTATATTCCCATTGTTTCTTTGTTATTTCTGTATACAGGTTAAGCATCTAATACATCATTCTTTTATTTCAGTCCAAAACCATTTATGACCAAATTTTCTTCAAGTGCTCAAAATGACCCAAAATCAAGTTGTAAAACACACATTCATACTTACATAACAATTTATCTTCCCTGAACTCAAATCCTTTGATATTCTAGAAAATTATTCAAAAATTATGTAGAGTTAGAGATACTATTGGTTCCTATGTCTTTTAATCATTAAAATATAAATAAAAATCGATCATTTTTTAAAAGAATATGAAAATGGGATACATATTTAATATGAAATAATTTGAATAAATGAATATTCAAAATTATTTATACATATGTAAATATTTAGGTTAAATATGTTTTTAGTCCCTCAAGTTTCAGTGAAATTTAGAATTAGTCAATTTTCAAAATTTTTGACCAATTTAGTCTTTTATCTTTAAAAATATATGAATTTAATCATTTTAATCAAAATTTATTGAATTTATCTAACGTTTCAAGCGCATTTCATGATAATATTTGAATTGTTTACGTCGTTTGACATATTTTCGCTTCAATGTTAAATCAAATATTATCATAAAATGCATTTAAAATATCAAATAAACTTAATAAAATTTGGTAAGAATAACTAAATCTATGCATTTATAAAGATTAAAGACTAAATTAGTATAAAATTTTGAAAAAAGACTAATTTCAAAGTTCACTAAAATTTGAGGGAACAAAACATATTTAATCCTAAATATTTATAATGTATAAAAAGCAATTAAGAAATATATTCCAAAAATATAATGGGATAAGAGTTTAAAAATTATAAACTTTAACATGCCTAAAAGATAACAATTATCACACTAGTGTTTGTGTTTAATTATAATGACAGGTCAATTTTCTTGAATACGAAAAAAATAGTTAGCTGAAAACAATGACTTAGAACAAACACCGACAACTGCATTTGGTTACTATCATGTCCTTACAAATTAGCAGTCCAAAAGTTTGTAAAGTTTTTACTTTTTTCAAATAATATGATCAATGCTTTGCCTTTTCTCTATTTTCTTCATATGTCAATTATTGGTCAGTTTCTAAAATTCACTGTTCTGTTTGGATTATGTTACCTTTTAAAACATTAACGCATAGTTATTATTAACATGGCCTATGTTTTTTTCACTTTCCACTTCCATGTTTCTCTTCTACACCCCATTTCATAAAGTATAGGATAAGATATAAAAAACTTTCAGGAATAACGTTAAACCTTGTTTTGAATTCTTAAAAACCAGTTCACATAACATTTCACACGTATATTTATATATACTGAAAAGAAATTGTTATAACACACTTCTTAAATAAACTTTAGTTTTGTAGATCTTTCAAAATTTACAGGTTACATCAACCCACGTACCTGTGAAAAATATATTTCAAAGTAATTAACGTATATTGTTTAAACATTTCACTCAAAAAAATATTTTATTAGTGACAAAAAATTATTAATCACTATAACTATAATGATCAATTTAGATATTAATTTATAAACTAAAAAATATTAATAACTAAAATAATTTCTAAATTGATCTCTAAATTAATTATTATATAGTAAATTGATCTTTAAATTGACCACTAATATTAGTTATCAATGTTTTAGCTAAAAAGAAATAGTATCTAAATTTACATTTAAATCAATCACTAATTGAGCAAATTTAGAAGTTAATTTTTATGGTAATTAAAATTTTGGTAAACAATATTAGTTATCAATTTATTAGAAATCAATTTATTATATTGACCAATTTAGAAACAAATTTAAAAATTATTTTAATTATCAATAATTTGTAACTTATAAATTAATATATAAATTAATTATTATAATAACTAATTATTTTATATTCCTAAAATTAGAAATTAATAAAATATTTTCTTGTGGTGTTTTAAGATTTTACAACTTAATCTAAATTTAATCAAAATAAAATAATTTAATCCAAATTCAAAGGATATTAAATATATTAAATTATATAATAAAATACAAAATGGTATCCAAATAAAAAAAAATATCATCAACTTTTTAATTTAATATGTTTAATTCAATAATATTTTTAAAGTATACTGTGCGTAGTGTGCGAACTAAACTCGTTTAGTCTGCGATAATGCAAGTTGAATACAAAATATTCACATTAATTTATTTTTATTATTATTATTATTATTGTTATTATTATTATTATATGAGTTTGTCGGCTGTGGATTATACAAATAATATGTAAATGTTGTCAAAATTCTCAACTCTACTATTTTTCTATCTATAATACACGAATTCTATATAGTTTTTCAAAAACTATTTTTTTTAACTTGTAGTCAACTTTAATATGATTTAAATTAAAAATTTTAGTTCTTTAAGAATAATTAAATGTATCAACTTTAATATATATATATATATATATATATATATATTATTTTTTAATTAGTTAACTGCATCATATAAAGATAAGAATTAAACTCTTAATTTTTTTCTAACAATATTATTTATTTTAAAGCTTAATTTTGAGAAAAATATTAATGACTTAACTATTGTAATCTTTTAAGAATATTTTGATATTTAATTTCATTATCTTAAGAATAATGATTAAAAAAACCCTAATCAAAAACACATGCCATATTTTGTGTTTGAGCTTTGACATTATAATATTGTGTATAGATATTAACAAGTGAGATCCGTACCCATAAAGTAAAATAAGATCCACTCTAACTGTCAGCACTGATTTGACTTTAGACAGATTGATAAATGCTATAGCATTTTATATTCTCCAAATGGAAGAATATGAATAAATAAATCACAGTATATTCAACCACAATTTGGAAAAGGAGATGCGACAACTAGAGCATGTTATTATTGAAAGCATATGTTATATTTAAATTAATCATGAACGAAATGGATAATACTTAGAAGCAATGAGATTATATAAGTAAAATAAATGAAAAATGGAATAATGAATTAGGTTGATTGACACAAATATAAATAAATAATAATTTGGGAATTGTTATAGTGCTTTGCATGGTGGGTGGGATTCCACCAACCGATGGAATCCAAACACGAAACCACCACCTTTAATTTCTGGGCCATCCATCACACCCACACATTTTCTAACCATTATTCATATAAATAATAAGTTCAAAACCCATGGTTTTAGCAACCAATGTATCCACCATTACACTTCTTATCTCAACTATAACAACCATTCCACTATTTAAACCCAACTTGTTATAATTAATAACACGATTATTTTATTTTTATATACTAAATTAGCTCTTACACTTTTCTTAAGCTGATTTTAATCTTTAAAATTAAAAAATAATCGTATCTATTACGATACTTTAAGATGTGGGTTAATTTATGCTATTTTTATTATTTAAACATTTTATAAAAAATTGTTTAAATAACATCGTTAGAATCAATTATTACATCGGAGATATTGTCAGTTTTAAAATTTGAAATTTTTTATCAAGGTTTTATGCTTAAGTATATTAGAGGATTAAACAAAATTTATGTATTTAAATTATCTTTTATTTTGACTTATATGTAATATGAGACTATTAAATATATTAAAATAAACCATCAATTGAAGTTTAAGATAAATGAAAAAAAATTATAATCACTTTTCCATTCTTTGAATTGAGGAATAAGAAAACAAGATTTTAATTATTTCCTTGAACATATAAAAAGAAAAAAATGAAGTTTTGTTGAAGTGGAATGAAGTTTTCAAGTAGAAGGACTAATTTATACAGCTGAAAAACTTTGAAATTGTATATTATGCAAGTCTAAGTCTCACATTGGATCGAAATGAGAAAGTTAAATAACTATATAAGGTTCAAGATCTACAAACTCATTACCTTAAAGTTTTTTGTTAGACTTGGTGTCAATCAGTGATGTGAGTTTAACTCAAATTTCATTGTTGTGTCTCTTCCATAAATTTTTCCCTCGATAGACCCATTAGTGGTGTCAAAGTTTATAGTTAGTTTTGGTGACGGAACTATACAAATACATTGTACCATGTGGGAGGAACTAATCTTTGAGGGGATGATTGTTAATGTCAATGTAAGTTTAAGTCTTACATTGAGTAAAAATGAAAAAGTTGAATATCATATGAGAATCAAAACCATAAACTCATTGCTATAAGATTTTGGATTGAAAGTGGTATCAAGTTAGACTCAAGTAAGATACTTTCAAATTATATTTTGATTGCGTGATTCTCAAGAGAAATTTAAATGTAAAAATTGAAATTAAATGACAAAAATGAACATGAATCAAAATAAAAGTGCAATGAAATGTTTTGATTACCACAATGAAATATGATTAATCTTACCGACTAAAATCATAAATTATCGTTTTATCATCATCAAAATGTTGTTATTATTTCATAATTTAAAAAATTTTCATGATACTTCCTTCAAGTATAAATCATCGATTAAATCGTAAAAATACGAACTTACACGTTAATCTCTGAAAATAAGATAATTAAAAATAAAACCCATATACAATATTTTAGTTTTCAAACCAAATTAAGATTAAATATGTTTTTCATGTTCTAACTATTATAAAAAATTGTTTTATTTATAAACTAAATTATAAAGTTCTCTCAGCACTTTATAAAAGTCATATAAAATATTTTTCACAGTTTTTTCTACATAACAGATGGAGTATGAACTATAATATAACATATCCACATGCTTTGAAAAAGATATTTTACTGAAAAATATTTTATAGTTTAGTTTGTTAACAATGATGTTTTATATGAATGAGAATAAAAGTTTATGAAAAAATACATATGAAAAATGCATTTAACCCACCAAATTATTTATTATCATATAATTTTATTTTTAAAAATGCTATAATGTTATGACTTAAGTCACGTGACTTTTTGAATATCAAACTAAAGCGAGTAATACATTATAACGTTTTCCATGCCTTCAAAGAACTGGTGATGATGATAAGTGAAAAGAGATTTTCATATTTTCATCTTAGAGTGATAAACGTTGATTAATTACATAAATCTATTAATTTTCTTAAGCATTGAATCTCACGTGATACATGCATGCGCAAGTACAAGTTTTGTTAGTTCAGTGGGCCTGGGGTGTTAATAACAGCTTTCAATAAATTTCTCTAAAGAAAAAAAATACTATTGATCTGAAAGTAAGTTTACAGAGAAAAGAAGAAGGTTTTTAATAGAATGAAAAAATAACAGAAAATAAGGAAAAAAAATGTTTTTTGATTCTAGTTTGTTGATGGAATTATCACTGTAAATTTTTTTTACAATCTTATTTATATTTTTCAAATCTCTCACATTCTTTAACAGTAGAATAGCTCCAACAAATAATCAAACATCTTGAATTTAAGGTCCATAAATATATGGGAAAAACATTGTAGGAAAATATAAGATATGGTTTTGAAAGGTGTTGTCGATTACATGAATCCAATAACTATTATTTTCCGATAACTATTATTATCTGACTTAATAAGAAAGGCACTTAAAGGATATGAAAGAGACGAAAATGTGAGTCCTCCCCTCTCTTTTTAGATGCCATGCAACTTAGATTTATAGTGCATATGTAACAGAACTTGAAAGGAAATTCCATTGATTTTTTTGTCAAAAACGGAAAGCTGTCTTAATTTTCAAACTCCATTATTTCTAAAAGCTTTCTTTAAATTCACAAACTTTGTTTAAAGTTCAAAAGTCTTAATCAAAATTAAACTCAAACCTTCACATTTCATAAAAATAGGTAAGATAAATGATATTTAAATAAAAAACTTATAAATCTATTATTTATTGTCTTTTCATTAAATGGTAATACTTGTGTTTCTTATATAGATTTGTAGGTTGACAATAATATTTTGATGTATTTAAGTGGTGTTTGTTTAGATTGAAATGGAGATGTAAAAGAGGTAGAAGGAAGGAGAAGTGAGATCGTTTTAATCCAAAGAAAAAAAAAGTAAGTGAAAAGTTTGTAATAGATATAATTGATTTGATAAAAAGAAATTAAATTGATGGTAAATTAAAAAATACTCCATGTTTAATTTTAATAAATATTATTATAAAAATATTATCGACAAACATAATATGTCCATAATACAAAAATTTATTGTCAATTTGTGTTTATTATCATATTACAGACAATCAAAAAATCGTTGTTAAAATGGTCATCGATAAATTTTATCGACAAATCATAAAAATAATTACCGATAATCTCAAATTCGTCAATAATTATCAACAAATTTTGATTATCGATAAATATTGAAATTGGTTCTTAATCTTCATTTATCTCCTCTTCTTTTTCTTCTTATTTTTCTTCTTCACCTCTTTTCCTCCTCCTGCTCCTCTTTTTCCTTTTCCTCCTCCTCCCTCTGCGCTATCATTATCGTCACATCATTTGCTGCTACCGTCTCTGACTTCTCATCTTTTTTCTCTTTCTATTTTCCTCTTTCTCTTTGTCTTCATCTTCCTACCCATCCTCATCATCCTCCTCCAACCTCACTGTCAATGAGTTGTTGTCGTGCCATCACACCATTGTCGTCACGCCACCATGCCATCATTGTCGCACCTTCTCTTTTTCCTCTTTCTTTTCCTCCTTTTTCTCTTTCACCTCCTTCTCCTTCTCTTTTTTTTCTTATCTTCTTATTCCTCTATCTCCTCTTAATATAGAAAATAATCTTAAGAACTTTGTGAGAAATGTGTCACATATTTTAATGATAAATTTATCCACAAAAATATTTATCCATAATATGAAACACAAATTATCGATGTAATTGACCATCCAATATATTATCGAAGGATACTATAAATTCTAATTTACTGATGGATATTACTAACATATTCGTTACTAATAAAAATATTTGTCAATAATTTAATTTCTAAACTCTATTAATAAAATTTGTCTGTAAATTTGAGTTTGTCAACAAATTTATTTTGTTAATTTTCTTTTTCATAAGAAAATAGAATAAAAATCACATATCAAATTAAGAATACTACAAATTTTAAGATTAGAGTAATTCAATGATGAAATACAATAGTTTTTTACTATATTGACCAATGTATGTCCTTGTCAAAAGACAATTAATTTGTATATAATTTTGAAATGTAATTAATTTTCAATAGGAAAATCAATATAATATTTAAAGGAGTATAACAAATATTTTAATCTTGTAATTTTAACTTTTAAAATTTTTTAAGTTGTTGAAATTAGAAAATAATTGTATTAAACAATAAAATTATGAACCTCTCTATGTATAAAAGATTTATGGTTACACGTGAAAATGAAAATAAAAACCAAGGGGTATAAAGAGTTTTTAGCATCACCTTCTCCACCATGTTAATACAAGTGAATCCATGCATATGTAATTTCATAAAATTATGTTAACTATATAGGTAAAAGGGGAAAATTGCTCTTAGCACCTGTGGTTCTCCTCTTTTCTTGACACAAAAAAGAAAACTTAATTTTCCAAAAACATCACAATTAAGAGATAGAATATCAATAATTTTATATATTATAAAAAATAATAATTTAATTTTATCATTAACTTTTTAAATATTTTTGGGAATGAAGATTTAGATCTAATCACTAACAAATAAAATGATCATGAGCATCACCACCAACAATAATCAAATGACATTGAAGAATCTGAGCCACAATTACACAAAAGAAGGTCGTCATTTGTCACTTGCATTATTATCCCTAGCAGCATCATACAATCGAGCTCTTTTGTTGGACTTCATGATTATTGCAAGACTCTTAGTTTTATCAGCATTCAACTATGCTATATATTCAGTAAGGGATTTTTTTATTTAATACAAATATAAAAGAAAAATAAAAGATACAAAATTTAATATAATATACTATGTTGATTCATATATTTTTTCATGTTTATTTTATCATAGTTAACTAGAACACTCCATGAAAAATAAAAATTATCTACGAAAAAATTATATAATGATATTATTTAAGTATTAATATAATATTTAGAAAAATGCTAACATCTCTTAGGACACCGGTTAATTAATAACTAATGATCCTTGATTTCATTATTTTTACATTGAAAATTATAATAATTAACTCTATTAATTAACTAAAGATATAAATACAACTTTGGTCCCAATTTTTGTATACATTTTTTCATTTGGTCGTCTTTTTTCTAGGATCTTCAATAAGGTCCAAATTTTCGTCAAATTTATTGAATTGGGTCCTTTTTTGTAACAACATTTGAATAATTAACGGAAGGTGAATCATGTGTGTCATATGTTAGTTCATGATTTTTTAATATTTTTTTAATTTAAAAAAGGTTGTCCATGTGTGAAGTCAACATTGTCCTGATGTCACGTGTCAATTTAGTGTTAATGTCATATGTGAAGTCATTATCAATGTCACATTTCAATCAAATTGTTCTACATCTTTTATATTCAATTAAATCCCAAATTCAATTTTCGTTAATTTTATTCAATTCAGTTCAAATTTTTGTTAATTTTGTTTAATTCAATCCCAAATTTGTTCTTCTCTAAATTGAGACCAAATTTAATTTGTATATAAATGTTATACTTGAATTTTTATTAAAATTCAAATTTTTATTAAATATTTCTTAATTATTTTTAAACCAACTCTAACTATATTATTGGAATAATTAAAAATTGATGAAGAATTTTCCTTCTAATCGTAAAATTAACGAAGAATTTTCCTTCTATTTTTAAAAATAATGAAAAATTTTGCTTTTAATTTTAAAAATAATTAAAAACTTTCCTTCTAATTTTAAAAATAGTAAAACAATTTCCTTCTAATTTTAAAAATAGTAAAACAATTTCCTTCTAACTTTAAAAATAGTAAAACAATTTCCTTCTAATTTTAAAAATATTAAAGAACTTTCCTTTTAATTTTAAAAGTAATGAAAAATTTTCCTTCTAATTTTAAAAATAATGAAGAATTGTCCTTGTAATTTTAAAAATAATGAAGAATTTTCCTTCTAACTTTAAAAATAATGAAAAAAATTTGTTTTAATTTTAAAAATAATGAAGAATTTCAATCTAAAATTTAAAATAAACAAAAAATGAGACTGAATTAAATATAAGACACATAATACTTATATTGTCTAACATGTGGCACTAATAATGACTTGAATAGGGATGATATGTACCAAAATATAAGACACATAATACTTATATTCATCCCCGTAGAAAACATACATTCTCATCCACGTACCCAAATTTAACGGGTATCAAACTTTTGTTCAATCATCATTCCCACCGAGTAACGAGTATAATTTCTTACCATACATGTACTTGTCTTCTTACTACTTCAATATTAATTTTAATTAATTTTTATAAAATAATAAAAAATTACGGTAAATGAAACATATTATCAAATATTTAATATTAGGAGGATGATTTTTTCTTCAATATCAAATACTTTGAAATAAATAATAATTGTTTACATTTTAGATTAGAATACCAAATAAAATTTTATGAGAACCAAAATATTTATTAAATTTGCAAACATTAATGAAACCTATTTTAAAAATTATAAAAGGAAAACAAAATATTCAAATTAAAATATATTTTAAATCTTTGTTTACTTCATTTTTTTTTAAATTCTAATGAATCTTTTTTTTATACACTAATAAAAGTTATAAAACATCACTTGATCAAAATGACGCAAAGAACAAATAATAAACATAAAAATAAAATTTTGACATAGATCTTGTATCTTTTAAACTCCAATATATGTTGGATGGTGATAAAAAAATATTCATGACAATTACATTATATTTTTATATTGTAGTGAATAAAAGTTATTTATACAATTAAAAAATTAGAGTGTGATTGATAATGAGTTAGAAAATAAAAAATAATTAGATAAAATATATCGAAATAGTATTCTACATGATAAAAATAAATAACAAATAAAAATATTAAAAACTTATTGAAAGAAATCGTACAAAGAAAAATAAATGTATAATTAAGAATATGATAAGATGAAAAATACCTTAGCGATCTAAGAAAACTTTTCAAATATCAACATACATATTTAATGGTTAAGAAATAACAAAAATTGTTTTAGTGAAACAAAATAATTATTCAAATGAAACAAAAATGAATAATAATAATAATAATAATAATAATAATAATAATAATAATAAGTAAAGAACCTTTTTTATACTACCTAGTAAATGAAATTTTTATGCTATTAAACACTTAAAATGAGAGTATTAAACATTCTCATGTGAAAGAAAAATATACAATAAATAAAAATATTAAAAAATAATAGAAATATTCAAATGTGAGACATAAAAATTTCTTAATTGACATACATCATTTTAACATAATTACATAAAGATTATGATAAAATGAAAAATATATCGGAGATGGAATGAGTTTCATGACAAACCAAATAATTAGAAGAAAAAAAAAATATATATATATATAGGGTTACTTAATTAATTGTGAATATTTTAATAATTTAAATGGGGACGGGTATTATCGTGGGATATGTATATTACCATACTCATCCCCATACCCAATTGAAAAAGTCAGAGATTCCCCATACCCATACCTATACCTAGTCTATGCGGGAATTTCCCATCAAAACGGAAACGAATTTTGACAATATTCACAAGAGCATGTTTATTTCTCATCTCTAGACTTGACACATGACAACACTGAATTGATATGTGACACAAACACTACCATATCACACAATGTTTACCTGAGAAGTGGACAACTTTTTTAAATTAAAAGAAATTAAAAAAATACAAAAATTAAAAAACAAAAATCACAAAAAGCTACCTATGTTTTGGCTACCAAAAGAATTGGTCCCTAAATTAGTCTCTCATTACAAAATGGCTAAATTGGTCTCTAAACATATTTTCTAGTCATAAAATAGGTCACTATTTGATAGTTTTTTTTAGTGAAGAAAGTTGTATTTAAATCTTAATTATATTATAAATTCAAATAACAGATTTTATATAAAGACAAAAACATTATTTGAAATTTTTAAGCAATATTTTTCTTACACCAAATAAGTACTTTGGAATTTCTAACGTCTCTACTAAAAAACGTGAAAAAATATCTCTATAACATTTGAAGAATCTCTCAGTGAAATCTTAAATGTGAAGACTTAAAACATTTGAAAGGTGCCATCTTAATTCTTGCAACAAAAAAAAAATCTCTTTAAAATTTCTAACAACATTAAAGTATAGTTATTTTATTATTTAATTCAGATTTTAATTATTTTTTTGTAAGCCTTTTAAATGTTTAACATTAACTTTTAGTTGATTTTTATGTTAATTTAAACTTTTTTATGTTTAATTATATTATAATTTTTCTCGGCATTAAAATATAGTTATTTTATGGTCCTTGTTTTATTAAAAAAGATTCAATTTGGTCATTGTCATCAATTTTGACCAAATTGATGACAAGGACCAAATCGAATTATTTTAAAAGAAAACAAGGCCAAATTGAAAAAAAAAATGGAGGACCAAATTGATCATTATTGACAAAAAAAATGACCAAAAGAGTATTTTAGCCTTACTTTATTATTTTCTAACTTTTTATTGGTGTGTATCAAATAAAATATTAAACACAGTTGTACAATAACTATAGACATTTTTTATTTTCTAAATAAAGTAAAATTGCATTAATGATTATTAGTTTAAAATTCATTTAATTAATATCATAGTTAACTACGAACTCTTGTAAAATTCGATACATATAAATTATTCTCAACCAGTACCTTTAAGACATTAGCTATCAAGACCCTAATATTTAATACTACAATATCATACTATCCACACACAAAAATTATCGGTAAATTAGCATGTACGGGTAGATTTTATTAATTAAAAAAACATGTTAGTAAAATAAAAATATATCAACAGATTTTATAAACATATTTTAGGATTTTAATTACTCACAAAATATTTGTCGATTATGAATCTGTTGGTAAAATTTGTCAATAATTCAATTTTTTTATTATCGACAGATATTTCTGTCAATAAATTTCGTCAGTAAACTAGGTATCAAAATTCTCACTTTAGCTTTTGTCATGTCTAGCAAATATGTCGATAATGATTTTTTTTTAATTTCTTAATGAATTCGTCGATAATTTAATTTTTTGATAATTCGTCGATAAATTTGTTGGCAGTTATTTTTTTAAAATCCATTGGTAAATCTGTCATTAATTGCATTTTTAAAATCTAATGATAATTCCATCTAATAAAATTGGGGTCAATTTTGTTAGAATAATGTCGTTGCGTGTGGAACACATAATTTATTGTTAGCTTGTTAATAAACCTAGTTTCTAGGAACAGAATCTTGTTGATTTTGTTAAGCCATGATCTAGTCATGGGCCCCGCATTTTATGCCTTTCTGTTTCTTTGTACAGGCTACATAAAGCCATTATTTCAATTGAATAAAACAAGCTTCATAGCTACTACATCTTTCAGTTTTATCAGTGGTATCAGAGCCAATACACGGCCTGACACAGAAAATTTAAGAGAGAGAAAAGTTGAGTGAAAACACAGAGAGAACGCATAAGAGAGAGAGAAAGAAAGGTTGAGTGAAAACACAGTGAGAACGCATAAGAAAGAGAGAGAGAGAGAGAGAGAGAAAAGCTTTTTGAACCACAAAGAGCACGTACCCAAAGGCGAGAAACCATGGCTGACGACAATAGTTTTCTTAGCATTCCAAAGTTTGATGGAGATTATGACCATTGGTCCATGCTAATGGAAAACTTACTAAGATCAAAAGAATACTGGAGCGTGGTGGAGCAAGGCTATCAAGAGCCCAAAACACTGGAGTCACTCACCGGAGCAGAACGCCGCACCTTGGAGGAGCAAAAGCTAAAGGATTTGAGGGCCAAAAATTATTTGTTTCAATCTATTGATAAGAATATTTTGAAAACAATCACCAACAAAGCCTCTTCCAAAGATCTGTGGGATTCAATGAAGACAAAATATCAGGGGAATGCTCGTGTTCAACGAGCTCAACTCCAGAGGCTACGCAGAGATTTTGAAATTCTCGAAATGCAAAACGGAGAGTGCGTGAATGATTATATCTCTAGAGTCATGATCATTGCAAATGACATGAGAGCAACAGGGGAGATCATGGACGATGGACATATCGTTGAGAAAATTTTGCGCACATTGTCTGACAAATACAATTATATTGTATGCTCAATCAAAGAGTCCAAAGACATCAACACGATGACAATAGATGAGCTGCATAGTTCGTTGCTTGTCCATGAACACAAGATACAAAGGAAGGAAGTGGCTGAACAAGCGTTAAAAGTCACAGACGACAACTCTGCTCCCCCAGCCTATGAACAATCTGGTAGGGGTAGAGGGCGTGGTGGATATAGGGGAAGAGGAAGAGGTAGAGGCAGAGGTCAAGGGAGGGCATTCGACAAATCCACTGTTGAGTGCTATCGATGTCACAAGTTGGGACACTTCCAGTATGAATGTCCCACCTATGCTAATTATACAGATCACACAGAGCTAGACGAAGGTGAAGAAATGCTACTGATGTCATATGTGGAAATGCAAGGAGCCACACAAGATGAAATATGGTTTCTAGATTCTGGATGTAGCAACCATATGAGTGGAGAAAAAAAATGGTTCACTGACCTAGATCTATCATTTAGGCACTATGTTAAGTTGGGAAATGACTCCAAATTGAATGTCATGGGGAAAGGCAACATTCGATTGAAAATAGATGGACGAGTTATGGTCATCACTGAGGTATTTTACGTTCCTGAACTTAAATCCAACTTGCTTAGCATTGGGTAACTTCAAGAACGTAATCTGTCTATATTGATTAAGAATGGATGTTGTAGCATCTATCATGATGAAAAAGGTTTGATCATACAAACTATGATATCTGCAAATCGTATGTTCGTACTTTTGGCATCTACTTCCCCTGTCTCTACTAATGTATCAAAAGCAGCATGTTTTAATGTAAGCTCTGAGAATGTCACAAGCTTATGGCACGAAAGGTTTGGCCATCTCAACATGAAAGGACTGCGAACTCTTGCCTACAAGAAGATGGTTCAAGGCCTGCCAATATTGAAGAATACATCTCAGGTATGCACCATCTGCATGACTGGAAAGCAGCATCGTGATCCATTTCGAAGAAATAGTACTTGGAGAGCATCCAAACCTCTACAACTTATTCATTCAGACATATGTGGTGCCATTAATCCTGAATCTTATAGTCATAAGAGGTATATTCTTACTTTTATAGATGATTATAGTCGAAAAATGTGGTCTTATTTTTTACATGCCAAGTCCGAAGCCTTTGATACATTCAAAAGGTTCAAGGCATTTGTTGAGAATGCAACAGGATATAGTATAATTTGTTTGCGCACCGATAGAGGAGGAGAGTTTACTTCATCAGAATTCAATGACTACTGCAGCACGTATGGAATTGCCAGACAACTCACGGCTGCTTACTCCCCGCAACAGAACGGAGTAGCCGAAAGAAGAAATCGCACCTTGATGAATATGGTGAGATGCATGCTTGCAGCACGAGATGTTCCAAAAGAGTACTGGCCAGAAGCAGCAAACCTAGCAACTCATGTTCTGAATAGATGTCCAACCTCAGCCTTGTCCAGCATGACACCTGAAGAGGCCTGGACAGCAAGAAAACCATCAGTGGAACACCTCAAGGTGTTTGGATGCATAGGCCATGTTCATGTTCCTGATGTCACTAGGAAGAGACTAGATGAGAAAAGTATTAAGTGTGTATACATGGGAGTCAGTGAAGAATCCAAGGCTTCTCGAATGTATGATCCCATCACCAAGAGGATTATCATCAGCCGCGACGTAGTGTTTGATGAAATGGGAAATTGGGATTGGAAGAAGTCAGGAGAGACTAATTCTCTTGATCTTGTGTATGAAGAAAGTGAGAAAAATATCACTTTTGACACTAATACCCAACCAGAAAATGACAGAACAAAAGAAGCCATAGGAGATAAAAGGGTCGACGTCCATACAAGGAGAAGAAGGCCGCCAATATGGATGCGAGACTATGAGTCTGGAGACGGATTGTCAGACGAAGAAGGAGTGGAGCAGCTCACCCAAGAAATGCAACAACTTGCTATGTTCATCTCAAATGATCCCACCACATTTGAGGAAGCAGCCAGAAGTCAAGTATGGAGGGATGCCATGAAATCTGAAATGGTCGCAATTGAGAAAAATGAAACATGGGAACTAATAGATCTACCAATAGGAGCAAAGAAGATTGGTGTTAAATGGCTATTTAAGACCAAGCTAAATGAAAAAGGAGAAATCGACAAATGTAAAGCTCGTCTCGTAGCAAAGGGGTATACACAACAAGCTGGAATTGATTACACGGAGGTATTTGCACCAGTAGCAAGATGGGATACTATTCGACTAACCTTGTCCATTGCAGCTAATTGCGGATGGAAAGTTTATCAACTTGATGTCAAGAGCGCATTTCTACATGGAGAGATAGAAGAGGAAGTGTATGTGGAACAAACAAAGGGATTTGAGGTAAAAGGTGCAGAAGACAAAGTATATAAACTCAAGAAAGCTCTTTATGGGCTTAAACAGGCCCCTCGAGCCTGGTTTAGCAAGATAGAATCATATTTTGTCAAGAAGGGTTTTGAAAGAAGCACGAGTGATCACACTTTGTTTACCAAGAAGGAAGGGGAAACCGATGTTCTTATTGTGAACCTGTATGTGGATGACCTCATCTTTACAGGAAGCAGTGAGAAAATGTTTGAAGAATTCAAAAGGTCGATGAAAAGGGAATTTGAGATGACTGATTTGGGATACATGAGATATTTTCTTGGTGTAGAAGTCACACAGACTTCAAGTGGAATTTTCATTTGTCAGAAAAAGTATGCTAACGAAGTTCTGGAAAGATTTGGTTTACAAAATTGCTCACCTGTCAAAAATCCAATAGTCCCAGGATGCAAACTCACAAAGGATGTTGGAGGGTTGAAGGTTGATGCTACTATCTACAAACAAATGGTGGGAAGTCTTATGTATTTAACTGCCACTAGGCCAGACTTGATGTATGTTGTAAGTCTGGTAGCTCGTTTCGTGGAAGCTCCAACAATTATGCATCAACAAGCTGTGAAAGGTCCTGCGCTATTTAAAAGGAACCACTGAACTGGGACTCTTTCACAAAAGAGAAGGAGGTAAAAATTTAGTAGCTTTTTGTGATAGTGATTACGCCGGAGACCTTGAAGACCGAAAAAGCACCTCAGGATATGTTTTTATGATGTCAAATGGTTTAGTTGCTTGGAGTTCAAAAAAGCAACCTGTGGTGTCTTTATCCACTACTGAGGCTGAATTTATTTCTGCAGCAGCTTGTGCTGCTCAAAGTATTTGGATGATTCGCATACTTGACAGATTAGGGATTAAGCAAAATAAGTGCATTATATTTTGTGATAACAGCTCAACTATCAAACTTTCAAAGAATCCTGTTATGCATGGTAAGAGTAAGCATATTCATGTTCGATTTCATTTTCTTCGGGATTTAACAAATCAAGGAGAAGTTGAATTAGTACATTGTGGTACTAAGGATCAACTAGCTGATATCATGACTTAGGCCTTAAAACTTGAAGTGTTCGTGAAATTGAGAGAAAGGCTCGGAATGTGCAGCGTTAAAGCAATAAACTGACTGTATTTCTCCTCAAAGACAGTTCAATTTAAGGGAGGGTTTGTTAGAATAATGTCGTTGCGTGTGGAACACATAATTTATTGTTAGCTTGTTAATAAACCTAGTTTCTAGGAACAGAATCTTGTTGATTTTGTTAAGTCATGATCTAGTCATGGGCCCCGCATTTTATGCCTTTCTGTTTCTTTGTACATGCTACATAAAGCCATTATTTCAATTGAATAAAACAAGCTTCATAGCTACTGCATCTTTCAGTTTTATCAAATTTTCTTTTCACAACTGATGAAATTTTTTGTTATCAATTAAATGAAAATGGGTGTGAAAAAGAATAGTAGAAGAAGAGAAGGAAAAGGAGACAATAACGACAATGATAGTGGCGATAGTAGTGGTGACAACATCAACGAAAACTGTGATTACAACAACATCAATAGTGGCAATAGTAACTGCAACAGTGACAACAACAACAGCGACATCAGCTACATAACAGACAATAACAATGACTGTAGTAGTAGTAGCAATGAAAAAGGATGACAACAACGAACCAAAGGTGGAGGACAGAGCATCAACATCGATGATAATGGAGGAGGAAGAAGAAGAAAAAAAAGGAAGAAGAAGACAAAGAGAAAGAGGAAGCAGAAGAAGATCAAATCATGATATTTACCAACAAATTTTACTGATGAAAAAAATTTGTTGATAATTATTGATGTATATTTATCAACGAATTGTTTATCATCCTTGATTACTAACATATTTTCATATCCATGTATCAAATTTGACCACAATTACCAACAAATTTTAATTGATAAACCATTGATAATTATATTTACCAAACATTTATGGGATTATTGATGAATTTTAACTGTCAATAACATTGTAAGGAAAAAATGTTACATTTCAGATTTTGAGTTGAGCAGAAACAATGAACCACTTGCAAACCTTGACTATTTGATTTTGGGTATACTCACCGTAGTCAAATTATACATGATGGTAAAATTAAATCTTGTGTTTTCTTTTCTTTTTCTTTTTTTTTTAATTTTGTTTCTTCTTGTCTTCCAAGTTATAGTCGAACAAGGATAAAATTTAGAAAAGAGAGAAAATATTATTATTTGAAAGACTTTGATAAGTCGTCGTCATTTAATCCAATAGACAAAAATACATATTTGAATTGCAACAAGAAGCTTTAATATTTCTGGCGTGTGGTATAACACGTATGTATGTTGAAATAGAGAATATTATTGAGCTATTTAATGGGTATGGAATAATTTTGTTTGAGTTATAATATCCATGTTGTAATATATCTTAATCCCACTCCAACAAGATTTGAGTATGAGATTCTATATATGTTAAATTTAAATATGATTACATTTACAATCATTAACACCCAACACGCATGTGTATGTAAAGATAGAAACAAGTGGCTTAGGATTAATTGTTATTATTAAATTTCGATAAATACTAAACTATATGCAGTGCGTGTAGTATATATTTAACGTAGGTGAAAGATGTGTAATTAACGAACGATTTTTCACTGATCCATCTTTCTAAATGGTGTCCACATATACAACACCCACTCTTACTTAACACCACATACAACATTTTTGCTTCCGTCATGACCAACCACTAAACGTAAATTCCATTCGGTGGTCAATGAATCAAACACCTCCCACTTCCCATAAATTAAACAAAACACAAAAAAATATACATTAAAGAAACAGAAATTGTAATAAGAAGACAATAAAAATGATTTTCTCCATAGACAAATAATATCTGCTTCACCTTTTCTGCTCCTTCGATTATAAACTTAAACGGGATTCTAGTAACTGTTAAGAATATGTGTTTGTATAGAGGAAAATGGGTGAGGGGGAATCATTGAGGGTGAAAACATTGAAGTGGAAGAATTAGTGGCTTTGTTTTAAATTATTTTGCTTTTTTGGCTTATAAAAAGGGCACTTCTCGTTTTGAGGGTCACCCACAAACTCACGAGTCACGACCCATAACTCGTTAGAGAGAGTTTGTGTGTGAGCTTGGTGCATACACAGAAGATGGAGGACCAAAATGGTGGTGGAAAGATGAGCCAAGGGCTTCGCAAGTTGAAGCCTTACCTTGCTATATTGTCCCTTCAGTTCGGTTACTCAGGGATGTATATCATCACCATGGTTTCTTTCAAGCATGGCATGAGTCATTGGATACTCTCAGTGTACCGTCACGTAGTTGCCGCCATTATCATAGTCCCTTTTGCTCTTGTCCTTGAAAGGTATCTTTTTTTTCTTCTTTTTCTTCATCTTTCACACTCTGTTCCTCTAATGTTGTTCTTAATTAAGGTTTTGTTTTGGTTCATAATCTTTGCAGAAAAATAAGACCAAAGATGACTCTTCCCATCTTCCTCAGGATAGTGGCACTTGGTTTCCTTGAGTAAGCCTCTTATCAAACTCATTCCACATATATACCATATTATATTCTCACTCTCTTCATGGATTGGATTATTATTCGTCATAATAGCGATTTTAATCTCACATGCATGCATGCATAATAACTCACTAAACATATCATATAACCTTTTCTTTTCTATTCATGTCGTTGAAGTAGCATTAACTTATATTCCTTTTTGTTGTGTGACGAAAATTAAAAGATTCCTAGCGAATACGAACTTAAACAATTAAATAATCACCTTTGATTTGATTTCTTAATTTATTTTTTTTATAAATATTCATGCTTGCACTTGCTTAACCCTTACACTGTTTTCTGGTAACCATAAATACATTATTAAGAATAGAAATAAATAATACATGTGAATAACTCTTACAATAAACCCTCGAGTTATATATATTCTGCATAATCTATAATTTTTATTACCTGATAGTGACCTTCATGATGTTCTACCTTTTCTAGAGGACACGTACCGAGGAAAATGATACACCGGAAATAATCATTAACAAAAGGCAAAGTTTCCAATCATAATTTCATTACTTACCAATTATTTTAATACCTTTTATTATTTTAATGTGTGGAAATGCTATCAAAGTCATGTGTGTGTTGGTGGTAACATGGTCCGTACAAGGCCGAAGTGAAGATGTGAGCAACCAGCACTTACACATAAATAAAAATTGAGTGCGTTAGACTTAGAAAATAGGTATTTATTTCACAAATTAATTCGATGCAAACATTTCAAAGTGAGACCTAAAGGTGCTGTTTTTTTTTTCGAAATTCAACTGTAAGGAAAACATTTAAAACGAGAAGAGAGTTCATATACTTAGAAGAAAATCAATTTTAACTCCTCTCTAAAATTGAAGTTTGGCAACTAAAAAAAGTTTATGTTAATTAAATCAAATGATCACTAAATATTTTTATTTGTCTATATTGAAATATAATAAAAAAATATTTTTATTTTCTTTTTCCCCCCATCTAATTCTTTTTTTAGAGAATAAATACATACATACACACACGACGTTGATCACCTCAAAAATAAGAGATTTTGTTTATAATTTGATTTGATGAAATGGAACAGGCCAGTGCTAGATCAGAACTTGTACAACATGGGAATGAAAATGACTTCAACAACGTTTGCATCCGCCACAGTTAATGTCCTCCCGGCCATTACTTTTATTATGGCTCTCATTTTCAGGTAAAAGCTTCAATCAGTATCCACCCTTATAATTAATGCAAGTGTGTGTGCTTACGCAAACGAAAAAGGCTATTAGTTAGTTGCATTCGACAGAATAATAGGATCCGACATTGTGGAAGCCACTCTGCATGCATGACAAATGATGTCACAAACTATTCTGTGCCATATCCACACACTCTTTGCAACATTAATTAAAGCTTGATTTATGAGATTCCATGTAGTCCAATGCTATCGTTTATGCAACTTGGATTAAACAACACTATTTTTCTTCTGTCAAGATATATGGATATCAAATAAGATTCTTCCATTCTTTGCTTTTTTATTTACTGTACAAAGATTTGTTGTAGTGAATCTAATTGATGAGATGAAAACTATTGTACCGACCAGGCTGGAGAAGGTGAACCTGAGAAAATTTCACAGCCTAGCGAAGGTCATCGGAACGGTAATAACAGTTTCGGGAGCTATGGTTATGACTCTGTACAAAGGCCCTGCCTTTCAAATAATAAAGGGTGGAGGAGCCATCGGCAACCACCACAACTCTAGCAGTAGCACCACTGAACCCTCTGATCAACACTGGGTGGTTGGCACAGTCATGCTCATATCAAGTTGTGCCAGTTGGGCTGGTTTCTTCATTTTGCAAGTAAGCAAAGTCAAAACTATACTAATACGTCGGAAAAATTTGAATTAGGTTTAGAACCCATTAAATCGTAATCAATAAAACTTTACATAATAAAAACTGTGTTTTATGAAGTAATAAAGTAAAAGACGGAAACAAATTATGAATAATCTGACTTTGTGTTACCATTCTGTGGATTTAGTCATTCACTTTGAAGAAGTACCCAGCGGAGCTCTCACTCACGGCATGGATTTGCGTAATGGGAATCATTGAGGGTTCAATCGCATCCCTTATATTTGAACGAGACTTTAGTGTATGGGTCATAGGGTGGGATTCGAGGCTTCTCGCTTGTGTGTATTCTGTGAGTACCTTAATTTCATTAGTTATTAAATTAAAACTAATGCATGATGATAATGATGATGAATTAAAGTAAGTGATTTGTGATAAATAATAACCAGGGGGTGATTTGTTCTGGAATGGCATACTATGTACAAGGGGTTGTAACCAGGGAACGTGGACCGGTGTTTGTGACATCTTTCAGCCCTCTATGTATGATAATCACCGCTGCATTGGGTTCCCTTGTTTTAGCCGAACAAGTTCATCTCGGAAGGTTTGTGTTATGTTATCTCATAAAGAAACATTAATTAGCATCAAACAGTTTATTAAACTTGTGATGTGTGTGTGCTTTTCAGTATATTTGGGGCTATTCTGATCGTGTGTGGACTTTACACTGTGGTGTGGGGCAAAAGCAAAGACCGTGTGAACGCAACAGAAACAGGGAAAGAAGGAAGCCAAGAATTGCCAATGAAGGACAGTACAAAATCAGCGTCAGACAAGTTTTATGGGCTTGAGATCAATGTTTCAGATGAGGTGTTGAGGAAAGGTGTCCCACCAACAACGTTATCATGAAGGTCCTTTCATAGGACTACCACTATAAATTTTCCTTTTGGCTTCCCTAGATTGAGGTCGAGAAAGATTTTGTGCATTGTGAAAATCTTTACCTTCCTCACTCGCTTCATTTTCATCGTGTCTTTCTTCTTTCCCTTTAACTTTGTTCCGTGTTTCGGAAAGTATAATGTGAATCAAATCAAATAATGCAATAATTTATGTTCTTGTCTCTGTTTTTTCTCCTTCTAGTACTTATCTCTCACATGTGCTCAAAGCAAAGATTCTATTTATAAAACAAAATCAAACATGCGGGGACTTCTACCTGGCCAGATATAGCTGCGAATCGAGTCGAAAACGAATTTATTTTACTAGGCTGTGTTAATTAAAATTTATTTTTACGTGGATTAACTCAAGAGAATCGAGTCGAAAACGAGTTTTTCTGTTGGAAAAAGAAAATAATTAGACACCGAATGATTTGATCCTATATACGCGAACATGAGGTCATTCGGCGTATATTTGGTATACCAAATGTTTGTAGAATTTCTGAGGTGCAAAGTGTTCTCGGATTTGTCAATGGAACAAATCCAAACAGCACTCAAGATTTGTCAGAAGCAAGTTAATAAATTATATAGGAAAAAGATAAATTGTGGGAAGAGAGGAGATTCTTTACGAAAATTGTTTACATTAGTATGTGAAACGAACACTTCAGTTGAGTGCATTCTTTTTCTAAATATTTTCGTACCATTCAATACGAGATGTACAGAAAGAGTAATGTCATGTATTCTTTAAAGAAAACATAAATCTGTATATAACGTATTGTAAAAGTAGTTAGATAAATATATTTAATGTCTCAAAATATTAAAAAAAAAGAATACATATATATTACTAAATATATGGCTAAAGTCTCAAATAAAACAAATATTAAAAAATATTAGTACTATATTTGCCTAATGATGGGAAGAAGTTTAAAAGGCTTGGGGAGACTCAATGTTTTCAGCCTTGCGGCAAATCTCTAGAAATATTTAAAAGTAAACATATGATTAAAATTATACTTGAGTTAGCTTAAACTTCACTGACTAATAGTATTTAATATAAATTTGATATTGTTTAAAAATTAAATTTTACCTTTTCTTTATTGACTTGTGATTTGTTTTATTTGAATGAAATTTAAAAAACTTCTAGGCAAAATATGAAAAAGTTAAAATTAATTGTAAATTAAAATTAGATTATATACATATTCATTTTTATAAAATTCTTATATAAATTTTTAAACTTCTGTTTTTTAACTTGTATTTAAATTATTTTTAGCTTATAAAAGAATTATTATTCATTTTCATGTTTTCCTTCTTTAAAAAATTTAAAGAAAAATTGGTCCAAACGTACATTATTTCTTTTTGGACATTCAAACTGATGTCATTGTTTTAACATATATATATATATATATATATATATATATATATATATATATATATATATATATATATATATATATATATATATATATATATATATATATATATATATATATTA
>Ga0214542_1005441_pt1 | contig 24156 bp, 5 predicted proteins | sample CNSS1metaG_FD_160096 | JGI IMG/M metagenome (GOLD analysis project Ga0214542, IMG submission 160096) | Root nodule microbial communities from cowpea collected in UCLA plant growth center, Los Angeles, California, USA - CNSS1 | ecosystem: Host-associated > Plants > Roots > Nodule | place: USA...
TATATATATATATATATATATATATATATCACAATCTATTTTATGCCCAATAATTTTATGAACCTCTCTCATGTGAGTCAAGTGAAGGACAACCGTGACTATGATATCTTAAAGGGTTAATTATGTTTTTTGGTCCATCATTACAAGAAAATCTCCATTAACAATCAATTTTAGTAACAAAAAATTGTTATTCCCGTTGTGCATAAACTATAACAAGATTTTGATTTTCATCTTTATATCAACTAACAAGTAGTTTCAATTTGGTTCCGGTTTTTAAAAATCAATGCAATTTGATCGTTTTTATTAAATTTATAGGAATAGATCAAGGATTTTCATCAAAATTGAGACTAGGATGATGTTAATTACACCAACAAAACAAATCATCTTTATTCACAACTTCAATTTTGATAAAAAAAAAATCTTGATCTGTTTCAAGAAATTTATCGAAAATGACCAAATTACATCAAATTTTTAAAAATTAGAACCAAATTGAGATTAAGAAAACTAAAGGATAAACTTGATATTGTTGAACTAAAATAGAACCAATAGAGTAATTAAACCCAAAATTTTTATATAAACTAGGAAATACAACGTAATTACTTTTTTTATGGTAATTAAAAATAATAAAATTATTATTATTGTTATTATTATAATTATAATTATAAAATTAAATATATATAATTTATATAAGTTACTATAAATAATTTTTATTTATTATGATTAAGTTTAAAAAAACAATCAAATAAAAAAAGACATTTTTCTACTATTTTTTTAAGAGTCTTAATTGACAAATAATTCCTTCGTGGGTATTTGTTATGTATTTCCTACAAAATTTGTTATGAAAAGTGTTTTATAAAAAATATTTTGCAAACGAAATTGACAGCAATTTCTTATAAATTTTTTTCATAACAAAATTTATAAGTATTTCCTACGAAAATATTTCAAAACAAAATTGACAGGAAATACAAATTTTTTTAGTAGTGACTTAAAAAATAATTATTTTAATTTTAAAAAAAATATTTAAAAGGTAAATTTGGAAAATAAATATAGACACACACAAAAATTCCTTTATATATAAATATAGATGTATACAAACTTGTGAGAATATAAAAAAATATAAAATATATTAAAAACATTTTAAATTTTATATTAGATGACATAAATATAAAAAAATTGGGTGATCATAACCCCTCCCATCTCTCGTCGTTATAAAGATCCGTCTTTATGTCAAACTTTAATTCTAATAGATCCTCAAACTTAAAAATCACATTATACTTCACCTACCAACAAATCACATTATAATTTAGGACCTAAAACATAATTCATTTATCTTAAATTACAACTTTTTGGATTTAGTTCTAACGAGTTCCTATTTTTATAGAATATGATGTATGTACTCCTAATTTGTTGATTCATGTAACACGTGTCTATATTATTATTAGTTTTATCCCATATGCTTAAATGTTTATAACATGATTGACATATATTTCTCACTCGAGTACTATATTGCTCGACTGTGTTTTTATTAGGGCTAAACATTTTTATATGTGAATATAATTTTGATAAATTTAGAAAGATTATAAAGAACAAAAGTTTTCTTTTCTTTTAAACAATTGTTTTAAACTTTTATTGCGATATGTACTATTAACAATTTGTAAAAGTAATTTCAGTATTTAAATTATTTTATTTCAGAATTTTAAATTTTTATTTTTATGAGCCCTTTGTAGAAATAATATATATGCATTCTTTCACTCTTAATTTTTCATATTTTAACATTTAAAAAAGAAATATTTCCCACAAGATATCAAAATAGTCACATTAAATTTTTAAATAGAAAGATAAATAAAGTACACACAATTAAACTAAACTCTAATACTTTTCTATGTTGGAGGGGCTAATAATTTTTTTGTTCATTTAATAGTTTTTATTATTCATGTTAATTGAAAAATAGTAAATATAGAATAATAAACCATACATATATCTTAAAATCTTCACCTGTTTATAATCCCTAGGTTGCATACCTAAGTCACCACCATACTATACTTAATTACATAGGAACCATATACTATGACATATCATGTCAAACTCTGACAAATATATAATATATAAACCATAAAAAATACAAATTAAAATTATGTAATTTTTTAAAACCGTACAAGATCTAAATGAAACAAAAGAAAGCTTTAGCTTATAATAAAAAATTAATAAATGGTTATTTGAGGATGAAGCAAAAAATGGTTTGAAAAGTAGAGAAAATGTAGTAACCTAAAATATAGGGAGTATGGTTCCTTGTGTTTTGGAAAGTAGGACCCAAAATGTGAGTAAGGAATATGATATTATCATTCTCATTCATCATCCAGCTAACACCATGCTGGATATTTTTCTCAACTCATCCCAACCTAACAATACTGCTTTTTTTTTTTTTCACTGCCCTACCCAATTCAAATTAATTAATTAATTAATAAGACAAAAAAATCCATATAAAGCTTTTACTATAATAAAACATCACCATGAAATATTTTAAAATGCATAGCCTTTTAATATGCACCTTAATAGTGAAGCAACTGGGGGCATGACATGATATTGTGCTTATCTTAGCCAAATTTCTCACTCAAATAATCCAAATAATATATTATATTAGATGTTTACATAGATAGTGTGATTTTTCTTTAGGTTAGAATTCAGTTTTTAGGAAATTGCATTTTGAATATTATTGTATTCTAAAATTAGTTTTTTTTTTTATAAAAATATTTTCTTCTTTTATTTTTAAATGAAAAAGGAAAACGTTTAAAAATATTAGTTCAGAATTCAATTTTCAAAAAATCTAATTTTGACTTGTTTTTCACCATTTTTCTTTTAATTTCAATATCAAATTTTTAGTTTTTCAAAAATCGAACTCTAATATTCTAATCTGAGAAAAGAAAAAGATATGTTTTTTATATAAATATTTGATTCAATATGTTATCCAAATAATTTTTGGATTCATATATACTATACATACTATTTGTATGAGAAAATCTATCTTATCCAAGAATGGATTGAAAGTATACAACCTACTCCTAGAAGAAAGGGGTTTGAAAATTGGATTTTATATTTGAAAATAATGCATTTTGGACAAAATTGTTACTCGAAAAATAGATGAGAGATTATATATGATATTTCAAACGTAGAACACCTCAAATCAATGAAAAATTCATTTGTCTGAAAGTGTGTGTGAGACGATAATGTAATCTTTATGGTAAGTTATATTATAAAACATATCTCACAACAATTTTTTTTTTTATGTCATGTATTCAAACTAACTAATGAAGTATCAATTTTATAATTCTCACCGGTAGAGATAAAGAACCTCTTAACATGTTACTGAATATTCAAATTTATCATATATCATTCATTGAACAATTCAACCATAAATCCATCAGAGACTATTCATCAAAAACCTAATATGTATTATTCATAAATTAGTAACAATTATGCAATATAATTTAAAAATTAATGTTAAGTCCATAATAATAACAAACATAAGGTAATAATTTTATATAATAAAATTATATAAATACAACAAAAATCTTGTAAAAACTTGATGTAAAAACTTGAGAAACGGAGATGAGGGTTTCTTATTTATTGAAACACTTTGTAAGAGAAAATGTAATGGAATTTTTTAACTCTAAAATTTGAGTAACTGGTATTTTGAATATGATAATTCTAACAATATAAATTAATTTAAGATTATAGAACATTAATATCAAAAAGAAGAATCCAGGCCACTCTAACTCTCATTTATATATCTAAACATTCCATGCACCTTTTCAACTAAAACTCAGATGAACATTAAAATAGACGATACTTTGAATGTGAAACCTTTAATTCAACAGATTTGAAGTTATGACAAAGTATTTTTAAAGAGTTTTTACTTGTATTCTTTTAAAAAAGATACGTTCCTTATATTTAAAAACACAGTTTAAAAATGATAATGATTACATAATATCTTTCAATAAATTAAAACCACAGAATAATTTTTAAACTTTAAAAAAAAAACTTCTGAATTTGTGTGTTATCTAATTTTGGACAACAATGTGAAGTTATAAAAGGGATGATGAATTTATGAGTTATAATAAAAACAGAAAAAGTAGTATCTGAAACTGTTGTAAGAAATGGAAATAACTGATACACAATGAATTGTGAAGGCAAATTTAGGTCCCCAAAACCCTATTCAGAAAACAAGTTGGTCTGAAAAGTGAAGGTAACACATGATTTTCCCCAAAAAATTGGTTAGGCTGGTGGATATGATAGGACAAAGACATTGTGAGAGTAGCAAGAAAGAGACAAATTCCAAGTGTCATCAATGCACTGGAAATAACACCTTTCATTTTTTCACTTTCCTCAGATTTTTCTTTCCATAACCAAATGGTCAACACCCCACAAATCTAATTTTCTCAATTAACTTATAAAGCACAAAAATTTGTGTCAAGTTTAAATTTTTATATGCAAATAAAAAGTTAAAATTTATGGAAAATTATGAATGAGAAAATGACTTTTGCTCTTTCTCCTTGTCTGTTGACTTCATAAGAAAAAAAAAATAATGCTAGAATCACTCTGTTTATTACAAGTTCAAATTTATTAGTTCTCACTTTTCACTTAGTTATTCTATCTTGAATTAAAGGAGGGATTCATCACAATTTGTAATTTTTAGTAAATGTAATAAAAAATAAGATTTTTATTATGATTATACCAACATGTGTCTAATTGGTTGATGTTGTAAAACAATTTTAGCATCATACTCATATTAAATTTGTGACATTTAACTTTTGAGTTAATAAACATTACTCTAATTTTTATTAAAAATTTTAATGAATGAAAATAATTTTAGAAGAGATCATAGAGATAAATAAATTTACAGAAAGTGATGGGAAATTATGAATAGATAAATAGATAAATAAATTTACAAATGGCAACAATGTTGAAGATGTGAAGACCCTACAAGTCAGCTACAATGCTTTTAATGCTTTTTTTATAATCTTGTGGAGGGAGAGAAGATGAACCCACAACACTGAAAGTAACGTTAGAAACGAGAAGGTTTGCATAATTTACAGTTCTGAAAACTCACTCACACGACACTGTAAGGAATCCTTGTAAATCCAACCAATACCACAAAAATCAACACTTTGGGATTTTCTTTTTGCTTCCAACTTTTGGTCTCTCTGCAAAATCTCATTCCAATTGGCGTTCATCCTCTAAAGTGAGACCCTTTGGGCTGTTTTACTCGAATTTCGCTTTAAGTTTTGTTTTTGGCTTGACTTGGGTTTTGTTTTGCGGGTTCGAGGGTTGAGTTTGTGTCTTTTTCTCATGTGGGTGTCTCTGCTTTGACTTTTGGGTTTGTGTTTTTTGTGTTGGAAGGGGAAAGGTGGTGCTTGGCATCTGGGAAAATGGGTTTGTTTTCTGGGATTTTCATGGGGTTGGTGTTCGGCATCGCATTGATGGCTGGATGGGCACGCATGATGAAGTACCGAAGCGCTAAAAGAATTGCAAAGGTATGGGTTTTCGTTTTCAGTTCAATCATGCTTTGACTTTTGCTTTGTTGATTCATGTTTGAGAGATGGTGATGATTTTATAAACTAGGCTGTGTTGGGAAAAAATGTTGATCAATAGAGAACATCACGGTGGGGGAATCTTTCAGTTTTGTAATCAATAGGGAAACATGTTGGTGAATAGAGAATAAGAATTGGGTGAAGATTGGGTTCAGGGGGTTTCAATAATCTACTTGTGGGTTATAATAGAGGTTATCATATTGGTGTGGTGCAAGTAATCAATGTGAAACTGGATCACAGGGAAATGATACCTAGTTTGATTCATGAATACTAAAAGTTAGAGAATGAAACATCATGTCTCAAAAGTAGATGCTTCAACAATTTGCAGAATTTTCTGTTCAGTAAAATGCAGAAGCAAAACCTTATGAGTAGTAGTGCTGGTTAGATTTTCTTTTGGCTAGTAAAATACAATCTTCCACTGACTTCCACAACTGATGTGGAAATCAAGACGTCAAAATGATAACCTTTGTTACACTATTATGTTTATAACCGTAAGACCCTAATTAAGGTTTTACACTATAATTAACTTTGAGTCATGATTAAAACACTCAAATACCCCTTTATATGAAAATGTCAGCAATTAAACTCTATTACAACATTAAAGCAGACAAACGATATTTGTGGATCTTTAAACTTGTGAATTCAATTTATTTTTTTCTACCTCTTTCATGAAGCAGAGTTTTGTTTTTTCATGCGGACTTGAGAAGTGAACAAGTCATAACGATGTTGCACTTACCGAATAGACCTTACATTAGTTAGTGCCTCCCTTAGCTACTGTCTCACCTTTATAATAGAGAAGTTAGTGAAGTACAACCTCTTATTATCTTTTGCTTATTCATAAGATAAGACAATTTGGACTTTGTATTGTTCTGGCAGATTTTCTTCTAGACCCTACTTTCAATTTCTAAACTTCATGTCTAGGAATCTAAGTTCCCAATATTGGCAAGTCCATTTTGAAGTCCAAATATCCCTCAAAAGGTTATGTCTAATGGTACTTAACAAGACTAATACTAACAACATGTTGCATTGCATATTCAGAGGCCTCATGTGGCCCTTTCTCCTGATATTTGTACTTGTGCAGAATCAGTTTAGAAACAGTTTCCATCTTTCCATGAATTGTAAATTAGCCACTTTCCATTGAAACAATCTTTAAGTATTCCTAGATAAGCATTATGTGAATGTGTTTCACAACTTTGGTTTGGAGCCCTTTTCGGTGGTTTAGAACAAAGGTTATGGTAAAAATGAAGGAAGCTAAAAACTATAATGCTGTTTATACAACGTACAGTGTGTGCTGTTTATTTGTAGCCACTTTCCCTTGAAACAATCTTTATGGGTTTTGCAGCCATGTGCTGTTTATACAAAACATGCTTACACTTTAAGAGTGTTTCTTTGCCCTTGAACTTGTTATGGGATAGGACTATGTCTGTGGCCTCTTTTTGGTGTTTCTCATGGTTGTTTCCAGTGGTAGCTTGCATTGACTTACATGAACTGCAGCTTTGCTGCATTCTTGAATCTTCAGATGTGTTGTTTTCTGCAGTATATCTCTCTCCCTAGTTGTATTCTTCTGTGCTCTCTAATAAAGTTTTTTTTTTCTATTAAAAAATTTAATTTGTGGAAATTTAAACACGATGGTGAGATCTCTAGAATGTGATTGCTTGATATTTCAGGATGATTGCTTGAATATTCTGTCATTTTAGGTTGATTAAAAATCACATGAAATTTCATGATAAAAATGGCAAATGATGTAGTAGGGAAGGGAGACAGATTTCAATGTGTGTTAGTATTTTTGTGAGTAAATGGAATGAAATAGTGGAAAGAAATGAGATATGTGGAAATAATGTTCCCTTTTTCGATATTTATAAAGGAGTTGATGTAGAATGCATGAAAAGTGTAAGTCATCTGATTACAAATTTCCATATGTGTGGTTCTGATTCTAAACCCCAGCCTTAATTTTTTTCTTTTAACTAAATCTCTAAAGAAAATTTATCAATCAATAATTTAAATCAAATGACCAAAAATTAGTTGAAATGTTGCGGTCTGAACAGAGCACATCAGTTTTGAAATGTATGTAGGAAAGAGAAGTAAAGAGAAAGGAGAAAGTTGTAATTGTGTTCTAAGCTGTTCATATGTTCTGTTTAAACAAATATCTTGTTTAAACATTTCTTTTCTAGTCTTACTTTACATTTGGATAGGAAATTTCATAGTTTCTAAGATATTCAAATACATTAAATTTGAATTTTTCTCATTTCAAATTGTATCAGATTTCATATTTCAAATATTTTGCTTCTTATATAAGGCAATTCAAATTTGTTGAAATTTTTCTCATTTGGATAAAGTATTTCATTTACCACCAAACGCAAAAAAAATATAAAAAGAAAAATCAAATAATTGTTAATAATTCAAAAAATATCAACATTGATGATATTTTTTAGTTGATATCGGTTGATGTTATTTTTAGTATTTCAATCACCACCAAATGCAAAAAACTGAATAAATATCAAACAATTGTTAATAATTCAAAAAAATATCAATATTGATGATATGTTTTAGTAGATATTGGTTGATGTTATTTTTTGGTCATAGTTTGTCAAGATTGTTTAAACTAATATTGATGAAGCTGTTTCTTGATTGACATCTTGTTGAGTTTTCGATCAATATCGCTGAAAAATTTCTCCGAGTGACATTAGCAAAAAATTCCCAGTTAATGTTGACCAGAAGTTTTCCTAGTAAGCATTAGAAAAGAAATCCTGACATACTATCAACAAAGAATAACGTTGTTGTCAATGATAAAAAAGTAATTATTGCAAACATCAATAAAAAAAATAACCAAGACAAATGTCATATGCTAGAAAATAGCCTCCTTGACATTGGCTGATAAAACCATAGCTGATAGCGAGCGAGAAATAACCATGGTCTACAACAACAACAATAATCCTAACAATTTAAATAAAAAAAAAAACTCCTATCACCATCAATAGAAACACTTTAGTTGACGTCAATAAAATAAAGTCATCCCAATAATGTCTTGGTCTTAGTCAAGTTGACGATGTTCTAACCAAGAGTAGGGTAGAGAAGACACATGAATTTGAAAATATGAAGAATTTCAAATTTTTACTTTCTAGGTTGAATTTGAAATTCTTTAATTTTAAGTAATCTATTTACTCATAATTTTTAAACTTCAGTTTGTTTTAAAATTTCTTACCCAAACAATATGTAAAACCTTTTAAATTCTCTATAAAATTGATTTACCCTCTTAAAATTCCTTATCTAAATTCACCATTGGTGTTCATTATTTATTTCCTCTGCAGGCAGCTGACATTAAACTCCTTGCATCCCTTAACAGAGAAGATTTAAAGAAAATTTGTGGTGAAAATTTGCCCGAGTGGATATCATTTCCTGTATATGAACAGGTGGATTTGAAACAACTTTAGTTTACCTATTATTCTAATATGATTGTGTAGTGTGCTTGACTTTTCCTTTCATGGGCTATTACAGGTGAAATGGCTAAACAAGAAACTGACCAAACTTTGGCCATTTGTAGCAGAAGTGAGTATGCTTGCACACTATAATATATTTGTATAATGATTTACAACAATTTGGGAAGTTTACAAGATTTGCTTTATATGTTTGAACTTAAAATCTATGAAAATTTTTAGTTGGGATTGTTATTTTATAAAACATACTTTATTTATACTTTGTTTGTAGTCAAAATTAGATTGTTTATTGTTCGAGAAATCATTTTAATCGCGGTTACTCTCGTCCACCTTAGTATTAGTCTCTAGTACTGTTTTATTTGCAGTCTCTAGGGTGATGTTTAGTCTCACATTTAAAGCTTATAAAGTCTTGGCGGTCCTTACATTATAAGGGTTGAGTCAGATATTAAATCTAAATTCTGTAATGTTATTGGAGTTTATCCTAGATCTATTGTTGAACCACTCACATTACTATATACTGCAAGCCAGTGAAGTGATTTTGGAAAATTTCTGTAATTAACATGCCTTAGTTGGGACCACTTTGGGACTGCCTTAATTATAGGCTCAAGAGTGGTGTTTAATTTCATGATACTAGAGTTATGGTTTAAATAGAGCTTATAAAGCTTGGTCAAATCCTTACCTTACAAATTGACTTTGTGGGGTTAAGCTTCAATAATTTCTGAATTCTGGTATTGGACTATATTGTTTTTAATACTCCAGTTTGAAAGAAATTTTTCCTCAAGTATTAGTTATCGCGTGTTCATGACTCTTGTTTTAGCAATAGCAATGCAAGAAAAGTTGTGTTCCAACATATCATCTTTCTAATTATTTATACTGTATTATTATTCACATAAATTGAACAGTTGTTAATTTGTTATTTGGTAATAACCTTTATTTATTAGTGTGATGAAGTAGTAGTCATGTTTAACTACTTTGTTAGAACTTTGAACTTAGTGGTTGGATTGGTTTATTTCATATTTTATCTGAAGTTATTAAGTGGTATAAATACACAGGTTTGAAATCTAGTGTTTGTTATATTTTGTTTTTAGTAAATATTATTTTATTAAACATATTGTTTAATGAATTTTTAAGGTTTAATGTTATATATTGCTTTACTCTCTCTCTCTCTCTCTCTCTCTCTCTCTCTATATATATATATATATATATATATATTTATATAACTCATAACGATTGACAATTTACTAGGTTAATATTTTGTGACTTTAGCATTATATGTTTTATTTATTTTATTATTTGGTATGCCAACTTATGAATCATTCTTTTTATAACTTTTTTTAGTTTCAAATTTTGTTTGGTTAATCCTATCCAATCTACAACCCACTAGATAGGGTGAAATTTTCATCCAATCTTAAAATTATCCAACCTAACCCACTTTTTATGACGAGCTAAGAGTTGGTTGGGTTGACCTATTTCACATCTTTATATGAGTGATCAAGATTAAAAGCTCTTTAAATTAGTCTTGTCCATTTTCTTTTAACTTTTACCTTCCAAATAATATCCAATGTCCCATATTTATAGTTCTAATTTCTTATTGGAGATACGGTATCAATTAGAGATACGATCGTGATATATATATATATATATATATATATATATATATGTATATGTATATATATATATATATATGTATATATATATATATATATGTATATATATATATATATGTATATATATATATATATGTATATGTATATATATATATGTATATGTATATATATATGTATATGTATATATATATATATGTATATGTATATGTATATGTATATATGTATATGTATATGTATATATATGTATATATATATATATATATATATATATATATATATATATATATATATATATATATATATATATAAGCAGGGCAATTATCTTTGAGCTAACTTTTAGGATTGAATAAATTCAAGATAATATTACGGTCTATCCTAGAAATTGTTGTTAAGTTTATTGAGCCACTCACTATCTAGCCATAAAAAGATGTTTGATCATGCCAACTTTACAATTAAGATATTCAATCCTCAAAGTGAGGGTGTATTGGATTGAGTATGACTCAATTTGACCTATTAACCCAGCCAAAGCCAAGGTTGATTTGGACGGGTTCAGGTTATGCTTTTAAAGAGTAAATTTCTTTATAACAATTACATATTAATAATAATTTTTTTTATTTAATTCATAATATTTTGTTAAACATGATGTTACATTTAAAAAGATATTATTTATTTCAAATATATATTATGAAATATATCTTAATTTAAGTTTGTTCTTCTTTTGTTCTACTATTTCACTACACATGATATTAACATTAATATATTATGGTAAATTAACTAGTCAAGATTTTTTGTCGAATAAGGACATAGACAAACTTGTCTCAACCCATTCCTTGCTAACCCCTTTGGAGATATATGATCAAAACAGAATATATAAGTGAACAATTCTCTGCTATTATTGACTTAATCTTTATGGTTGATTTATGTTCAAATCCAAATATTAAGGTTTCCAATAAATATTCTCATTTTATGTATATTATTTCTCTTTTTTTTTGAAAAATTCTATGAAAAATTGTATTTAGTTATGTGCTGTTCAATATGAACCATGCTATGCTTAGACACAACCATCTTCTGTTTGTTTTGCTTAAATTTCCTTGCATGTATCTGGAGTTGTATTCCTTCTTTGCTTAAATACATAATTTGATATTGATGGATTTTGTTTGCCTATAGGCTGCAACTTTGGTGATCAGAGAATCTGTTGAACCACTGCTAGAAGAGTACAGACCAACTGGAATTACTTCATTGAAGTTCAGCAAACTCTCACTTGGAAATGTGGCCCCAAAAATTGAAGGTAGCAACCAATAGTAATTCCTCTGCACATTCTTTCTCTAGTAAATTTACCAATTACAACTGCCTGCACTTAACAACTTAAGCTTTTGGAATTTTTTTTCATTCAAATTTGGTGAAAAGATTATAGCTACGTTTTCATGGGTATCTCTTTGCCCTTTGCGTTTAGGATTTATATTTTTTTTGGATTGGATTCTGTCCACTGATTAGTATATTCTTCTATCAAAAAATAAAAATTAAAGAGAGAAAAAGTCTATCTTGTTTGGATTCCATGAGATAAAAGAAAAATGTTCTCATATATTGCTATCCTTAATTTGAAAGCAAAAATCTTGTTAGATCAGTGTTGGAGCCATGTCCGAAACTTTTGGAGCTAATGATGTTTTTTAAGAAAACAGATTTTTTTAACTTGTAAGTAGTTACACACTGATACACTGCATATGGTTTCTTGCTTCCTACTGAGGGATTGATGGATGAGAAATCAAGATGATGGAAGCCAATTTGGAAGCTATTTAGAGTGAGGAAATCAGGATGTTTTAACTAGTTACATATTATATGTAACATATACTGTTCCAATTTATGATTCTAAATTTGAGGAAACAAGTAATCTATTCAATTGCTATTTTACATTTTCCTGCAATATATATTTTACATTTTCAAATACTTATATTGTTATATATAGGGGCCTTTATCTATTATACTCTATGGATCTATAAGTGGTAACCAAACATATGAACATCTATCTAAAATCATGTTAACTGGTATGTATTTAGAGAATCCCACATGAAAATAAACATGCACTAAATTGATCACGAAATTCAAGATAATATGTGTTGAATCAATGGTCTGTATCTTACTTTTTTTTCACTAAAGAATTACTTTTTCATAGTTTTGGATGTATTTGTTTCTCTTAGAAAATGGTTTAGGCATAACTCAGCCTTGCAAAATTAATTTGTAAAGTTTACGTCCATTTATATACTGCACTTTAACCATATCTTTAGTTGATGTGAATCTCTAACACACCTCATCTCGTCAAGTATTGAACATCTTGAACATGAGACTAGATATTCATGGACGATAGGCCTAATGAGCCTTTTAGGATTGATTTTGATACCATCTTATAAAGCAATTAAGACATAATTCAATTTCAAAATCAGTTTGTAAAGTGAAATTTGCATGTACTTTATACCATAATTTGGCTATATCTTTAATCAATAGGGAATTTCCAACACTTTAATCTTTTCAAAATAATTAGAAGGTGAAAAGAATCTAAAATATTTTTAAAAATATGAAACTATGATTAAAATCTTATTTAAATCAGCTATTTTTAAAATGCGAGATTTTATGATTTTAAATAAAAATAAATTAGTATTTTTTAATCTGAAAAATATCTAGACTATTTATATCATTTTTTTTTTTGTATCTTTAACAAATTGATCCTAAAGGCATATATTTAGAATCTGCATATGCATAATTCTTCATCCATGCAGGTATTCGTGTTCAGAGTCTTACCAAAGGTCAAATCATAATGGATATTGATTTCCGTTGGGGTGGTGATCCTAGTATTATTTTGGCTGTTGAGGCTGCACTTGTTGCATCAATCCCTATTCAGGTAAGATTTATCTTAGCAATGCACTTTCCCTTGAATTTTTCATCACATTCCTTGTACAATTTGTCATCGTTAGAGTTTGGTTATTGCCTTTGGTTTCAGTTGAAGGATCTACAGGTTTTCACCATTATCCGTGTTATATTCCAACTTGCTGAAGAGATCCCGTGCATTTCTGCTGTTGTTGTAGCTCTACTTGCTGAGGTAAACTTTACAAGGAGGGAAAGGAAAAAGATAAAATGATAATGTTGATTAAGAAAAAACAAACCAAAAAAGGTAGATAAAGTGTCCCTTCATATCAAACGTGTTAAATGTATTTATAGATCAATTTAAGTGAATTGCCAGAGTGATTAAGTTAGGGACATTATTAGGATAATATACTTCTCAAAGATTGTGAATGGGGGAAACTACTGTTAATAACCAAAAACTGTTCTATTTTTGGCCTAAATGTGTATTTTAGTTGATTCTTTAAAACTTTGATCAGCCTTCCACATGATCCCCACTAAACTTTTTTTCTCACTCTCTGAATTCTGACTTTGCCATTAATATATAATCAGCCAAAGCCAAGGATTGATTATACTCTGAAAGCTGTTGGTGGAAGTTTAACAGCTATTCCTGGAATCTCAGATATGATTGATGTGAGTCATTTATTTTGTCTACTGCATCTTTCCCTTGGGAACGTCTTTGAAGTAGCATGTATAACTCTAACATTTACCCACCATTTTATAGGATACTGTGAATTCAATTGTTACTGACATGCTTCAATGGCCCCATAGGATTGTGGTTCCACTTGGTGGTATTCCTTTTGATATCAGGTAAATGTGAATCATCAAGTTTTTGCTTTTGGATTTATTCTTTGTTGCAGCAGATAAAAAATACGACTAGGTATGTTGCTATATCCTTTTAACAATTTTACATTTTATTTTGAAATTTGTGCAAGCAACAAAACAACAATATAGCCTTAAGAAAATCAATCTGCCACTATGAGATTCTGTCTTGTGAGTAAGCAGGTGTTTCTAAACCCTACCTTTGAAGAAAATAAACTGGGAATGTCAATTTCAATGTTAGTGCTCAAGTATGTTTACAATCACACTGCATAAACAGCACCGTTTTTGTTTTCTTGCAGTGATCTAGAGCTTAAACCCCAAGGAAAACTTTCAGTGACTGTAGTGAAAGCGACTGCTTTGAAGAATATGGAAATGATTGGAAAGTCAGATCCTTATGTAGTTGTGTATATTCGACCATTGTTCAAGTATAAAACCAAAGTTGTTGATAACAACTTGAATCCTACTTGGAATGAGAGATTTGAGCTGATTGCAGAAGACAAGGAGACCCAATCACTCATTCTAGAGGTTTTACCATACCAATACTTTATCTCCTTTTTATGCTGCAGTCTCTACCTCATTTCTTAGGGACATTCTGTGACATTTTTGGTTTCATAAATATATGCCCTTAAATTATGGTAATTACTTACTGAAGAATTTGAAAGAACTATTTTCATATATGCTCAATATGTATGAAAATAAAAATCTGGTTAATTACCTGCTCTTGTTTCTGACACGGTGACTAGAAACATACTGCATACTTCTTTCCAAGTATGCTTACTTTTGTTTAACAGCTCAATTTGTTTGAACCTTGTTATTGTGATCCTGTACCATTCTTTTTGTAAACTAGAATATCTTTAATACATAAAATTCTGTTGGTATGTCTTGTTGCCTCAAGCGACAACAAATTTTGGATCTTCCACCAGTGGCAGTTCTATAATATCTGGTGGTATATATTATAATCTATGTTTGATTACTGACTTCTGAAAATTTGTGATTGCTTCTGTAATATTGACCGAGGTTGTGTATTTTTGTTTAGCCTAGCTGAAGCCCAATGATTTTAGCCATATTTACAGAGTTAAAGCGGTTATTATTTTGATTTGAAATCTAATGTTTTTCCCTATAACTCAACATAAATTGTTCTGTAACTTGATTTGTTTAAGAAAATTAACACAAATGATGTCCATGACTCCTCAAACAGGTTTTTGATAAAGACATTGGGCAAGATAAGCGATTGGGAGTAGTACAGGTACCCCTTAATGATCTAGACGCACAAACTGAAAAGGAGATGGAGTTGAGGCTGCTGGCATCACTTGATACACTGAAGGTGAAAGATAAGAAGGATCGAGGAACCTTGACAATAAAGGTACCTATAATAATCTATTGTACTTGGCAGTGACAATATTATGGAGCTTTGCATGGTATATATGAAGTTTTTTCTCTTCCCTATGTTCTGATCTTACTATCATTAAGCTCTCCTATGTGATGGGAAGACGGATTCAGCGACTTTTTCCAGGGAAAAGTCACGTAACCTTCTCTTAATGTTCATGTGTTGAATGATCAACTTCAATTTTCCAAAAAAATATATAGAACAAACCAGTTAAAAATTGAGCAAAGTTACGTGACTTCTCCCGAAAAAAAGTTACTGAATCCATCCCCGTGTGTTGGTCACTTGTAGCAATCTTAGTTGATTGAAAATCATAATTATATTTCAATTTCAGGTGTTATACTATCAGTTTAACAAGGAAGAACAACTGGCTGCACTAGAAGCTGAGAAAAAGATACTAGAAGAAAGGAAGAAACTGAAAGAAGCAGGAGTGATAGGAAGCACAATGGATGCGCTAGACGGAGCAGTATCAGTGGTAGGGTCTGGCGTTGGACTGGTTGGTGCCGGTGCCGGTCTTGTGGGAAGTGGCGTTGTGGCTGGTGCCGGGCTAGTTGGCAGTGGCATTGGAAGTGGTTTTGGAGCTGTTACCAGTGGATTGAGCAAGGCAGGGAAGTTCATGGGAAGGACAATCACAGGCCATAGTGGCTCCAAAAAGAGTGGCTCTTCAACTCCAGTCAATAATGCACAGGAGAATGGTGGTGGTGCAAAGCCTCTTTGATTCTTTCCTTTGTATTGTAAGACTAATGGATGAACAACCTTTGCAGCTTCAAGCTTTGATAATAGATAGATTACATGTGTATTTGTTGCTTTATTTTCTTACCATAATGTTTTCTCCATGGCTGTTATAATGTTTCCTCCATGGTTGTATCATCTTTGTCTGTGATTATTATGTTTACCTGAATTTGTATTTAGACTCAACAAATTGTAAGAATTCTTTGTTTAGTTAAGTTACCTGATGCAACATATTGTTTGACATGGACTTGTAATGAAACTTTAAAGGGTAAAAGAAAATCCTATTTATCGGTAATAATATGCTTATAAAAACTCACCAGATTAGATTTCATGTTATTTTAAATAGCAAGGATGACCTAGTTCATGAACAACATAAGGATCATATTCATGTCAAAATTTGCCACATCAACCAAAAACAACCATTGAGTTCTATAGTGTTTTGGTTGTTTCAAATCAAATTAGAAATAAATTTTTATAATGCTCATCTGTCGTGATTAAATATTCCATGAGCTTTTATTGGGAGATGGGATATTGACAAATTGAGAAAAAAAATACAGATTAATGAGAAACAGTGAAAGATACATAACATTAAGATTCTAAAACTTTGTTGAACCAGGTCAAATCTCATCTCCTTGACATTAATTGGATATAGAGCTGCAGAAAGATAAAAAGGGAGGTGCAGAAAGAAATATATAATAATTTTTTGAAATATGTAATCTAAAATAATTTTTTAGATTTAAAAATATATTTAAAATTTTGAATTGTAATTACAATCTAAACATCTAATTTTAAATTAAAAAATATTATAAATTGTACAATTGAGAAATATATTTCCCATTGTAAAATTTAAACTGCAGGATTCAAAATATATTTTCATACTATATAATGACTAATTTTTTCTATCCATAAACAAGGGGGAAATTAGATGAAAAAGTTATGGAAGTATTGACAGAAAAGGCTTGGTAGAAGAAATGGGACCCAGTTGATAAAAATTAGGAGCAGAAATTAAAGAACGTGTCTCACGGGATTACTATGGTGAGTTTTGTCACTTAGTTTGAGTGGCATGAGTCACAGGTAAGAAGCAGTTGAAGGCACACACAGTCACAGACACCATTGTTAATTCCTCTGCCTCTTTAATTTCAAAACTGAACCCTCTCATGGAGATTTATTGTACCTTCTGAATTTTGGTACATGTCTTGTTGCCACTTCATCAAATACAAATATTTTTTTTTCATACCATTAAACAAATATATTCAAAATCCCAATTAATATTAAGATAATAAAAGAGGAAAAAAAAGGTATAACATAAGATTGTTTGGATTAAGTAATAGAAATATAATTATCAAGAACAGGTAATAAACTAATTCTAAGTACTTCTATTATACAACAAAGGTATCCCTCAATAATACCTTGTAATGAATACCTTTGTTGAAATATTGCTAACAAGAGGTAAGAATTCTTGGTTACAGCTTCAGCGTAGAGAGTAACTATAAAATACCTCATAAAATAATATTAGTATTAAGCATATCTCCCTTACTTAATATTAGCAAGTTTTCAAAGTTGAAATGATAGGGATTTTATTTTCTGTAATACCAAATATATTAATAAAAAAATTATAATTATATAAATATCAAATAAAAATATACAATAATTAAATAAAGGTTAAATAATATAGAAAAAATTTATCAAATACTTGATTTAGAATAAGTCACGAAGTTAAGAACAAAAAAAAAATAATAAGTGTTTTGAATTACCTAATAAAATGAAAGTGATTTAGTAATTTAAAACAGAAATGGAATGTTATGAAGACGAAGAAAAACAAATTTGTATATGTTCATTCTCATCTATATATCCAAATATGTTTTTAAAGTATAAAGATTTGTGTCGATCTCTATTTTGCTCAAACTTTTAAGTTATGGTTTGAACTCTGTGTTTGTATATAAAGCAAAGGATATTCCTCTCTTTTTTTTCTATATTTATTTTTTATTTTTCCTTTTTAATATATTTTTAAAATTAAAATAATTATTTTATTAATTTTAATTTTTAAGTAATTGTTTATTTAAATTTACCTTTTTTATTTGACTATTTTTTAAACATAACTAAATTTTAATTAAAATATTACTTATAAGTAAAACTATTTACAATAAAATTATAAAAAATATTTACATTTAATTTTGTAATAATAATAATAATAATTTTATTATTTTTTATTATCATAAGAACAAATTTGTGCGTAGAAATATATTTTTGCTATTATTATGCAAAATATTTGTTGTATTTTAAATATTTTATCTTGATAATAATTTTGAAAACGATTAATAATCATCCTACCAAACATGCACTGATTTGGTTGCATCATAGGTCAATGATATGATGCAAGGCGACAAGATACGTAGGTTGCAACAAGAGGTTGTAATTATTAGTTATTTTTAAAATAGTATAGTTGTAACAAAATTAATCTTAATCAATAGTTAATTGTTGCATGTCTAAGATTTAATCAAACCAGAAGAACCAATAAACCTTTTTTCATTTCCAAAAAGGGACATCTCATCCTTTGTGAGAAAGATATGTCAAAAGAAAGGCTAATCAGCAAAAACAAATCCAATAATTGACTAGTATATCCATGTAAGATCCTAACATGTTATTTCGGTGTATAAATAAGTATTTCACAATAATAAGAGCTTTTTTTTTATTTAAATTAAAAAAAAAAAAAAAAAAAAAAAAAACTTGAGTGGTCCACTGAAATGAAAAAGAATGTCGAAGAATAAAATGATAGAGCAGAATGAGTAATTTGTTGTGTGCAGAAGAGAACATGCAGAGGTTATGTGAGAAAGAAGAAGACAAGAATACAGAAGAGCATGCATTAATACAATAATGAACAAATGAATGAGTAATGTTGAAATAACGTTAACAGGACAACCACTGAGTTCTGATTTGAAGGTTCATACAAATGCATTGAAGATACCAAAGTTACTCACCATTGCTGTCCCCTTACTTTTACCCAAATATAATCAAAATCTTTATTTTGGAAAAAAGTGATTGTGTTACTTCATTATAAATTTATTGAATATACTTAAATTAGTGTATTTGATATTAGGTGAGTTAAAAGTATTTTAATGAATAAAAATGAGTAAGATAAATTGTGTTTAAGATTTTTAATTAAAAATAGTGTTTTAATTCGTATGTTTACATCATTTTATTGGTATGGAATATTTTTAGTTTTTCTTTCCTGAAAATCTCGCATTTGACATATAATCTATTATAGGTTTAATTTTGAATTTGTCATAGTTTTAGTCTTAGAAAAGGACTACCATACTTTGACAAAAAAAATTTAAAATTTTTTTTTAATAAAGTTTGACAAAGTTTGTTTTTTAATACATATCAAACTCAAACATTTTTCTTCTCTTTCCGGTCATATTAAACATTTCTTTCATCCATTGAAGTGTTGTCACGTGTGCATTGTTAAAAGTTTGTAAACAAAACTTTGTTAAAACATAATTTTCCTATAAGAAAACAAGTTTATATTTTGCATCTTATCTTCATCATAGGAAATCTCGTTTAAAATATATTTGGTAAATATGTTTCATTGGAAGAGATATCCCTTAATAATAGTTGATATTTCCTAATATTTTATTCTACAAGTACAATTTCAATATAGATAGGATATCCTACACAAAATCTCAAAGTTCAATATACAACCTAAACTTTTCAACATAATATTCCATACCTAAAAATAATTATATTTATAATAAATCATGCAAAATTCATCACATAAATATATAATCAATATTCTATTACATTTAGATTTAACATTCACGTTCAATCAATCAAACCAACAAAAGAAGAAAACAATTGGCTTGTACGAAAAAGAAAATTCACTTAATTGAAAATTTCTTCGCTTGTACGAAAATCTAATTGAGTGAAATTGTACTTATGCTCTATTTTTTTTTTCTTGAGCAAGATTGATTTCCTATTACATTTTTACTTAAGAAACAAATGGAACCAAAAACAAATGTTGATTTCCTTTTATATTTTCACTTGAGCGAAAATCTTTCACTTTAATGAAAATACTAGAAAAACAACTTCATGCATCATGATCAAACTTCATTTTAACACTTTACCCAAAATCAATATAATAATTTGCAACAAATTTACAAACTTAAAATGGTCATCATAATTATATTTTGTTTAAATATAACTCGCACTCTCATTGAGTTCATAAATTAATCCATAATAATTATAAGAAATGAACTATGATCATAAAAAATCATATTGAAAACTCAGTTTTAGAATATTTCATAATTTAACATGCAAAAATACATTCACCATATCAATATCTCAACAATGGTATTGAATCAAAAGTACTCGAGAACAATACTCTATTAATCGAACACTCAAATGACATTCTACTCCATTTCAAACACTTGCATATTTTCAACCAAAAACCCAAAGTTTACATAAAAACTAAAATAATTGTGACCAAATCACATTCACATTCAGATCATCTAGTCCAAAGCATTATCAAAATATAAATAACTCCCCTTACCTTTTTAACTTGCATAAATCAAGTTTAAACTCTCAAGCCAACTACTCTGATAGGAAATCTAAACTTATAGATTAAAAATTTTGGTCAAAAATTTAAACATACTCTCATGTTCTTGAACTAGTATAATTGCATATTTACGAGAAAAACAACAATGCAAACCTCTATCCTCAAATATACAACCATTTCCACTAGGGGTGGTAATGTGGGCTTAGCTCAGTCAGTCGGTTCGTAGGCTCACAAAAAAATGCGAGGTGGGTTGAGATATTGTGTTCGTTGGTCCGCACAAGCCTGATCCGCATAATTCGCAGCCCGCGTGGGCTGGTTTACAACCCGGATAAAAAATAATAAAAAACTTGTACTTATATATATTGATTACTTTCTTTATGGACTTCTGCATCAACGTTCCAAATTTTTGAATGAGTGGAAAAGCAAAGAATTATCAATTTATCATTCAACTCTCCAAAGTCTTTGCTTTTAATTTTGTGAACCTGTGAAAGTTTCCCAATTTGTTGAACATTGAAAGTTTTATTATAAGAATTAAAAAAAAAAAGGTAGCCCGCGGGCAAAACAAAATGCGGGGCGGACTAGACTTTTCAACCAACATTTTTTCTACAAGACAGGCTTAGTGCAGGCTGGGCTTAAGGGGTCGGGTGAGCCTACATTGCCAATCCTATTTTTCATAAAATCAAGTCTAAAAAAAAGAATAAACAAAAACTTATCTAATAATGATTACTCTCCACCATGATTGCTAAGGTAGGTTTTGATATAAAAAAAAATGGACAAATTCTTCAAGCTTTTAGAAATAAGTTTGACAGCAAATATTTTAATAGAATAGTGATTTTTTCGTAATGAAGTATATTTTTATTTATAAATTTTGTAACTTAAATAGTAAAATATTTGTATTTTATCTCATTTATACTAGCGCAAAAAAGTCTTTTTATACCGATTAAAAAATGTTTTCTACACTAATTACCAATGAAGCATTGATACTTTAATTTGGGTCACGTATCCATAATCGACACATATCTGTATCTGATACTTTAGGATATTTTACCTATACTTATTAATGAAGTATGTAACATATAAAGCAACAATACTTTTAAAATGACAATAATTGATAGTTTTTTATGTTGACAACCTTAATACTTGTGATTTTAATTTGGATACATACGATAACATTAATATATTTATCATGTTTTTAAAAAATATTGTACATTTTTCAATATGCATATATAACGTATCATATTATATTATTTTTAAAATAAATGTATCTGTGTGTTGGATACGTGTCGAATCCAATACATATATCGTATTCATGCATCATATCTAATTATAGAACCGTTATAAATACATGTTGTATAGAAAAAAAATTCAATATAAGTTCCAGAACTAGTATAGAAAAACAAAACTTTTTATATCGGTCAAGGTTATAACCGGTATAGAAAGTTGTCTTCTGGTAGTTCGTCATTTTTCTTTTTCTTTCTCTTTTTCATGTATCCCATGTTTTGCTTACATTATGAAATGTATGTGTTTGTTCATCTTTGTCGGGTAATTGTTCAAAACTTATTGTGACCATCTTCAATCCCATTCCCCCTCCATCATGTATCTCCAAAATATTTTCTCTCCACCCACCAATCAAACACGTAGCCACCCATTGCCTCTTTCACAACTTCACCAATATTGCACCTTCACCATCTTTTCTCAATTTTTCATCTTCTCCAACACACACAAGAAAATGTGAGAAAAGAAGTCCCATATGATGGGAACTTACTTTGGGGCTTACTTTTAATGTTATAAAAGGAGTCCATTGTTTCCTTAGGAAATCATCCCAAAGTCTCTCCCTTTTCTATTTCTTTTTGCTTTATTTGCTTGAGAGAAGAATTAAGAGAGAATATTAGTTTCTCCTCTAAGAGAGAAGGTTAGTTTCTCCTTTAAGGTTCTCCTTGTATTAGTTTTTCCTATTTCCAAGAGAGGGGTTGTCATTGTTTTCTCCTTAGGATTAGAGAGAATGATATGTAATTTTTCTTTTTCTTGAATAAATTATATTCGTTGCCTATTATCTATTTTTGTTCCTTTATTTTCATCTTGTATTTTAGTTGTGAGTACTTGTGCTGGTACTCTGATACCCAACAGTGGTATCAGAGTTGTTGGTTCGTGTAATTATCTTCCGCTGCTATTGTCATTAGAATAGTGTTGTGATAGTGGATAAAGTGTGGTAGTGTGAAAGTGCTTGTCTAGGAAAATTCTGGCTAGGAAAGACTTGGTACTTAAGCGTGTCCATTAGTGACCCACCTCTCTTTCCTGGGAATTACCTGGTGCACTGGTTCACGGTCTGCTTCCATTGTTCCAGTAGACAGTACTATTCATAGTGAGAAGTGCATAAGTCAGTTTTAAAGCCATGACAACAAGATATGAGATAGAGAGGTTCAATGGGAAAAATTTCTCATTGTGGAAACTGAAGATGAAGGCAATTTTGAGAAAGGACAACTGTCTAGAAGTAATTGAAGAAAAACCAGAGGGCATTACAGATAAAAAGTGGAAGGAAATAGATAACAATGCTATAGCAAATTTGCACTTAGCATTGGCAGATGCGGTTTTATCCAGCATTGCGGAGAAGACTACAGCGAAGGAGATTTGGGATACTCTCACAAGCCTGTACGAGGTTAAGTCACTTCACACAAGAATATTCTTGAAGAGAAAACTCTATACTCTTCGAATGAGTGAGTCCACATCGGTAACAGACCACATCAACAATCTAAATATGTTGTTTGCCCAACTTTCAGCGACAGATTTCAACATAATTGAAAATGAACGTGTGGAGCTTCTACTACAAAGTTTACCTGATTCATATGATCAGCTTGTCATCAACATTACAAATTACAACGTTGCTGACCTCCTACACTTTGAGGATGTTGCTGGAGCTCTTCTTGAAGAAGAATCCAGGCGAAAGAACAAAGAAGATATGGTGGAAAGTGCAAGGCAAATAGAAGCTTTGGTGATGACGAGAGGTAGATCAACAGAACATGGATCTAGTGGGAGTCAGTCTCATGATAGATATCAAAGTAAGAAGCATCTCAAATGCTACCATTGTGGCAAAAGAGGGCATGTGAAGAAAGATTGTTGGCATTTGAAGAATGGAGGAAAGAACTCT
>Ga0214542_1005443_pt1 | contig 24155 bp, 7 predicted proteins | sample CNSS1metaG_FD_160096 | JGI IMG/M metagenome (GOLD analysis project Ga0214542, IMG submission 160096) | Root nodule microbial communities from cowpea collected in UCLA plant growth center, Los Angeles, California, USA - CNSS1 | ecosystem: Host-associated > Plants > Roots > Nodule | place: USA...
AAAAAAAAAAAAAAAAAAAAAAAATGAAATGTCCACATGTTTTGTTTGTTTCTTTAGTGTAAAATGTCATGACCCGAAATGATATATAGATAGGTTTTTCTTTTAAAATGTGTAGGTCTTATCAAAGACCATGGAGACCTAAGATTATGAAATCATTGTATATATCTTTTCTATACGGATTCAAGTACTTCCAAGCACTTCAATATATAAATATATAAATATAATTTACTGATTAAAAAAAACTATAAAAGGGTCATACCATATTTATGAATGCAGTTCACAGCTATTAATTACCGGGAAACAATGCTTGATCGGATTTGTACTTAATGCACTCACAGTTGAATTAGAATGACTGTATAAGAATTTCTAAAGAATGTTATGTTTCAACAAGCAATTAATCAAGCAAGTGATTGTATCAAATAAAGAAAAATATCTAAAGAAAACATACCAGCTTTCCGTTTCTGCCATTGGTAAAATGCTCTGAGAAGCTAAACAATCCTTTTATAAGATCCTATCTAGTTTAGAATACTGCCACGTAAGAGTGGTAGGTCCTGTTCTGTAAAAATATGCTGCAAAATACAAAAGACCATATACGGTTTCTATTTCAATATATTGTCTTTTGTGTACAATGGCAATGCTGAGGTTTGATTCATGACCTCATGCAAATACCCAAGCTCTCAACTATCCCATTCCTAAAGGCTCATTTCCATAATAGTTAAACCAAAAGAAGATGCTTGCTCTGCCTCATCATTTACAATTAAATACAGAAGTTTTTAATAGCAAGTGTATGTATCTTGTGCATCGCATTAAGAAAAGTACAACCACCAGTGTACCATACCATGTCCTTTATCAGCTAGCAATGTTTTTCCTATTCCAAGATAGGTAGGCCATGTCCCCATAAGGTCTGTCCTAAAAAGAAGCATCAATGGTAAGTGAAAGCAAGTTCAAAAAATGTTGGGACAATCTATTTCAAAATATAGAATAGCAGAATGATCAGAACATGCTTTCTTGGATAATCTATGTAAGAAGTTTCCAAATCTTCAGTTTCTAATATTTTCATGACTTCACAATAAACTGTATAAATATTTACTCACAATTTCATTTAAAAGGACTCTCGGTCCTGCCTCAGAATATTAGTCTAATCTGCTAATAATGTATAGAAGTAGTAAATCATATTACACCACCGGCTTAAAACATATTATTAACCTTTACACAAGTCAAACTACTATTCCTAGCATGATTATGTGTGAAGAAAAGCTCAAAAGATCTTAAATGAAAAGGCAACAGAAAAAGAAAAGTAAAAGGCTCTAATGCAGTAAGTAAGCATTAGACAAACAAAAAACTAGCAGAGTTCAACATCCTCTAAGCAACTGCATAAGTGGTTTCATGTGAACAAAATAATCAAAAAGCATCTAGAAATTACCTAGGATTTTTCATATGAAGCAACAGGAAGACGATGGAGATGAATATGCAAAAGGCGCCAACAAATAAATTTGCAACTCCAAGGAAGTCATTTTTTCCACCCAACCAGCTTGATGTTGACAGAACAAGCTTCTTCTTTCCACCAAAACTGTAAGTGTTATAGTTATTTTGCAGGTGGACTACTATAACATCATCTACATCCAAGTCCTCTTCAATTCTACCATATAACTTTCTGAAGCTGGGGAGAGCAGCAGTCCTCATCCAAACAATGAGATCTTCTTGATCACCAAGCTGATATATGGGAATCAGAATGCATTAGAATCAGAACACGAGAAAATATATCACCAAAATAAGTGCATATAGAAAATTAAGAAGAAATTAATAGTACCATATAGTTTGACCAAACTATATGGTACTAAATATTAATATTTCACTGGTGCGTATGCTCTCTATTAGTGCGACTGTTTTCAGGCCAAAAGGAAAAAATAAAGAGAGGAGGGTGAAGGTGGTGAAGGTGAAACTGATTTTATCACCGCCACGCCCACCCTCCCTCACTCCACACAAGAAAAAGTGAAAATCAGCAGCACAATGCATAAGTATCTCTATTAGGTTTAATCGGACTTTTTGGCCTCCCTTATTCTCTTTCTCAAATTTAGTCCTTCCACTATTTTAGTTATGCAACATCTATTAACTTGACATTCAGTATTAAACAGAAGTGCTAACATGACACTCATGCACTGCAACATCAATATTGATGTCAAGTTAATGGAAGGACCAAAATCACATAATTAAAAAGGAATCAAATTTGTGGAGAAAAAAAAATGTAGGAACCAAATTTGAAAAATGATGATAGTAAGGTGACCAAAATGTGTAATTAAGCCTATCATTTAACTCCTATAGAACACTGTTAAATATATGAATAAAAGGAAAAATGCATTGAAATGCAGGTCAAAAAAAGATATTTCAAATCCAAATACGGAACTTGGTCACAGCAAGACAGGATGTCAATAGGAAAAGCTCAATATGCAGTTCAAAAGCTTCAAACTCACAGGAATACTTGGATCCAGCTTTCCACCTCCAATCAAAGTCCCATTTTGAAAATTAAATGGGTAAACATGTTTTCCAAATTTATGATCACGATCACTTTTCCAAGCAATATTCTTCCTATTGACCTTCAACTCTGATGGCCCACGACTGAATTTATATGTATCATTGAACAAACTCCACGCTATCAACCCACAAGGTACAACTGGAAGATTATGGGAGGACTCTAAAGGTTTACAAGAACTGGTGTCATTGTATCCAAGTCCATGTAAGAGCTGCAGGTCACTTCTACTTTTGACATACCTGAACAAATTTTGAAAGTTTGAGTGAACAGTGGAGAAACAAAATTACATAGTTGAATTTATAACATTTTACGGTATAGACTCTAACTTAAAAGATCTATACTGAACCTGAAATTCTTTCTGCTGGAGTACATTAGATTAAATTCAAAGACAAATAAAAAACATGACTAAAACAGAAATAATTTAAAAAATTAACAATGGTTGGGATGACCTGTTGCTCAAATAATTAAAAGACAACTAAGAAAATAGTGCAAAAAAGACGTTAAATTCTGTGCCCTTTGCATGTAAGCATCTTTGACTTTTACTTAAGCCGAATTAATCCTTAAACTCAAGTTAATGTTACAAAGGTCCTTCAATTAAGTGAGTAATCAATATCAAAAAGGTTTGATCATTAATTGTTACTAAATCCAAACCATCAAACTAAAATATTATTTTTTATCATTGCTTAATTTAAAAAGTAAAAGTAAGAAATAGGCAGAACAGAGCATATTTCGAATCTTGAAAACAAGTACTCAAAACCCAAGTTCTGTTAAGAAACATGAACAAAAGCCATAAAAAGAGACATCATCCAGTTACTGGTATTATGTTCAATCAGTTGCTGAACTTCAACAGGCCTCACAACTATATGTCTGATCTTACAGTACAAGACATACAAGTTACTCAACCATTTTGAAACTGATTAACATCAATTAATTTTGAAAGAAAAAGTATTATGCAAAGATAGACATTTTATATTAGGGGGGATGACTGGATATTTTTTATGATCTGGATGGAAAAGATTAAAGAGATCATCAATTGTTAATATCAAAGTAGTAAATTCCCACTTACCAGCATCCTGGATTAGATTTATTTAAAGAACTTTTAAGATTTCCTAAATTTGTCAATATATTAGGCTAGAGGCTATGATTTTCCTGAATCCATACAAGAAAATTGAGCCGCCAAAGAATAACTGGATTCTTCAGACTTTCAAAGTCTATGAATCATGAAATCAACAAGCTTGGTTTGTAATGTTGCTTGGATCATGAAGTTATTGTGTACAGAAAACATAGAACATGTTATGTTCTGCAGGTTATTTTATTAATTTTTCATTTAAGAATTGGGAAAAACAAAAAAGAAAATATGATTCTTCAATGGTTTAAGATTTAGTACGTTCGCTTAAGGGAAGGACTTACTGCCAGGACTAATTGAACCTATGAGTTGAATATGGCTATACACAGAAGCTATAATTATGCATTTTTTCCTAATAATTAGTAGAGGTAGAAAATGAAACTTCAAAATAAATCCAGAATTGCTTTGGAGAAATGTCAATATGTTCAAATATAAATTAATAGTGCAAATTGATTTGACGAAAGCAAGAAAATATAGCAGGGCATACATTCAGGTTTGATCAATTTAATATATACAGTTGCACAATAATCTATTTCCAACAATGAGAAACCAGCAAATGATAAAAAAAATGGCTGGTGTATTGACCAAAACACAAACAAATAAATAAAAGGAGATCAATGTGAAAGAGAAAGTATAAATAGACAAGATCTGAAGTTGAATGATGATTTGGAGACCTTGACAAATAGTACTTATTCTAAAGACTTAATCATTGTATTTGAAAACAAGAAAACAAAGAATCCTCACCGTCGGTGGTTTTGGTAATAGTTATCAAGCTGGTAATAGATATAAATTGGTGCTTTCATTGGCTTAAGTACCTACACAGATTATAAACGTAATCAAGAGGTGGTAAAAAATCAACTTTATTGATAATTCTTTTGGCAAGATATTAGCATTTTAGCTTCCAGCCCCAAATTATTCTTCCCAATTAAATGAGGGAGCAAAAAGCACACCAAAAATGTTATGAAAATGAAGTAATAATACATGTAAGAAAATATAATATAGTATTATACCATGTCCTTTTGAACAATGTCAAAACCCATCACCATGTGCTACCAGATATGATTTCCACGATTCATAATATCTACATCAGCACGTATAATCTTTTCTCTTGAAGGGTGGAAGATTCTTCATAGATCGTAATAACAAGATAAATGCAGAAAACAGATAACTAGCTCAATTTTAAGTACACAAGTTTTAACCACTCTACATGGTCATGCAATGCAACTTCTGAAAGAACTACGGTATGGGAATGTCACTAAAGAGTTTTGTGAATCCTATGTCAAAGATGTTAAGAGGAAGCCAGCCAATCAGTCAAGGAAAATTAAGAACTAAGTGTCACTGATCTATTTAACTAAAAATTACTGAACACTGAAGCAACAATCAGTATATGATGTAATAAATCGTAAATTGAACTATCACCTTTAAGAATCGTGAACAGTTTTTGGTGATTAAGTCATCTTTAATATATGCGACCTTGTTATTTCTATATTCTTCAGGTACACAATCCATGTCATACCTATCAACAATTTCAACAACCTACAAATAAATAGGTCAAATAAATATATTTTAGAAAACAGGAAGATTTAGGGGGGAGACAGGAAAAAAAATTGGTTCTAATATCAAGAAAGTAGAAATTATTCGTACACTGTTTGAGGCACGAAGTGTAACAAGTCCAATAGGAATGAAAATGAAACTCATCAATAGAAATGTAGCGATGATCTGCATAGAAATTGATTAAGACTTAGTACATGCATTTCATAGAATAAGGTGTCATGAAATATTCAAGTTTTGTCAAAGAACTAACTGCTGCAGGTGTAAGCACAGGTTTACATGCTGGAAGGTTCTGCTGTGTAAACTGATAGAATGCTGCAAAACCATCAAAATAGCAATCAGTACAAGTTTCAACAATAAAAAGGGGAAGAAAGAGGGGGGTTTGGGGGGGTGGCGATCAGGAACCAAAGAAATAAAACAGTTCAATAGCTAAAATAGAAAAAAAAAAGTACTGAAATAAATTGGTAAAAGACTATTTTTGTTGAAATAAATGAAAACAATTTTTCTGTCACCATTACAGCTATATGATTGAAAAAGTCAGTCAAAATGTTGGAATAATGATACTTAATGTACTTAGTAAATAGAAGATTCATGTAATCACATGATTATATATGTATTAAGTGTTTATGGGTATTAGTATCTAGGAAGTTGCACTCAATTAATATTAGCCTAGGAACTAATTTCAACTAAGGGTCCTTTGAATTTATGTATGATAAAAAAATCAGTGGGTAGTTGTGCTCAGCTGATGTTTATTATATATATATATATATATGGAAAGAGAAGAGTACAATACAAGGGAAAGTTATATCCTATAACACTCAACCCTTACATACACCGAAAAAGTAGCTTTATGAAAGTTGTATACAGAGTCTCTCTGTGGTTGCGAATTTTGTATTTAATCACGCACATGTAAATCCGTTATTTATATAATCATTCAAAGCATAATATAGGGAAAACTAATAATGGAGAATATACTAATTATCAGTTGTTCATATTTCCTTAACTACTGAGTCCAAATCATATCTTCTACACTCCCTTGAAGTTAGAGCATACATGTCATATGAGTCAAGCTTGTTATACAAATGTGATCAATACGAGAGTATGGATTCAGTGAGCATGTCTTAATGTTGGTCACTACAGTTGGCAAAGTCAGTGATGATTTCTCCAAAAAGCACCTTCTCTCCCACAAAAATGACAATCAAATCTTTATGTTTTTAGTTCGCTCATGGAAGATTGGGTTTGATGCAATTTAAACAACAACTTCATTGCAACATAATAGTCAAGTATCCTGTTTATCTCCAGATTTTAACAGATGAAGAAGTTGTTTCAGCCATGTAATTGCTGCCATAACTCGGTACTTAGCTTTAGCACTGGATCTAGCAACTATTTTCTACTTCTTGCTCAACTCTTGGCTAGAAGAGAGGAGTACAATACAATAACAAGCACAATTTTAACATATAGGTTTCTCCATAAGTACTTCTGGAAGAGAAAAATAAGATGGAAAAAATGAAAGGGGGTTTCTCCATGAGCTAAAATTAGTTTGTGCATAAGCTTATTTGTAGAATTTCTTTCATATAACTTCTCCAAATTTTTATTTTTAACTTGTGCATAAGTTAATTTTAGCTGATGGAGAAGCTCATTCATCTGTTTCTTCTTTTTCTCCTAGAAATGCTTATGGAGAAGCTTGTCCAAAGAAGCCCTAAGTTTATTACGAAAATTTGTTTGTATAATATACGTACCAATTGAATAAGCCTTTTCATTCTCAAAACTCACTAGATTAGCTCACTCTCTCTCTTCCTCTCCCTCTACAACAAAAACTTATGCTTTAAGGAGGACAAGTAAATACAATATCTTCTATTCTTCTTCGTAACTGCTGATAGTGATAACCAATATCTGCATTTTGATTATTGTTACTAGTGATGAAATAAGTTACAGTTTCATTCTTATATCATGCTTCAAAAAGAGGCAAAATTATAAAAAAAAAAAGAAAAAAAAAAAAAAAAAAAAAAAAAAAAAAAAAAAAAAAAAAAAAATATATATATATATATATATATATATATATATATTCAATAGCATTCAATTCATGTAAAGAATCCAGTAACTGAACTCTCCTGACAAAACCCTGTTTAGTTTCCAGATTATTACACAGGTCCAAATTAAACAAAAGAAAAAGTGATTCATTCATTAATCATATAATTGCCAAATATAAATATAAATCATCTATTAGAAAAACCATTAATGCATTGCAAAAGCTTGCAGTGTCTAAGCTGTCAGAAATAGTTGAAAATCTGCCAAGAAAGTAACACTCACCACCACGTTGTGTTGAACGTCCTGGAATTTCCTGCACTCCTGTGCTAACTGTTGACGAACTCCCCCCATCAAGATCCATTACTAGCACAGCTTTCCAAGTTCCAGGGGTGTGTCACTCCACAAATTAGCTACCCAATTTTCACAAGCAGTTGCATTTGCCCAATACTGCATCCATTCCAATTCTCATCTTAGTTATAGCGAATACCACAGCTTGTCCTCAGTAATTGAAAAGCATAAAAGTACAACGAGTTAATCTTTAATACTGTCTCCATTCCAATTTGTCATGCTGCACGGAACTAAGTAATGGACAACAAAAAGGCATCAATAGAACATTATGGCCTCTTTTAATCCATGTAACCAATCCATACAAAAAGAGGGTACTACTACTTCCCAATCCCAATTAAAATAAAATAGCACGATTAGAAACCCAAATCTGCATCATTTTATTCTCTTCTAACAAGAGCTTACCAACAACAAGAAGTAACTTGCAATACATTTCATTTGCAAAAATAACATCATCATCACCAAGCAAAAAAGAAGTTTCTTATGATAAGTGAATAAGTCCCGAGACTCTCCTATTTAATGGATTGTCTTTAGGGTTGGGTTCTCTACTTAAGTTCTAACAAATTGATATTTTCAAGAAAAATCAGCCTAGAAAAAGGGCTAACTATTGTCTAGATTAAGGTGCAAACTAAATGTTGGTAGGTGAGTGAAGTCTTCAAGAGAAAATGAACACCCGCTCTTAAAGTAAAGGCATAATAATGCTAGCAGACTCATTGAGTGAAATCCGGGGAAGAAAAAAGCAACCAGAACAACAAAACAAAACAAAAACAGAGAAACTCAAACTGTTGATACTGCACATAATAACAACAAAATCCAAAATGACCCCAGCTCAAATCAAACGACACCGTTTTACCACTGTTTCCATGCATCAACTTAATCCCGAATTATAGCATTCAAAATTTCTAGCTGAACTAAATTATCGACCTCGTTATGATTCTCGTAATTACAGTCACAATTATTACGATGATCAACACCAGCAGTAAAATTAATCAAAAAGAGGGAGAAACACACAAAGGCATATAGGACGTCGTAAAATTGCACGTGCTAACAACGTAGCGAAAAATTGAAATATTAACGACGAAGAAATAGTAGGTATTACCTAGAACGTTGTGTAGATCTCGGAGCGGAGCGAAAGAGAAAAAAAAAACGGAAGAAAAAGAAAGAGAGGAACGAATGTAAGAGCATATATTCTTGGCTTGCAGAGAGGGAAGTGATGTGAACGCGCAACACAAGAGAAGGGAAGAAAACCAACGCTGCGTGAGGAATCTCTTCTTCCGCGGTTTCGCTTTGTTCACTTTTCTCAAAATCCCTCTGTTTGATTAGAGTTTGTGTTAGTGTCAAGGTTCCGGGAACTAATGGTTTGGTTTACCCCCAAATCAACTTAACACCTACCACGTGAATTATGTTTCATCAATTTTCAAATCAATAAATTAATGACAAATTTTTAGATTAGTTCTTAGAAAAAATTATAATTATATAGTATTATGGATAGTTCATAATTAAATAAAGAGTGAATTATTTTATAATGTTACAAAATAACAAATATTATTAATATAACTTTAAAAAGTTAATATAAAAGTCAACAAATTTACTTTCCAATTTGTAATTAGGTAGGTTTGGAAAATTAATTTTATGTAAAGCTCATGTTAGATATTAAGATGTATTTTGACATCTTGATATTTCAAGATACGTGTAATTTTTACTTATTTTAAATGATTATGTAAAATGTATTTACAATGAATTTAAATTAAAATGTCTGGAATTCTTTTATTGTGTGATAAAATGTCTGGAATATAGTCTTTTAATATTTTGATATTTTTTATTGTTTGAAAATGTTGTGTTGGTATTATATAATAAAGGGATAACATTTAATTTGAAATTTAAAAGTTTAAAGATGTTCTCGTAATTTTTCTTTTCTTTTAATCTACAATTTAATAATTAATGTTACTTAAATTACAAATTAATTAGTTTTTAAATCCTAAAATAGTACTCAGTGAATTGAGTTATGTAAAAGTCTCTTTTTTGTCCTCTCTTCTTTCTTATGCATGTAATTTGATTTAATTTTTTCCTAAGTGTTTTCTTTCTCTTATTTTTCTAAAATTGTTATTTATCTTTTATCCTTTTCTAGATTATATTTATCTTATAATAATAGGTGAGTTAAATATTCATGAAAGGTATAATGATTTATTTTTTCTTTCCACATTATTTTATTGAAGTGTTTCTAGAGTTGAAAAATTATGGTCAGTGTCATAGTTTTTGCTAAAAAATTAACCGTTTTATGGCTTAAATAAAGAGTTATTTAAAATTACAAGGATAACTTCTAAGAGAATACATATAGAATTGAACACCTATTAAGAAATAACTTCACAAAGTACGAAAATTACAAAGATAAACACTCTTTGTATCATTTGTAAGATACTCTATGATCCAGCAATTACATGATATTAAGGTTATAGTGCATGCCAAGTTTGTTCATATTTTGCATAGAATTTTTATTTGGTTCTACATAACGAGTCTTTTAAATAAATGTATCAACTAAGATTGTTATAAGTTACGTGTTTTTGGTTTCTTATATGTTAAAGTAGTAGCAAGAATTTATATATATAACAAGGATATGTGCTACACCCAAATTATTGTGCTTCAGAATACCTTAAATTTTGAACAAATTTTCATTTTATATATATATATATATATATATATATATATATTTCAATTATCATTTAACAAATAAAATTTGATAATATATCTTTTATAGGTCTTTAATTACATCACATGTAAAAATGTCAAAGCGGGCCAGACACGTTGGGCCGGCCTACTGGACTGCCCTGCCAGTCTGCCCAGAAAAGGACGGACCGGGTTGAAATTTCCAACTCGTCAACCTGCTGTAACTTGACTCGCCTAGCCCACCATTTTAGTAGGCCAAAACAGGTCAGCCCACCGTGACCCGCCAACCCTTTTTTTTAACTTTTTTAACTTTTTTAATGTTTAAAATTTAAAATAATTATAAAATAATACTTTTTTATATTATATAAATAAATTTATATATATATATAATAGATTTATAAACAAAAATTAAAAAAAAAGATACGGGCTAGCCTGCCGGCCCGCTAGCCCGCTCTAAGACAAAACAGATTACAATATCCAACCCGTTTATTGGTGGCAGGCCAGCTCAGCCCGATCCATTTTGGCTGGCAACAGACGGGCCAGACCAAAACGGACGGGCCGACCCATTTTGTCACCCCTAACATGTATCAAACTTTTTTAGTCAACTATTTACAAATATCACATTATTCATTGACTCTTAGTCTTTACAAGTAAACATCCTGTCTGTTTCCATCAACAAGCTCAGAATAACACCTCTATGAACCAAAGATTCTGCCATTGAAGATCACTTATATCTTCTCATTTCCAATTCATGAATCAATTTACTTCTTTCTTCTCAAATATCTTTTAATTCGTCCGTCAACTCACGCAATTTCATTGATTAGAGGAAGATAAAAAACAGTTTGAACACAACAGGACGAAATTTTGTTGAGCAAAATTTTTTTTAATAGAAGCTTAGGTAGTAAAAACTGTAATTAAGCAAAGCAAAATATTATTCCATGTCAGAAGAGAATTATAGCTGTAGAAAGAAACCAATCATTCATGTGAAAGAGGGTTTGCCTCATTCAGTGATGCAAGAAATTGAATTTGTCACTTACAATTGCAAACTGTAATCACATTGAACTTAATGAGTAATAGCAGAAAGCCATCATCATTATCCTAGTTCTCAACCTAAATAATTGGCTTCTCTTCCTCCGCCATATGAAGAAAACTAAGACATTTTTTTCCATGTAATTTGCTAAACCACCAAGTGAAACCAATTTTGGTTTCCCCTAGTGCCACCTAACTAGCCGCAAGCAGTAACAACAGCATCAGGTAAATGGGCAAATACAATAGAGAAAGGTGCAACAGTTATTGGTTCTGATGAGTTCACATATATAGGATCCAAAGGAGGAATTTCACCAGCTGAGTTTACCCTCAGAGGTTTTCCATTCAGTACCATGATTTGGCTATGTATATTCCCATCCTGTGGAGTTAGATGGTACTCTTCTCTTGCAGTTTCACTTGCAAGAGGCAATTCCATCGTGTTTGAATGACTAGACATCTTTCTCAGCCTCAAACTCTTTGCATTGTTGTCGAAGGTTACATCAGCTTCAACACTTGTGTTGCCGTCTAGGTTTATCAACAGTACTGTGATTCCCTTCTGTAAGATAGAACTATGAATAACATTTCGTAGATAGTGTGTTTGTGTCTCTATGGTTTTGTTTGGGATAAATTCTCAAAACATACGTAAATAAGAAAGCAATCACAGAAATTAAAACCAGCTTCTGTACTTCAACTTTTATACAACTTATCTAAATGAACTTGTTCATAAGTTCATCTTAAATTCTGCATTATTTAATCTTGTTCTTCTCTTGCAAAGTATTTACTCACAAGTTTATCCAGTGTATATGTGTGTGTGTATAAAAAATTTACTCACGGATTGCTTTGCACAGTGTGCATAAGCTCTTATCTTTTTTGTCCCAGAGAAGGTAGTTGACAGTACATGTCTTCCCATGAGTCTATGCCAAAGAAGAGCACTGTAAAGAAAAAAGAACATTACCATAGAAACATAGTATGGATCTATTTGAAAAAGGATCACCTATTGTATTATTGGAATAGTGGGGTCCTTCCCGTATAAGCCAAAAAACTATGTGTCAAGTAATTAATGAAGCATGGAACATTTGGTGGATTCATTTCAGCTCATGAAGAATTATTCATAATAATGAAGTAAACCATGCATATGTGGGTCCACAATTATGTTCCCCATTCTTGAACATGGAAATTATGACATGAAAAATGCATGTCTCCCTTGCAAAGTGGTCATATGGCCTTTTTTCCATCTCATGACTTGAGCAAATAAACAAGACTATGAAAGTCAATTATTAGTACCTATAGTAGTCTGGATTTGGCAGGAAATTGGTAGTATTGAGTAAACCATAGTTTCCTCCTATCAAACTCTGTCTGCAATATGTTTTAGTGTCATAAGCAGCTGACATGCCAAGCTGATCTAAATACCTGTTTGTGACATCATAACATTAGCCAAAATATTTCTGAGGCTAAAATATGTTTCTGATCTCTTTAACATATCTCAAAACTCAGTTTTAGTAACCATAAAAATTTAGTAAGTTTTTCTTCCATGAGATTTTAGTTCCTCATTAATAAAGGGTGCTTGTCACTAACCAGAAACTGTAAACAAATGCATCTGATACAAGATGATGACCACTATTGTAGGCCCCTCCTGACTCACCAACCCATGCTGTTGCTGAGGTACCTGTACTTGCAAGTATATTTTTGAGACCACTGAATGTGCTAGCTTCCTTATCAAGAAAGGAAGGGTCCAGAATTTTTTCCACAAGGTGTTCATCAACTCCTGTACATTGAGATAAAGCAGCCTTCAAATATAATCGAAGTCATGGAAAGTGGAAAGATATAATGAGTATTTGCCTGTTTGGTGAGGAGTACCTGGTCCAAGGTTGTAAATGTGGTGGGTGACCACATCCAAAGTTTTTCCAGATTTAGTTATAAATTCCTTGAACCAGGTTGCATCAAAGAACCCTCCAGGTGCAATGACTAGTGGCTTAGAATCAGTATTTGCATATGCATTGTAAACTATGTCTCGTAAAGCAGCAAAATCAGAAGCATATTGGTCTGCTGTAATGCTTGTTCCAACTCCACTGCCACTCAATTCATTGCCTGCCAATCAATGGCAAGTGCTCAGTATGCTTTAATATAGAACAACAGAATGATTCATTCTTTAGGGAAACTGTCAAATCTATTTCCTTCAACATAAAAATATTGAAGAACATGCCATTGAGAATTTTGATAAAGATAGTGATTTCCATAAGAATTTCCTCAAAGAAAACTTGGTATTTAGATTGTGGTACAGAGAATTCGGTACACAGCAAACATAGTTACTGAGAGAATTATGTAACTATGGTTTGGAAATTGTAATAAGAACAGCATATGCTTACCAAGTTCCCATCCATAAATGGTATAGCCATTTCGAACCGTGTATCTGATGAAGGACTCAGCATTGGTGGAATTCCAAGGTCCTGTTGCAGAATTACCGTGAATTGATTTTCCAGCAAGAGCATTTAATCCAAAAATGATCTTAGCCCTGAAATAAACAGTTCAAAAATGTTTTAGAAATGTGTTTTTTGTCCACAAGGTGAATCTTGTTGGTTGAAAACACACATGCATATCACAGTGAGAGTTCAATTTTACCCTGCTTTTTTAAAAAAGTAGTTGAGTTCATCCCATCTTTTCATTGGGAGGCACCCTTGCGTGAAACCAAACATCTCAGAAGTGTTCTTAACAAAAGGAGTACAAGGTTGGTGGTAATCTTCAGTGCCATATATTACCTTGTCTTGCAAACTTCCACCTAATCTGAGTTTCAAAGGTGAAAAGGCTGCACAACAGTACCTTGATAAGCTTTCAAAACTCAAAGCATTCATCTAATAAATTAAAAAGCAACGAAAGAATTGGATCCCTGCCAAATTCAATTACAATAGAGATGTAAATTATATCTTACCTTTCACTGCATTAAGAAAAATCTTGTTGTTGAGGTCCTGAAAAAGATGATAATTAAAAGATGTATAAGATTTGCAAGGTACTGTAAGCGGAAGCTTGTGAACTCATTAAAACAATTAATCAATAAATGAACACGCTTTTGAAAAAATGAAGTCTAGAATCACAAACCAGATGTGAATTTCCATAAACCTTTGAGGAAGCCAGAGTCAATAAAAATCGATTATTAAGAACAAATAAAGAAAGGTATATACTACAATCTCATCATGATTTGATGAGAATCTTATCACCTTGTTCACCACCACAAACAATAATCACAAATTGACGAAATATTCATTTAGAACATAGACATAATTATTTCTCTCTTTCTACTGGAATTACTTTGCAGATCGCAGACATGCATGATAGATTCAAACATCATTTCAAAAATAACAAAAAAAAATCATTAAGCAGAGAATGTTAACAAAGGAAAGTAGCCAAAAAAAAAAAAAAATACAATCTTCCAGAAATTCATCAGCCATCAGAAAAAGAAGAAAAGAAAGCAAAAATACCAGATTGAGAAGAGAAGCAAGACCCCAACTGCATCTACCATAATCACATTTATCAGGAGGCCACCAATCCAAAGTTGCACAGACAAAATCACCATCAATAGTTCCAATCACAGCTCTGTCATCAATGGCAACAGTCCCTTTCACAGTTGCATCTCCTCCTAAAGCCACTCTGGAACCAAAACTGAAGCTGAAGCATGCAAAGTGAAACCAAAAGCAGAGACCCAGAAGCTGAATCCGAGAACCCATTTCCAGAATCAGCCAAAGTAAATATCTTTATCCAAGCTCATGCATCAAAGAACAATGAGGAAGCCATGGGAGGGAGAAGTGAAGATTTCACTGCAGAGTCACGTGCTACACTGACAGACACTGAAAAAATGTAAAGGAAATTGGTAACTTAGCGGCACCACTTTCCTATGCTGCAGAGGCTTCTGTTTATAAAGGCATTGGGCAAACACAGTTAATGTATTTGTACATTGCTAATCCAGAGATTTGGCTCTTATAGATTCAGTGGCCGGCTCAAAGTATCAGTTTAGAAAGACATGAAGATAATTTCACAAAATCTTTGCATAAAAAAACAAACACAACACTTGGAAATTTTATTTGGTATTTAAAGTAATGATAATCTGCAGTATTTGTTCTTTTAAGACCTTAATGCTGCAAAGATATGAATTAATGGTGTAGCATGAAGAGCTAATAGGAGAAAAGATAAGATTAAGATTAAGTGTTGTCTGAGTCTGAATGTATGATGTAAAAATAGGAGAAGAAATTAAAAATGGAATTAGGAAAAAAAATTCTCAAATTTCAACGACAATTGATAAATATTCTGCTAGTGCATTTTTTTATATACAATAAAAGTTATAATATATATATATATATATATATATATATATATATATATTTGAAGCAAGTGTACCTTATTCAATAATGAATGAATATTATAACATTGTAAAAATACATGTGTATGTGATGTGTGTTTTTATTTATTTATTTTGTAGATATTTGTATAGTTAAAAAAATGATTAAATTGAAAAACAAATTAATAAAATAGTTATAAAATTGATCAACTAATTATTTTAATTAAAAAAATATTATTTAAAAAGTAAGATTAAAAAACAAATGTAACAAAAAAGACAAATTTGTTTATATACAAAGTATAGATGTAGCTGAAGTGGGTCAATACCCATATAATTTTAAAGCATTATAATATAAAGCACTGTCATTCTATTAATTATAGTAATTAAGCTCATTAATTTATCAAACTTATAATTCTTTTATTGCTATAAACCGTAATCGTAACAACATTCATTTTTTTTTTCAGTTAGATAATATTTGACTTGTTATGAAATAAAAGGAATAACAGACATTCAGCACGATGTTCCAACCAATTAAGGACTAGTGGAAGCTTTTTCTTTATAACGACAGTGTTATGCGTGTCTCAATCCAGGCTCTTTCTAATCTTTTCTCAAATTATAATTTTACTTTATATTCTTCCTCTTGTGATAAGAATTATTTAACTTTATCAATTTTCATCTTCGTCTTATTATTTTTATTTTTATTATAACGGTGATTATTATTATTATTATTAAGTTATATGCTAGTTCTAAACACGCGAAAAGTTGCAAAATTTGGATTTGTGACTCTGGATATTACAAGGAAGAATTCCTTATATTGGAATTTTAAATGTTGAAATACATTTATATGCAATTGATATTGGGATACCATTGAATAAAGAAATAAAGCATCTAAGCAATTAATTTGCTCATGCGACAAAAATATTGTGAAAAGAGATTTCACAAATATTATGAATTTATTTCATGCCTATGTATGGCTGGCTGGACAAAGCAATAAAGCTTTTGATCATGAGATCCGCCTAATCTGCTTCATTCCCAGAAGTGAATGCAGCAATAAATATTATGAATATATATATTATCATTACGATGCTAAAGGCCATTTGAGTTGTACTTATTGTACACCAGAGCGCATCTTACAAATAATGAGAAGAACATAGAAACACAGATGAGTTGCTCCTTATTCTCTATTCTCTATTGTTTCTTCTCTGTTATTCGTTTTATTTCATAACATGATTGTTTTTTTAATAGACTAACAACGTTATTAATATTAATACATACGTGTATATATGTATGTAAGTTTAGTTTTATTTAAAATATCCATTATTACTTACGTTTTTACGTTGAAGAAATGTTATGATTGTAATGGTTAAGTTTTGAAATTAGGTTTAGATTTGATTGATTAACAATATTTGAGAGTTTAGCATCTTAAGAGTAAGATGCGAATGTGATTAAGAGACAGAGTGGGGACCAAAATCACATGACACTTTGAATACAAAAACGTGGGCAGCGAATCAATTGCAGAAACTATAAAAACATATATGTTTTTATGTATATGAGTAAATCTGAATCATACAGTTAACTTTTCTTTATCCACTTTTGTTTTTCTCAAATATAGTATATATCTCTTTTTATTTATATATTATTATTATTATTATTATTATTATTATTAAAAAAGAGTGAGGCAGCTGTGCATGCACGACGGATTGATGTACACAATAATGCGTTTAAAAAAGTATATGTTTAGTTTTAAATATATGATATTTTCTAATCATAATTTTTTGGTTTTTCTTATTGATCATAGTTATTTTAAACTCGTAAAAAAATATTAATTAACATAATTTAGATAGATAAGAATATATAAGTTAAGATAATTGTATTTTGTAATCATATAACATAATTAACTCATTTATTAATTAAGAAAAACATTAAAAAAATCAATTATGATAATTTTTTTATTGGATTGACATATGGTCACTTTAGATTATTAGATGAGTGCATGTGTGTATCATCCTTTATGTGTGAATAAATCATGTATTACTGATCGATTTGTCAATAATAGCAAATATTTGTTAATAATTCAAGTTTGTTAATGGATTACTAACAATAAAATATATGTTAGTAAAATGGTCGATAAATTTCAGTTGTAAGTAAAATTCATTAATAAATATTGTGATCTAGTTTTATTCTTTCTCTTCCTCTCCTCCTCTCCTCACTCTTCTCTCCTTTATCGTTTTTGGTTCCCCCTCCTCTTCCTCCTATTTATTTAAATTACAGATGATAATTTAAATTCTAAAATTCGTCGATAAATTTTGTCAATAAATTTAGATTTATCGATGAATTTATTTTCGTCATTAAAAATTTATAATAATTGTGAAAATTCTTGTAGTAATCATCAACATCTTCTCATTATCAAATAGATGTTGCTTGAGGGTTTTTCATTGGAATAATCTTGTTTACTAAAATTATGAAAAACTTCTCATTTTGAGTGACATGACATTGCTTAATCAATTAAACCACAAATAGAAGAATTGTTTTTGTCTCTCCCTTACTCAAATGCTCACATAAGATTTGAGTGATAACTATTTCAATGTTATTCCAATGCTTAAGCAATACTACTTGTTTGTATCACCTAACAAGTTGAAATCACTTGCCTAATGACTTCAATTGAGTTTTAGCACCATCTTATTAGGTATTAGTCTTTAGTAAGAAAGTTTTTTTTCGAAGAAATATATTTGTTTCGTATTAGTTACCATTGGAGATGAAGTTTGTTGTATAGTGCTTTGAAATTAATCTATATATAGTTTGTTCGATTGATTTGTGTTTTGTATGGTTGATGTTTTAAATCATGATCTACTTGTATGCATTTGTTTAATTGACCCTAATTCTTAATAACGTAACAATTTTGATTATAATTTCTTCTATAATCATACTTAAAAACAGGTCCAATAGATAGTTTTGAACGAGCTTAGATACTTTTATCATGAATATTCACAAAACTACGTTTTCTATGTAATTTACTTTGTGAAATACTTTGACATTTGTAAGCATAAGATATTAGTACAACTTTGGCCTATGGGATCTGAGGTATGTCAGAAAAATACATGCTTCACAAATATATATATATATATATATATATATATATATATATATATATATATATATATATATATATATATATATATATATATATCATGATATACTTATACTCGGTGCAAACTTGTTTATTTTAAATGTATTTTCTAAATGTTTTAAGCATTGCATATTTTAAATATTTCTATATTTTACATATTGATAATTATATATACACCTGTATATTATCATATAGTTTTTTCAAAATTTAAAAATGACATAAAAATACATTAAAAATCATAAAATAATAAAGACGTTATGATAAGGATAGATAAAAAAAAAGTTAAATATGTTTTTAATATCTGAACTTTAATATAAAATTGGAATTCGTCAATGATTATAACTTTGATATATTTTAGTTCTCAAACTTTAAAAATGAATACTTAGTCTTTTTAACCTAATTAGATTTTTTTAACATGTCAAACATGTTTTTCAATTGACATTAATATAAGAACGTGTCAAATAGTGTAAACAACTCAAATACTAGCATGAAACATGTTTGAAACGTCAAAAATATCTAACGTAATTGAGTTAAAAGAACTATTTTCATTCATTTTTAAAGTTTAAATATAAATATAATAAAGTTTCATACAATGATCAATTTCAATTTCACGTTATAGTTCTAAGACTAAAATTATATTTCACCCTAAAGAAAAAAAACTTGAATAAGTTAAATGGTTTAAATTTTCACGATTTGACATTAAGTATCACTTCTTAGATTATTAGCTAGGACATTATAACTTTATTGATACGAGAGATCTCACCTACTTAAAATAACTTTTGTTGCTATATTACTCTCTCTTTAATATTTATAAAGATCATTGAGGTTATGAAAATATTTAAAATCTTTTATGATCACATTATATGACATGAAAGACCATCCAAAAATTTTTCCATGATAAAGTTTACCGAGTGGTCCATCTTTAATGCCATAAAAGACCTCTTAAACTTTTTTAAATACATATTTTCCCTATCCATGTATGAAAAATATGAATGAAAGGAAGGTTTAGAATATAAGTATAAGATGATGTTGGTTGGTGGAAAGGGTAAGAGTTTGGTTTCTTGAAGGAACGTAAAAAAGGGATTGTGGAGGAAGTAAGGTACTGTCTTTTTAGCTTTTGCAGGCCAATGGATAACAACACCAACATCACTACTTCCACTCATAATAAAGATCTTCAACCACCACCTTTCTCATTATCTAAACCAAACTTTTAATTTTGGAAATTGAAAGGACTCAATTCGAGGTGTAGTTAGCTGAGTTGTTATCTAATTTGAAATAACTCTAATTATATAAGTTATACTAGTAATACAGTTTTTGAAATTATATAAATAGTGTTCAAAATTCAAGTATTTGTCTAATTCTTGTATTAAATAAAAATAAGAAAGTTGAGTTGATATAAAAATGAAAACGTATAAATATATTATCTTAAGATTTTGAGTTGAAAGTCCAAATCAATCTAATTTAAAATAATTCTTGTTATAAGTTACAATACAAGTTCAATATTTTGAAGTTATATAAATAGTGTTGAAATTCCAAGTACCAATCTAAGTCATATATTAACTAAAAATAAAAAAAATTGACCACCATATATATAAATGATAAAGATCTATAAATTTATTATCTTAAAACTGAGTTGAAGATAGAGTCAAAATTGGATCCAAGTCTTACACCGTTGTTGTAAGTATAATTTGAGGAAAAATCAATTATTTTTAATTTTATGATTTTTTAAAAAAGATTAAAAAATTAACTAACTTATTATATGTTAATATAGTAATTTATAATAGGTTGATGATGTATATAAATAAATTTTTTAGCATTTTAAAGTTTTATATTAAAATGATTCAATTGTTTATATAAGTTTGACTCAAGTATCTTTAACGTTGTCTGTCTTTCCAACAAATCAAGTATCTTTAATGTTGTCTGTTTTTACAAGCTTTCCATTTGTTTATGAAATCTGAGATGAAATTGAGGTTTATGAAATTTGGAAAGATCACAAATCCAATGTGATTTGGTGAAATCTGGAACCATTAGTGCAGAATCCACAACTTCAACAACAACATCAATGTTCCACCACGGATAAGCTTTTGATAAAAGGAAGAAAGGTAGAAAGAAGCTTTCGACTACGAAGAAACTTTTTGCATTTGAAAACAAAAATTCACGTCAAATATTACATAAATAAAACGGATAATGTCAGACTAATTCGCCACATCGTGCATTCTATCGTAAACTATTTAAACATTGTTAATAAAAGAAATTAAATTAAATAAAATTAACAAAAGTTGAAATTTAACTAACCAAAAAAAATATATTATTACTGAATTAAAAAAAAAAACTAGTAAACTGATTTTGCATAACTTTTCAAGCGTGTAAGATTAAATAATAAATTTGTCATTTTGTATAATCCGTTTTGCATATAGGACAATGTGAAGCAAATTATAGATCCGTAACTTGTAATTTTTTTTTTCTCTTTAATTTTTTAGTGTAGTATTGTTTGTGTATTGAGTGTGTATTTTCCATTTATGATCTCATTAATATCATATATTTTTCAAGTATAAATTTAGCTTTTATTTCATGATTTATTTTAATGTATTTTTTATTATACTTCCTTAAAAGAAAAATCTTTCAGCTGTTATAACTGCATTAAATCTTTAGTTTTATACGATATTCAAATTTGAAATAAAAAAACAATGGTTTAGTTAAGTATGAAGTCCTTCATAAATTTGTACATTGAATCATAAATTTTCTTTGTTTATTGACTTTTTTAAAATTTTTATTATTTCTCAATTGAGATTTTGTTTTTTAATTGTAAGACATGGTTATTATCTTATATAATTACTTTATTTATTTGTCTTTATGTATTAAAGATGTGAGATTTTATTGTTAACAAAAAAATGTATTATGATTAATTTAAAACAACAAGTAATTTTTATTATTTTAATTAAAAATATGTTGGATAATAATATCACCTTGTCCTTGTCACCGTAATGAAGAACGGGCCGAAATAATACGGCAGATGGACCAATTTGCCATCCCACTTTATAGGATTCATGAACATGCTTTTTACTTTTACCCTTGAATTGTTCCAATTTCCATGCTTTTTCATTATATATTTTCAATTTAAATTGTAAAATGCTCAATTTTACAATTAAATTAGTGGGTATAAATTTTATAGGAATGGCTTTTTTTTTTTTATGGAGACTAAGATTAAAATTTACTTATTTTACACATACTAAAAATATATTTCAGTTAATTAAAAATAATAGTAATGAAATAAAAAAAATTCACATTAAGAGTATGCAAAAAAAAGTTCTTGAATGAATTTTTGATATTAAGATTAAGATTTTTTGAGTGTATGATGATATTTGATGGCTTACGGCATGATGCACCATTGATGGCTTAGTATGTGATTGGATACTTATTGAAAGTGAAGCAGTTTTGTTTTCCAGCCACGAAACCTAATATTATTTTTTATTCACTGGATAACATTTTTTATACGTGTTTTTCAAGTATCAATTCTTCAATTGCAAGTATACTAGAAAACAAATATATATTTATGATAGTTTGAAAAATGATGATATAAGTATAAGAATAAGAAAAAAAATGTAAGAACATATTTTTAGAAAATTTATTACAAAACGTGATAGGTAATAGGTTAGTGATCACTAAAATAGTTCTTTATTTTTGTATTGTTTGAATTTTTAGTTCTTAGATTTATTTCATTGTTATTTTTTAATATTGTAGTTTATATTTATTTGGATCTTGTTACATGAAGTAAATGAAGAGTTTGAGTGTAAAGATTTTCGAACTTTTTTCCATTGTTTTTTAAAAGATAAAATATTTTCTATGAACAATTTAATTGAATTGGTTAACAGATGATCAATTAATAAAAATTACATGTAATACTCTTGAAATATAATCAATTAGATTTTGAAATAATCATTAGTGAAACTAAGATGATTTCGCAATTAATTGATTAGGTTGATGAAATAATATACTAAATCAAGGTTTTTGAAAAATACACTAATTTGAAAATTAAGGTTAATGATATAATTGATTTGGTTTAGTTTTAATCAATTAGATTTAAAACTATTTCAATATGATACGACATAAATGTGTTAATGTTTTCATGTTTTTTTAATATTTTTTAATTTAAATTAGAGTATAGCGGGTACGAGTATTTACGGATATAAATACTATGATATTCGTACATATTCCGTTAAAATGTGTGTATAAAAAATATTCATACTCGTTACTCGCGGGTATTTATTTACAATATCATTTTCCTACCTATTACGAGTTTTATCCGCAGATACTTGTGGGTACAAATTTTTTTTTACATCCCTAACCATGATGTTTAACAATTTATCCTCTTTTAAAATCTTGGCTTAAATACTTTTTTGGTCCTCATTTTCGTAGTGTTTGTTGTAGATGGTCTTCATTTTGACAAAATATTTAAAATGGTCATCATTTTTACCGAATGTTTAAAATGGTCCTCATTTTCGCAATTCGTGTTTTATTTGGTCATTTTCTGTAACGTCGTTTAAATCATTAACGGAGCATTGTACAGGTGACACGGTTTGTATTAGGGTGTGTTAGGTGTACTGTACATATGGCTAATTAATGTTAATTTTTTAATTTAAGGAAAATTTTGCAATTAGGAAAATTTCTTCATCTTCGTCTTTCTTGAGCCCGGATTTGCAGAGGAAGCAGCTAATACTTGTCATTTCATCATTGGATTGCAGTTGCGCTCTTCATTTCAATTTTCCAGTTAATCATCATCAACGAGGTAAATGGGTTTATGGTTTTCTGGGTTGTGTTTGCTCGTGGTTAGGGTTTTCGTAATTCTATTTTGGGGTTTGTTTGTCTTTCGATTGTTGTGATGTTCTGCATGGTTTCTAAATTACTTCCATGATTTTGTGTAGTTTGTGTTTGTAGGTGGGCACAAAAAGGATAACGCACAAATGAGCAAAGGAGATCATAGAAAAAATGTAGCATATGTCGTCAGATTGAACATAACAGCAGACTACAACACCTTCTGAGACTGCACCAGATGTCCAAACTGCTGAGAATTCACCAACTGCTGAAACTCAAACAACTTAACCACCAAGGAATGAAGTGGAGAGTCAAGTAGCACCACTACCAACACCAGAAGAACCATCTCAGCAGTTTATGATGAAATTACAGATTAGGAGGAGGTTATGATAGCAACTACAAACGTCTTAGTTATTTTTTGGAATTTCTAATGTAGAATTCATTATTGATGTACTGCATTTTGACTTTCCTTAAACTTCGTTCAATTTCACGTTTGCCAAACATTGATGTAGTGCATTTTGATGAGGATGAATTAATGTTATGAATTTAACTTCTTCCAGACTTAGATCAATTTAATTTTTCCCAAGCTTAGATCAATATCACTTACTTCAATGCTCAG
>Ga0214542_1005445_pt1 | contig 24144 bp, 6 predicted proteins | sample CNSS1metaG_FD_160096 | JGI IMG/M metagenome (GOLD analysis project Ga0214542, IMG submission 160096) | Root nodule microbial communities from cowpea collected in UCLA plant growth center, Los Angeles, California, USA - CNSS1 | ecosystem: Host-associated > Plants > Roots > Nodule | place: USA...
TTCTCTACTAGTCTTCTTAGTTAAAATTCAAGACTAGGATGAAATGGTTTAGTTCATCTGTTACTAAGTAGCTTATTAGGTGTCTTATGTTGTTTTATGATTTTGGAATTTTTTGATAATTGAGATAGTTTTCTAATTGCAAAGTCTGAAGTGATGTAATGCAGGGAGATCAAGGACAATACAATACTTGGTGGTGGCACTTGATGAATATGCAAATTTTGTGACAGCCATAAAAACATGCCTTAAATAATTGTTCAATCCCCACATATCCCCTACAGATTCTTGTCCCTAATGGAACCATTGTCCCTAATGGAACCAAGGTAAATAATGTCGATCTAACTCTTGTTTCTAACATTTGAGAAAAATACATGAAAGTGTATCTAACTTTATGAGCCAAAGTAATTGATTTGATGGATGAATTTGGATAGTGCAGGTTAATATAAGTACGATGCTTGGATTGATATATTTGTAGAGTCTCACTTGATTTAGATATATCTTTTCAAAGTTTTATTTTTTTTATTGGTATTTTTTTTTATTAGGCTGGCTGACAGGAATGTTGTATTTGGCAGATGAGCTGCTTGATGCTTCTATAAGTGACATTTCGGTAAGTCTTGTGAAAAATATTTTACATCTAATACACTAATGTGTGTATAACTATAATGTTGTGACCTTTTATAATATTTATAGATGTAAGACGAATAATATATAACTTGTTTGAGAAAGAAATGATTTATATTATTAAATTAATTAATGCGAAATTATGAAGGATTCTATATTTTAATTTTAATGACTTTGATTGTTCATTATATATGTTGGTTTCTTTTGAATGAGTAAAGTCAGCTACTTACATAATACTTTTTGTATTATTACTAATATAAGTTTTGTATTATTGCAGGTGCATACATGTATCAGAATCTTCTTTTGGATGAAACTTCTTTTGTAAATGTAATGATGTAAAGATAGTGTAGGTCTTTTAATTTTAGTTGACAATGACTTATTTTTCTATTTCTTATTCTAGACATAAATATTTTTTACAGTTGAAAATTTGTTGATCCCAAACATGATAGATAGAAATATTGATGCCTACTACTACTACTATTGAGTTTACAAATTATAGAAAAATATTATTTATTCGGTCTATAAAATTATGATCACTTTCTCCCTTTTAATTGAAAAGGTTGTAGTGTTATACGCTGATAATTACACACTTATAATTTATAAACACTTAATATAATGTGGCACATTATATGACATGTCATTGTAATTGGTTGTGAACATGTAAGACTAATATAATTGTTTAGTTACATTTAATCAACAAACTATACATTAATTATTGCGTATAATCCACTTGGGTTCAATGATTACTAGTCCACTATTGATACCATTTGAATAGAAAATATGGTTATAGTCCAGGCATTATTGGAGTTTTCAACCCCATGCATTACTGGGGGTTTTCAGAACCCCAGACATTATTGGGGGTTTTCGAAACCTCAAGCATTAGTAGGGGTTTTCGAAACCCCATGCATTACCAGGGGTTTTCGAAACCTCAGGTATTAACGGGGGTTTTCGAAACCTCCGGTAAAGTTGTGTTAGTTCCAGGGGTTGTTAAAAACCTCCGGTAATCTGTTAGCTACGCTTGCTCTTCCGGGAGAATTGCAAACCCCTGGTAAAACCATTAGTGGGGGTTAAAACCCTCAGAAACGCCAAATATAACTCCCACTAAAAATAATTATTTTTGTAGTGCTTTATGCTGGGTGTTCATTTTTTTTTTACGGAAGTTCTGAAGACCAAAATCTTTGCCACCACTCCCCATACAATTACAGACCACTCCCCACCTCTCGGAGCGGGGATTTTTTCCAGCATTTTGAAATGGTTTTTAGAAACCAATATGAAGCAAATTGGAGCAGTTAATAACTTGAATAACATCACATACAGAACAATGTTGGTGGTGCTTCTGCTTTACCATACAAACTTCAACATAAAATGCACTTAACAACATCTAAAGAACAACCTAAAGACATCTTAAATAAGATAACCCCATTTCTCTCCCTTTGTCGCACAAACAACACTTTGACCGCCTCTCCTCCGACTTTCTCACGCTCCACTCTGCAACGCCTTTCTCTCTCCCTGTCTCACCAACACTCAACTTTCTCTCTCCACGTCTGATTTCGTTTTGACAAAAATGATTTTCAGGATAACTTTCGCGCACGTGACAATGGCTTAGGTTTCATTTAAAAAAAATAAATTAAAAATAAAAAAAACCTGCCACGTCACCCATGTAAAAAATGAGTTCAAAATTTATGTTCAAATATCATTTCCGAACTTTTTATTGGTTTTTCTGACCATGCAAATTACATTTGTCAGATGAAACATTTGCGTCTTACTGATTTGTTATTTTAGAAGAAGCAAGAAAATGTTTTATACTTTATTGGTTTTAGCTCTTAGTCAAAATCAAAGAGTGTTAGCCTTTTTCTCTAACATACTTCTGTAAGTTGTAATTTCTTTACCCTAACTTTTCATGCAGGGGTAGAATCCATGTTGTACCTGCTAAACTAAACTCACTCACACGAGACGAAGAATAAAGTGAAGGGACAAGACGTACACTATTCTCTAAATAAATGGACGAGACACACACTCTATTGTAAACTTTAACTCTACTGCGTGTACTTTATTGAACTGAAGTGTGGCTTTTTAATAGCCGTGAAACATATATAATAACATATATAATAACCACTAATAACTAGTCTAAAATAATGAAACAAACCCAATATTTCATCAATCTAACAAATACCCAATATTTCAGCAAACAAACTTCCGAATCTATTTTTAAAATACAACTTACAATAAAATAAAAAACTACCCTATTATTTAATTTAAGATTATCTAACAAAACTTCTCCATGAACTAAATTTTTCTTTCTCTCATTTCGAGGAATTTCCTGAATGAATTCTTGAAACGATGTTGTAGGCAATGGTTTTGTGAACATATTAATTATTTGCTCTTTGCTTCCTATCTGCTCAAGTTCCATACTTCCTTCCTTCACTTTTTTCCATGATGAAGTGAAAAGGAACGTCAATGTGCTTACTCTTTCATGGCTGACCGGATTCTTAGCTAGCTCGATTGCCGATCTATTATCTACTCAAATCAACACCTTCTCTCCTTGTATGATCTCTTGTTTGATCAACATGAATTCTTAGCCAGACTGCATGTTGGACACTCTAGGATGCTGCCACATACTCGGCTTCACATATTGATAATGTCACAGTGGATTTTTTCTTTGAGAGCCAAGTAAAAGTCATGTTCTCCAACAAAAATAATACCCTATCGTGCTCTTTCGGTCATCCATGTCTCCACACTAATCACAATCTGAGTACCTAGTAAGTTGGTAATTGTCCAACTTAATGAAGAACATACTGAATGACATAGTTCCCTTTCCATACCATCCACTTTAGTGCTTTCCAATGAGAGTATCTTGGTTCCTCCATAAAATGGCTTGTGATTCCTATGCTCAGCATTAGGTTCGGTCTTGTGTTCGTCAAGTACCTCAGACTTCCAATCGATAACTTCTTGCATCAACTTTGTCCCCATCTCCATTTTTGGACAACTTCATGCCAGGTTCCATGGGAGTAGAAAATGGATTGCATTTTAAAATCTTTGTCTTCTTTAGTAACTCCTCAGCATACCTCTTCTGAGACACAAAGATACCTGTCGTGCTTTGGTCCACCTCTAAACCCATAAAGCATTTCATGACACCCAGATCGATCATCTCAAACTCTCTCTTCACTTCTTTAAACTCTTCGACTAGCTTGGATTTACTTCCCTAAAATATCAGGTCATCTACATATATAGCAACGAATAACACATCTCCTTTGTACCTTTTTAAATACAGAGCATGTTCATACGGACACTGCTCATAATCATTCTTCTTGAAGAAAGTGTTTATCCTTTCATTTTAGGCTTAGGGAGCCTGCTTTAAGCCATACAATGCCTTCTTGAGCTTCAACGCCTTCTTCTCTTCACCTTTTCTCATGTAGTCGAGAGGTTCTTCCATGTAGACCTCCTCTTCCAGACACCATTCAGGAATGCAGACTTCACATTCATATGTTATATCCTCCATTCATGTTGTGTTCCTAAAGAAAATTGTAGTCAAATTCTCTCCATTCTTGTTACGAGTGTAAAGACCGCATCATAGTCAACACCTTTCTATTGTTTGTAGCTCTTCACCACAAGCCAGACTTTGTAGCGCTCTACCTTTCAATTTGCATTGGGTTTTTTTCTTGTATACCCAATTCACACCAATTGGCCAGACTCCTGTGGGTAGATCTGTCAGCTCTCATGTTTCATTTTTTTCAATCCAGTTTATCTCCTCATCCATTGCTTTCTTGCATCTCTCATCGAGCACAACCTCTTCAAATTTAACATCTTCTGCACCTGCCAACAAACACACTGCATCTACCTCATTAGTGGCGTTATAAATGTCCTACAAACTCCAAGTTTTGGGTCGCACAAGTTCTTCATCTTCCTCATAATACTCGTTTGTGGTTTTTGGGCTCCTCCCACTTATTTTTGAGCTCTCTTCCTTAAAGGTCGTGCTCTCTGAAGACTTCTCCTTCGAGTCTTCCCAATTCCATTCATTGTCCTCATCTACCTAGACATCTCGACTAATTTATAACCCTTATCACAAAGTTGGCTTATATTTATCAAGTTATGCTTTAAGCCTTCAACTAGGAGCACGTTGTGGATGGTTTTCAGCTTTTTTCTCACTTGATTTAAGCTTACTTAGCCTTTGCATCTCAATTTCATTCTCCCTTAGCTTTCCAAACAGTGCAGCTGTAGTAATGATGGATAAATCCTTTGATTCTGAGATGGTAGTCACCTTAGGTTGCCAGCTTCTATCAAGGCATTTTAGCACTTTGATGTTTAGCTCCTTTTTGTCGAATTCTTTGCCTAAACCCATGAGGTGGTTGACAATGTGAGTGAACCTCTTTTGTACTTTGACTATGGACTCTCATTGTTGCATATTGAACAATTTATACTCTTGTATCAAGGCATGCTTCCTTGCTATATTCACATGTGTGACTTCAAGCACCTCCCACATTTTCTTTGCACTTTTGCATTGGGAGACCCTAAAGAACTCATTCATGTTCAAAGATGATGTGAGTATGTTCTTTGCAATGCAATCATATTGAGCTCTTCTCCTTTCTTCCTCTATCCATTTAGTTCAAGGCTTGTCCACTTGCTTATTTTTAACAAAACACTTAGGAGTGTAAGGTCATTCAGAATTGCATCCCAAATACCTTGGTCTATTGAATCAATGAAAATTTTCATTCTAATTTTCCAAAACCAATAGTTAATAGCACTAAACATAGGTGGCCTATGAATAGAAGCACCTTATGTAAAAGGAAGTTTATTTTCATCCATTTCAAAAATATTTTTGATCAAACTTGAATAACTTTCAAGAACCTTGCTCTAGATACCAATTGTTAGATATAAAATGGTGATTTAAACCATGAAGGGGAGGGGGTTGAATTGGCTGTTTAAAACCTTTTTGAAAGCTTAAAATCCCTTTTGATAGAATCAAATAGACCAATTTGAATGCAAAAGCTACAGGACAATACACTTTCAACTGATCAAAAATAAAAACAATAGATTAATTTGTTCATACACCTATGGATCAGTTGATTAAAATTTCAAAACAATCAGCTAAAATTATGGGAAATTAGGCATAATGCAGATTTCACGAATTTCACTCAAACGGTAAACTTTTTCACTTAAGACTTGTTCTAAATAGTATTTCTAACAGGTATGCACTAATAGATTACACAGAAACACATTCAAACACAACAAAGAATGACTTGCTTGATTTTCTTGAGATTTTAAAGTAAATGAGATAAGGAAATAAAGTGGCATAACTGTTTTTATACTAGTTCACTCAATCATAGAGTTACATCTAGTTTACTAGGACAACTTTAGCCTGGTTTCTACTATATTCAAAAGTTTTGTAGTTTTATAAGAACTACAAAACCTAAAGATGGCTCTCCCTAGCCAACCACATACAAGTTCTTCAAGCTTCTACCAAGCCAAAATGCCTTCAAGATCAACCAAGATCTACAATATTCACCTTGTAGTTGTGTAATTCAGAGAGAGAGAAAAAGAAAGTTTTTGATGTAGGATTATCTTGTTCCTTTTTAAGATTTATGAATATGGTGATGATTGATTAAGAAAACCAAGGAAATCCCCACTGGACATTAAGATAGGAAGCTATCTAGATGTGAAGGTTCCTTTCCAAGGTTCTAGAGAAGATAAAAATGGATTGATTCAAAACAAATAAGAGTGGACAACTTATAAAAAGAGTAAAACCCAAGTCACACACAAAGGAAGAAGAAAACATAAAATGGAAAAGAAAGGAATGATAAAAATATGAGAAGCACGCCACTACAAGGCTAGGCTAGAAGAAGCCATGACAACCTTGAAGATGAGTGGATGTGTGTCGCCACTTGAATCAAGATTCATGATAAGGTAAAAGCATTCACTACCTAGGGAGGAAGACTCTCACAATGGTTGATACTGAAGAAATAATACCATGAGTTTCACATAAAAACAGTAATTTTTAAAGACATGTATCATCACTTCTCTATTTAATTGATTTTATACCTCAAAATTTTATAATTTGAATGATTTCTAACCAAACTTCTCAACAATTGTAATAATAACATGTAATATATCACAACTTAACATTTATAGTAATCAAAGAAAAACTACTAAATATTTTATTATAAGATAAATGTACTTAATACAAACAAACCATCACAAATATATCATTTACCAACCAAAACACATGTCTAGAAACAATAATCCTATTGCACTCAAAAACCACTTCATAACCTTGTTGAGCAGTAGGGAAGTTTCTAAATCTAGAAACATGAAAAACTCCATTTCACAAAAGAAAATAATTTCTCGAAGACAAGTTTAATTTTACTTGACCATCCCTTCAATTTCTGATATGATTTTTCTTTTCAGCACACACATGATCATAAGCATGATGTCAATTAAAATAATTCATTTTAATTTCATGTCATAAAAAGTATTTTTAAATTCATAAATCTGATAAAAAAATAGATTTATTATCCGTCATTTTTTTTCATATAAATATCAAACTAAACTTTTTTTTCCCTTGTAAATGCATAATTTAGTTCAAGTGTTTTCCATAACATAATAGTAGTTTTAGTATGACAAATTATTTTATAATTGTTTTCATACAAAAAACTTAAAATATATTCATTATCTAGAAAATTTTATCAGTTGTAAGACTAAAAAATATTAAATCATAAATTAATATAATAGAAAAATATCAGCTTTAGAAATCACAAAAAAAATGTTTAGTGAGCTAAAATTTCATTTATTCATAATTTCATTTATTTATACCAATAGAAAAAAAAATATACACATAAATTTTTAGGTTTAGTTGAGACTGATCTAATTATAACTATAATAAACACATTAGTTAAAAAAAAAATTCACTCTTATGCTTTATATTGTCCTCGATTTTACAAGTGAATAAAGATGCATAACTTAAAACAAAAATAACAAATTTTCTCTCTAAAAATGTTAGAAAATGAATAAATAAATAATACTACTACTAATAAAAAATATGAATAATATAATAACAATTATTAGAGAAATAATAATACTAAGAAATATATATGAATCAAAGAATATTAATCAGACTCAACCATTCTTATAACAATAATAGATAAAACATAAATGAGAAAAGGAGTAGAAATATCTTGGGTTGAGACACACATAGCGTTGTCCTTATAGAGAAAACGCCCCTACTACACAAGACAAAACAAAATATGCGCTTCCCTCCCACGATACAACAACTTGTCATTGTTAGATCAATCGAGTGTAGTGAAAGATCTTTAAACCTTATGAACACCAATGTCTTAAGATAATATAGAGAATAATAAAAAAACACTTTTATATGAACTCTAGTCTATCTTTGTTGTTGTGTCTATTCTCGTTCAAATAAAGGATATTTATAGGTAGTAGAGAGACTTAAGAGTCAATTTTTGCAATAAATTTGATTAAATAAATATTAACTCGTAATGAAAAATATAGTCCACTACAAAAAAAAAAATGCTAATCAGTGGAGGTTTTTATTTCAATCTGTGGGAGTTGTCACCCTCTACAAATTAATTTGCGGAGATTTTTAAAACCTCCCCAATTAGAGTTGCCACAACTTATTTGTGGAGGTTTTGGACAACCTCTGGTATCCAAGTTATACTGCAGAGGTTGTTTTGTGGAGGGTTTTAACCTCTTCTATTGCTGACTTATATTTTGTAGAGGTTTGAAACCTCCTTTATTTACAATTATCCACCTACATTTATAATTTATTAATTTAATGAAATTTGTTTTTTATAATAATAAAGAAATAAAATATATAAATTTTTAATATACACCAAAATTAACTAAAATTAATTTTATTGATGATTTGATAAAGTTCATTCTTTAATAATTACAATGTAAATATTAAAAAAAAGAAAAGAAAATACATAATGTTAAAAAAAGAAATATTTAAGGGACAAATTTTATCATCATCTTCTGACTCTCTAAAATGTGTCCTTCTGTCCAAATCTTCAACTTCATCCATGACGCCATCAAGTTGCCAAAGAAAAAAATAACTCTTTGAAGATGGCTTGTATTATTGAGTGATAAATTCTGTTGACACTGAAGAAGTAATCTGCTAGCACGTTCAAACTGGTGACAACCTCCACTCTCACCAGTAGGCAACAAGGACAATGGTAGAGCCACACAAGTATTTCTAAATAAACCCATAACAATGACTTATCAACATTTACTAAGTTAGCATGAAAACTCACATCTTTGATACTAGTGGTATGATACCAACATAATTTTGGTCTCCCTACAAAAATCATTATTAAAATGTAAATAAAAAAAACAACTTTAAAGATCTAGTAAATTTATAAAAATACATCATGAAGAAGATTCTAGGGAAATAATAAATTGGAAAGGCTATTTCAAATTACCAAACAAACAGTGTTTCAAATTGAAAACAACTTATTTAATTCCCATATTTGCTAAGTGAATAATCTATGTTGTGTTGTGTTGCTCTAATTTTGGCTTAACAAATGTTTCTATCAGTAAAAGTATAAAACCATTTTACCAACTTCGAAGTACTTCTAAAGTTGTCATTGGAATCTACAAACATAAAAGATGGATTAGTGTGAAAGACAAGAATGAAGGGTGCACTCGTAAAAACATGCATCTTATGATTATGCAGGATAAATTATAGAGAAATTATGCAATTGCAAAAGGAGAATTAAGAACCTTAACGACAACTATCAATATTGTTCCAATACTTTCTGAAACTCTGTCATGGATAAGAGTTTTTGCTTTTGTGTGAATCATTTCATAAGTCTAATATTCTCATTCATTTTCTCTTACTTGCCATGTGATGGAACATAGAAAACAATGTCATTAATCCCTCCAAACTGTTGTAGTATCATCAACCCAACTCCGACCTAACAAAGTAACTATATAACGTAAGAGCCTCACATAAGGCTAATATTGGCTATATTATATGAACAGGGATAATTTAGAATGCTCACGATAAGTGACTTCAAATAATGCATTCGGAATAGGCCAATGATGGTAGCTTCTGTTTGCTTCTGAAAGGCTTCGGTATAATCCTACAGATAAAGGTATAATGCAAAAATGATAGATTAAAACTAGTTACATACTCTAATTTCAGTGGCCTCTTGATAAACATCAACATTCTTACCCTGACTTGTAACAAGCTAAAAAATAAGTATATGTCAGCATGGACTACAAACAAACATCTTATAAAACTGAAGATTATTACCTGAAGGATGAATGACACCATTTCGCATATAAAATTTATTAAGAAATCAAAGGCATTAAAAACATTTAAAAGATCTTGCCAATGAAGAGTATGAAAAGTACTATGTCTTGTGGACCTTGGCTCAGCAAAGTTTCTGTTTCATTATTTTCCTGAGTTAACTAACCTATCAAAATGAATGAAGAAACAAATGATTTTTCCTGAAAATTCTCATGAACAAGAAATAGCATCACAATTCCAACAGATTTTACATGACTGACTTGTGCACATCATAAACATAGTAATATTAACACTAAGATAACTAAAATTCTTCTATCAAATTCTAAATGGTGAAATATTAACACTAAGATAACTAGAGAAATCCACTGCCTAAGAACGTCAATACATGTGCAAACACAACAATGAATGAGTATTCAAGTGTGAAATTTCAATTTGGGTTGTTGTGTGCACACTAACGAAAATTAGCTTTCAACATTCTCCTGTGTGAAAAATTAGATAAAAGTGTGAATAGCGGTACCATGACTGCAGGCGAATCAAAAGTGGAATGCTGGGAAATAATCGAAAGTGGAGGCTCCTAAAAGTTGCGAACAACTCTGATAGAGTAATAGAGTGACAGAACAGAGCAAACAACTCCGATGAGCGATAAGGCCGCCTACGATGGAGTGACAGAGTGACAGAGAGGAGGTGACGGAACTGGATCATCGAGTGACTGATTCGCTACTTACATTACAACAGAGGCTATGACGGAGACTAAATCGCGATTAGCTATTGAGGCCACGACGGAGATGGCGGGACGGAAAGGCTACGACGGAGTTGAATCGCGGAGCGGAAATGATTTGGGAAAAACGTAGATTTTTCGGAGGGACAATATTTTGCGACTTAGGAGACTTCGCTTTTCTGATCTAGGAAGAAACGTTGAGTGAAAAGTCTACATTAATCTGTGGAGGTCATAAATCATAAACCTCTTAAAAATAAATAAAAAACCTCCTCTATTATTAGCTTTCAGATAACCGATCGGAATTAGCTTATATCATGCTTATCTCCGGAGAGTTTTTGTAACCTCCCCAAAATGACCTGTACTAAATAACTATTTTTTTTGTAGTGATCGTTAACTATAAATAACATCTACCCATAAAATTAAAAGTCTATAAAAAATATTAATAACATAAATTAATATTTTAATTATATATTTTTAAATTATATTAAAATATTTCCAGATATTTCAAATCTTTATATGTTGAATAACGTGGAAGGGTTAAAAATCCACAAAATCACAATATTTGTAACTAAATATTTCCTTTTTCAACCTAACACAATTCTGCACTAATATATTCTTGTAGAGTTGAAAAAGTGATAGAACCGATGCAGACATCAATTTTTCATGCGAAAGAATAGGCCCTAACCAAAGTACGTGATTAACGAGAGTAAAGAAGAAGTTTGTTCGTTCGTACCCCGTTGTGGGATCCACCTTAGACGATAATATTATAACATATTTGATAATCATTTTTCTTACAAAATAATTTGTTTTGCTTTTTTGAGTTCTTTCATAAAAGTAGCAAAAGAACGTAGTAGTATAAATATTTTTAAAATACTTTCATGCAAGAAATTGAACAACATGTGTCAGGATTAAGTCATCATAAATCTGTAATTATTTTATGCAAGTGTCAAATAATAATTTCAACGTATTAAAAACAATTCACAATTTTTCCGTAAAGGAGAAAAAAATAGAATAAAGATTAGAAGAAGGATAAAAGAGAAAATGAAAAGTTATTTTATGAATGGATGATAATAAGGAAACAAATAGGGTAGAGAAATCACTTTTTATTTATTTAGATGAATGATAACATGAGTTTAAATAAATAAATAGTTAATATTTTTATCTGAATTGAACATTAACTAAAAATGCATTTTACTACATTATTTTTCCTAACTTTTCATTATTTAGTGCATTCTTTTAATTTAAAAATAAAATATTATTATAAAAGATTTTTTTTATTTTAGGCGTAAAACTTGTAACAATCCTATTTTCTTAATCACTCTCTTAATTAGACATTATAATTAAGATTATAATTCATTAATAGTATAGGTGATTATAGTTGTAATTAGTTTAGTGTATTTCAAAATATGGTTAACATAACTCATAAGTATTCCAAAGTAGGGAACTAAAAGTTTAATGCAGTTTTTCAAAAAGCTAACACATGTTTTCTAACTCATTCTATATTACTCCTTCGGTGGATAGTTCCAGCTTCATTGTTAGTATCCCCATCAACTCCTAAATTTGCTCCCGTATATACACAATATATGATAATCGCAAGAATAAGAGGAATAAAAGATACAAAATGCAAGGATGAGCGAAAAATCACAACAAAAAAGTACAAATGAAAGATATCACAATTTTCACCGAAATATTAAATTAAAGTCAGTGAACTAAAGTCCAAGCATCAAACTACATAGAAATTTCTAGACTATAGACTCTAGACTCTTGCTTTCAAAAGACTAGTAGATTGAATGGACTCGTGAGACTTTGTATATCTCAAGTAGAACATTGTATATCTATCCAACATTGACAGGGTTAATTTCACTAGCTCTTTAGGTATGATCTTCTTATCATACTATCAACTATGTGAAGTCTCCACTCTCACCACCTAGTTATCATCCTCTACGTGAGTTTTATACTAGTAGAGTCAGGATAGTCCCACATCACAAGTTCTCTTCAATACACACCTCATTCTAGATTAGCATTTCTCCTTAGTAGCTAATGTGACAACCATAGCACACTAAACTTTCACAAGTAATCTTACATTCAAGAGATATAACTGAATTTGTAATATGACTCTATAATAAATACTCTATTTATAGTTTAACATTGTTATTGATAAAATATTCATTTTTCTTAGTCTTTACAACTTATAGAGATAATTGTACAAAAATCTGAATGTACAAAAATAAATATTTGTACAATTAAAACTTGTAATTTTGTACAAAATTTATTTCTATCATTGTTTTTAACACCATAACATTTTTATGCTCTGAAATAAAATTTAAAAGAATATCAATACTTTCTTAACATAAATCTGGCAAATTCAGATACTCTTTAACATTGAAAATGTTGTTTCAGGACTTTATTTGTAAATACCAAATTGTAAACTAAATTGTGTCCAAAATGTTCCTTCAATTTGTATAATATTGATGATTGATAACATTTTTATGCTCTACAATACAATTTAAAAGAATATCAATACTTTCTTAACATAAATCTGGAAAGTTCGGATACTCTGTAACATTGAAAATGTTATTTCAAGAGTTTATTTGTAAATAATAAATTGTGTCTAAAGTATTCCTTCAATTTCTATAATAGATAGATTTAAGAAATTATCTTGAAATGCTACAACTTTCAAGTTTATTCATAGTATATGGAAATATAATCATTACGAAATAGTATGCTTACTTTTTATAATAATTAAAATAAGATTTTAATTATAAGACTCTATTTTTTCTGCCCTAAAGTTAAAGGGGCCTAGCCTCATCTGTTGGACCTAAGGCTGGCCCATAGGGTGTCCCAAACCCCTAAACTAGCCCTAACCCCCCTCATTCTGCACCTTTCAGAAAAAAAAAACAGTTTCTCAAACACTCTCTTTTTCCCTCAACAGAGCTCTGCTAGGGTTTGAACCTCTCTCATCTTCAAGCGATCTCGACTCCATTTCCTTCTCATGTAAGTTGGTTCTCAAACTGTACCTTCTTTGTTTCTAGCTCTGTTGTTGTGATTCTAACTAGGGTTCACTTTGGTAACCCGTTTTGAATCTGTTCCACTATTTCCAACTCTTGAATATGCTTCTAGAGTGGTTGCGTTCGTTGGCTTCGGTGTCAGAGTCTTTTAGCTAGCATTTTCCAAGTAAGGGAAGCTAGGGTTTTCATGTTTTTGTAGTATATTGGTTGTGTTGCTTTCGTTTCATGATTAACATGCCTGGATGATGCTTGGGTTTGTAAGAAAATGAACTGGATTTTGTTTTGGATTGGTGTGCTACCATGTATGTGTGAACAAGGGACGAGAATTGATATTTTTGCCCAAGCGAGCTCATCTCGCCTAAGCAAGAATAGTAGAAGCTCGCCCAGATATGCAAGCATCCAGTGAATTTGACTAATTATATGTATCCGGATAATTGAGTCTTAGAGTCTTAATTGGTCTGTTATCACATGTTTGGGTGATTTATGTATCTTTGACTTCTAAATTGTATGCAATTGTATGATAAAATATTTTTTCACTCTAGCTTACCCTTTCTATTTTTTTGTGTGTTCTATATGTGGTTTTTTCCTTTTTGCGATGATCATCAATTTATTGATGTGAGTAGATGTGGGAACTCCTTGTGGTCATCAAAGTGATAGAAATTCCACTGCGTAGTTATTCTTGGGTTGGACTCCTTACTCCGAGTATTCTTTAAGGCCAAGGCCTGTGTACTACCTTGTATTTTGGATATTGTTCAACTTTTATCTTGTTTTGTTAATGGCACGTGGTGTACCTTAGACTTTCTCTCCAAGTATTTTGGTTATCTGTAAGGAGTGATATTTATATTCCATAACATTGCTCTTCATATTACTTTGTGTGATGTTTCATTTAATTAAGCCTATTTATTAAATGGGACGTTATATTAATAATAAAAGTAAGTATATTTTTTTTATAATAAAACATAATTTTTATTTATTTTCTGAATAATTTTTTGTTATTAATAATTATTTTAATTTAAAAGATAATTAAATTTAAAAAAGTTATCTATAAAACTAGTAAGATAATTATTTTAATTTAAAAAAATATTTGTTAAAGAGTAAAATTGAAAAAAAAGGATATATTAAAAAATTAAATTGTTTGTATATAATGATATAGATAAAAATGAGTTTTCATTAATAGTAAAATATATAATTCAAATCAATAAAATTTAAAAGAATATATCAAATTTTCTTCACATAAATATGGAAAGTTCATATACTCTTTAACATTAAAAACGTCGTTTTAGGAGAAGAGGAATCGTGCCTATGTTAAATTCTCAATTTGAAAACGTGGCTACAATGGATTTGTACTTTTTCTTTATGATTTGCGCTATATTATTGATTACTTAGGCTCAACCAAAGGACTTCTCACTAGAAGCATGACAAGGAAGATTCAAGAAGGGAGGAAGGCACTAAGGATAGTGGCCCCAAGATGATGATGGCATGGGCCAAGGAAGACATAAGGATTTATAATAGGTTTGTTAATGGGCTTTGTATTTGGGCCCAATAAAATAGGTTTTTTATTTGGACCATGTATTTGGGCCTTGTTTTAAATAAATGATTTTGTAGTTGGGCTTGAATCATGAGAGATCACCTAAGGTTTTAATTGGGCTTCCATTGGCCAATCAAAAACCCTAGGCTAGTCATAGACTATGAGAGCTTTCACATTTACCTCATTTTACACATGATGCAAATGCATGGAAAGTGTGAATGTCACATGGCACTTAATCCACCTTTTACCCTCACCTTTAGGATCATGTGCCAACTTTTGAATCTCCTTCCATTTTCATCTTGCATTTGGAGACCTCTTATTCTATAAATAGAGGTCCCCACCTTTTATAAAAGTACTCTTGAGTGTTGTAAGAAAACTCTTTCGAGATCATTCTAGAATCCTATCTTCTATGATAGTCACCTAGCTAGAGCTTCTCCTATAGCTTCCTTTAGCACCCTTCCTCTAGAATTGACCTAACCTTTCTAGAGATCCTTCACTATACATCATCCAAATCACTAATCATTGAATCAATCTTCACTACTTCCACTGAATTTTGCCCAACCGAGACTCTATTTCCTTTCCATCCATGGAGCAAGGAGTCCTCAATTACATATTATTCATTATAAGTATAATTCAATTCAAAATAGCGCTTTCCAATTAGGGATTAGGTATTTTTAATTTTGGGAGCCACAAATTAAGGTTTTAAATTTAGATTTCAATATCATATACACACTTATATATTTGGTCTGTAGTTTACCTTTGTGTTCAAATTTTAACTTGGTTTGGTGAGTTTGTAGCTTTGTGTTGAGTTTACCTTAATCTTTAACAACATTCAAAACCCATATGCAGATGAATATGCAGAAACCAGTTCACTCCTCTAATGAAATCACCCCAAAAGAAGGAAAACTGAAATATGAAACGTTGTTGCAAGACGATGATTTTACAAGACAATGAGATAATATACTCAATTCATCGTTAATATGAATGTGTTAGAACTTCTTATATGACTTGTGATATTCTTCAAAATAAAAATGTGTCTGATTAAATTAAAATTTTGTATTTACGAATTAATATTTATATTTACTGAAAAAATTGTCAGAATAATTAATTAGCATTGCGTATATTATTATTATTATTAATATTAGCAGTTATACAAATTAAATTGTATGATTAACTCTTTCTTTAATTGATTAAATTTAATTATACTTTTTAAAACCAAACACTAACTACTTTTTTAATATATCATATATATTAATTGATAAATTTTGATTCACCATTTAATATTAATAGTTGACTTACTAATTATTATTTAATACATCAATATAAAACTATTAATTATCATACATATATATGCATAAAATATATATTACAACACATACACTATATTGCCTATATTATCTATTATATACAATATATTATGTATTAAATATGTATCTTTAATTTATATTAAATTATTTTTAACAATCAAATGTTGTATTGCTTTGATTGAAAACATAATTATAGTACTTACAATATTTTAATAGTTAATTTTAATATTTGATATATTAATTGATAAAATTTAACACAAAATTGTTATTTATTTAGTCATTAAATCTTATTGAATTTTTAAATTTGAATCTATATACATTATATAGATATTTATGGAAATTATACATATTTACACAAAAAATATAATATGAATATCTATTATATATACTAGCGAACACATATGCGCTGTCGCGCCTATATATTCACATTTTTTAATTTTTAAGAAATTTAAGATCAATAATAAATATATAATTTTTAAAATAGTTATTAAATATAAAATTTAAAAAAATAAGATATGTAAAAAAAATTAAATAATGATTTAAGACAAAAGAGATTTGTAGAAAAATGATCAAAAGTAAATTATTTATAAAATAATTAATTTTTAAAATAACTAAGAGTAAAACGGATATTATGAAATGTGGACACAAAAAGAGGAATCCCCTTTATTGTTATAGAATAGATATAGATATAGATATAGATTATAGATATATATATATATATATATATATATATATATATATATATATATATATATATATATATTATATATATATTATATATTTATTATTAATTATTAATGTTAGTAGTTATACAATTATAATTGTAGATTAATTCATCATCTGATTAAATATATCTGATTAAATTTTAAAAGTCAAACATTATATTTACACACAAATAATATATTATTCATATTTTTTTATTAAATCATTTTAATTAAAAATTTTAATTATGTTTATTAAATTATTTTAATTAAAATTTTAACAATCAATGATATTTTAGCATTTATATAAAATATTGAATTAAAATTTTTTATTTACAAATTTATATTTTATTCAATGAAAAACATAATTGTTGTAATAATTAATTAGCATTTGGTATATTTTTATTTTTACTAGTGTTAGCAGTTATACAAATTAACTTGTATGATTAATTCTTTCTTTAATTAATTAAATTTAATTACATTTTTTAAAAACCAAACATTTAAGAAAACATTGAAGAGCTATCACGTGTCCAAATGAATAATTAATATTAATTGTGTTGTCAAATTTTATCAATTAATGTATGAAACATTAAAAGGAAAATGATAAAGTAATTCCATAATTTGACCATTTTCTTACTCCATGAGGTGGCATGCGCTAGATGGCTTTTATTTTTTAAATTAAAATAAATTTTATAAAAGCATTTAGATGCAGACGTGGCTTTTATTTTTTTTTATTAAAATTTCTTTTGTAGAAAGACGTAATGGACAGTGGGTGCAGGCGTGAAAATTGAAGGGGCGAGAAATAGTTTTTTCTTTGCGCAGACCCAACAGAAACGAAGAAAGGGGAAAGGAAGGGGAAAGGAAGAAAGGAGAACAAGGAAGAAATCGAAGTGTGTTGAAGTAAAATCAAGTACACTTCTTTAACGTGTGTTGTAGCGAAATCGAAGAAGAAAAAGGGAGAAGACGTACCTCGTAGAGTTACGGTTTTTGGTGTTTTCCATTGTTCGATTCAACGTCGTGATTGGTAGTTTTTTTTTTTTTTGCTTTTCTGTAATATGCTAACACGTTGATGGTTTTTTTTTGAAATCGTCGTTGTGGGTTTTTAGGTTAAGGAATTGAGATTTTGTTTTGTTTTTGGTGGCATAGTCGTCGAAATCATTCTTTAAAGGCAAAATTTACATCTATCTTGTGCAGGTGAAATGTCACAACACTGTAATCGAAGAAGAGAAAGGGAGAAGATGAACCTCACAAAGTTAGGGTTTTTGGTGTTTTTCGTTGTTTGATTCAGCCCGGTGGTTGGTAGTTTTGGGTTATTTTTTCGTTTCTATAATACGTACGCAAAGATGTTGATGCTTTTTTGTTTTTGAAATCAACGTTGTGGTTTTAAGTTAAGGAACTGTGATTTTGTTTTGTTTTTGGTTGCATAGTCTTGAGAGTCTATCTTGGTGTGTATGGTGATTTGTCGCAAGGTATGAAATCTTCATTGTCAAATTTTAATGACATGTTTTTTATTACAAATAATGGTTGTTTCATCTTAATGAAGTCTTTCTTGGTGTGTATGGTTTTTAATGAACCAAGTACTTTGATAGGTGCATGAATACTAGTTTTCGAAATAGGTTGATTAAAACTGTCTGATTTTTTTGGTGATGACCTGTGTGCACAAAAGTGATGACTTGTGCTGCATTTTTTGCAATAATGTGGTATCACTCAATTTTTTGAACTTCAATACCATATCAGTCAATACATGTTTATGGGGTGATTCATTTTGGATAATTTGTGTTGATTTGTAATTATTTCTTTCATGTGGTTTCATCCGCAAGTGGATTAAACATGTCTGATTTATTGGTGATCACTTATGTGTACACAAGTGATGACCTGTGATGTATTTTTTGCAATCATGTGGTATCACTCAAATTTTTGAACTCTTATACTATAGCAGTCAATATGTGTTTATGGGGTGATTCACTTTGGATAATTTGTGTTGATTTGTAATTATTTCCTTCATGTGGTTTCATCCGCAAGTGGAGATTAAACATGTCTGATTTGTTGGTGATGACTTGTGTGCACACAAGTGATGACCTCTGCTGCATATTTTGCAATCATGTGGTATCACTCAATTTTTTGAACTTCCATATTATAGTAGTCAATACTTGTCTATGGAGTGATTCACTTTGGATAATCTGTGTTGATTTATAATTATTTCTTTCATTTGGTTTCATACCTAAGTTTATTAAACATGTCTAATTTGTTGGTGATGACTTGTGTGACCTCTGCTGCATTAAGTGATTATGTGATAAGTGTTTTGTGCAGGAGTGGTAGTTGTTCAATAATAATTAATAATTAGTAATTCAACAATTAATCTTACAGGGTGAATCAAAATTTATCAATTAATGTATGATGTACTAAGCAGATAATTAATGTTTGCCTTTTAGAAAATATAATTAAATTTAATTAATTAAAGAAATAAGTAATCATACAATTTAATTTGGATTACTGCTACCGTTTATAATTAATATTTTAATAATAATAATATACCTAATGCTAATTAATTGTTACAATTTTTTTTTTCAGTAAATAGAAATATAAATTCGTAAATACAAAATTTTAATTGGTTCAGACACATTCTCATTTTAAATATCTGAATCTATAAGTCATGTAAAGAGTTCTAACAAATTGATATATTAATCATGAATTGAGTATATTACTCCACCACAACCTTAATATCCTTGCAACTGTGTTTCTGCATATTCATCTGCAGGGTTCTAAATGCTGTGAAAATAAAAGAACATGCTCACCAAACTAAGTTAAGATTTGAACAAAAAAGATAAACTACAAACCAAATATATAAGCATGTAAAGCATATAACGCGTGTGAAGGATATTGAAATTTGAATTCAAAACTTTGAACTGTGGCTCCCAAAATTTAAAATACCTTATCCCTAATTGGAAAATGTTATTTTGAATTGAAGGCTACTCGTAAAGAGTAATCTATCACCCAACCCAACGCAAATCACAAAGAGGAAATTCAAATCGATTGTACCCACGTTTTCAAATTGAGAAATTTCTAAATTGAGAATTTAACGTAGAAACGATCCCTCTTCTCTCGAAACAACGTTTCCAATATTAAAGAGTAGATGAACTTTTCATATTTATGTCAAGAAAGTAATTCTTTTAAATTTTATTGATTTGAATTACCTAAAAATAATTTTTATCTATGTCATTATAAACAAACGATATAATTTTTTAACATATACATTAATTTTTCAATTTTACTCTTTAACAAATATTTTTTTTAATTAGAATAATTATCTTACTAATTCTATTGATTTTTTTAATTCAATTATTTTTTAAATTAAAATAATTGTTGAAAACAAAAATTGTTCAGAAAATAAGTAAAATTTATCTTTTATTATAACAAAAATTATATTTACTTTTATTATTAGAAAAAGTAAACATACTTATGTCATACCTCATATGTTTCTATATACTATAACTCTAGTATTTCAAAAGAATTTCTCAAATTTATCTATTATACAAATTGAATGAATACTTTTGACACAATTTAGTTTACAATTTAGTATTCACAAATAAACTCCTGAAATGACGTTTTTAATATTAAAGAGCATATACAATTTCCAAATTTATGTTAAAGAAGTATTGATACTCTTTTAAATTTTATTGTAAATCATGAAAATGATATCAAAATTTAAATAATATATTTATTTATCTTTTTTAAAATTTTTAAAATGAAATTGAAAAACTCTCACATGTCCAAAGTGTTTCTTCAGTTAATTTATATAATAGATAGTGTAAGGCACATTAAAAATTTTGTTCCCTCTGTCCTAAATTAAAGGGGTTGTCCTTTTGTAAGTGGATCTAAGGCCGGCCCAACAGATAAAACTCCTAAGACTGTCCTAAACCTAACACTCTTTCTCATTTTTAGAAAAGTTGTCCTTGGTGCTTAGAGTTGCAACCGTCATCTCTGTTAGGGTTCCACTATACTTTTAGTTTGCGTTCAGCTTGGCCCCGTTCTTAGCTCACGTAAGTGCTCTTCAACTTTTAGTTTTTCCCTCTCTGGTCTGTTTTTCGTGGTTGTTGTCAAGGTTCCGTAATGACCCACTCTTACTCATTGTTTCCAGCTCTGAGTCTGTTCCTAGAAGCTGTTTGTGCTCCACAGTTTGGGTGTCGAGGTTTCTAGCTAGCATTGTCCAGGTAGGGAAGCTATGGCTTACTCACATATTCCGTTTCTTTTCATGTTGCTTGGCTGTTATTTCGAGATTTCGTGGTTAGTGTGATGTCATGTGAGTTGTGAACGCATGTATATGTGATTTTGGACTGGTGTGGGTGACTGTTGCAGGAAAACAGTGGCGAGACCTGATAATCTCGCCCAAGTGAGCCAGTCTCACCTAGGCGAGATGGACAGGGACTTGGCCAGACCCCTTTTTACGCGACAGGTCGCTCAGGCGACCCGCTCAATTTTTGAGCGAGCGAACGTCTCGCCCAAGCGAGAGGGGTCTCGCCTAAGCGAGATCCCGTGCGAGCTCCTGCGTCCTTTTTCGAGCCCTCGCCTAGGCGAAGGGGGCTCGCCTGAGCGAGAGCCTCTCGCCTGAGCAAGACCCTTCAGCCTGAGCGAGGAGCTAGGCGAGACAGTGGGATTGTGTGGTTGTTTCTGAAATTCTAAAATGGTTTATGCTTGCTTGGATGTTGATTATTGTGTTAAATGCATGAGACAAATAAATATGCATGAGTGATGTGATTCATGAATTGTAAATGATGGTTTTGGGCGTGAACCTTCGCATATGAAATGAATGAGGTGGTTGGTATTAATTTGACACGACATCGACATGAGATGGAATTGCACTATGTTGGTTGAGGATGATGAGCTGGTATGGATTACTGGAAAAATGAAAGGGATGGATTATAAGGAACTAGTCCGTGTCAGAGCATAATTCCTTGGAGTCTCTAGGTGGGACTTTTAGGGTCGCACTTCAGTGGTCGGGACGTAATTCCATGGCCCTTGTTAGTGGGTATCTATGGTGGTGACCCATCTGTATAACTAGATACGGATTCAAGGTAAGGTTGCATCCTGACACTCTAAGGAGTCAGTTAGTCTCACCTAGAGCGGACTGACTCCTGTGGTGAGAGTAGTAGGAGGCCTGAAATTTCATTAAGGCTAACCTTGTGGTGAGGGAAATTGATTCATTGTGACACTTGTAACACATAGCTCGGGGGTGAGCAGCTCGGGGGTGAGCAGAGGTATTCACCACAAGTGCGAGCATCCGCTGAATCTGACCAGGTTATATGTATCCGGATGAGTCGAGTCGTGTCTTAGTGTATTGTTTGGAAAGTCATAACATGCTTAGTTGATATGTGTATATGGGATTGTGAATATATGTATTTAATTGTATGGATGAAATCGTTTGTGCTCTAGCTTACCCTACTTTTGTTGTTGTGTGTTCTGCTGTGTGGTACTCTCTTTTGCGTTGATCATCAACTTGTTGGTGTGAGCAGATGCGAGGAACACCCGTGGGCAACAGGGAGGTGATAGTTCTGCTGCTTAGTCCGCGTAGACTGAACCTTATTTCTTGATGGGCTTTTCTCTAGGGCTATGGCCCATGTATTATTTTCTACTTATTACTCTACTTCATCTGTTAGACTTTTCAACTGTTTTGTATTGGCATCGTGGTGAGCCTAGTTTTGTAGGGGTGGCGTTAAGTACCACCAAGACTGCGTTGTTATACTATTTATGTGTGGCATTTCTTTAATTACGTTTATTAATTAAGTGGGACGTTACAGATAGATAGATTTTCGTTAATCATTCTTAACTTCGATTCTTTTAATATCATTTGTTGTTTGGTTAAGTTCATTTGAATGTTTTTTATTATAATAATTAATTCATGTCATTGAAATACATCATAAAAAGCGATGATGAGATTGCACAATTTTTATGTAAAAACCTATTCAAATAAGTCTAAATTAAATGTACATTAAAGATTTAGAATCATTCTAACTTTAGTGAAAGAAAATTAAAAGAAAAAAAAAAAAGAAAATTTTCAAATTTTTTTATCGATCTAGATCAAATATCGAGATTAATTTCATATGTTTCATTATTTTGTCACACAGTGGCCCCAAATGAAAAAGGCATAAAATATATCTTAATCATACTTTCCTTACTTTTTTAGAACATAGTGTTTTTATTCTCTCCTCTTTGAATTCATTAATATCTATTTATATTTTTTTTTTCTTAGACAAATCATCTAATCATATTTGGGCTTGAAAATACTCAACTAAAACCTATTGAAAACATTACTTACTACACTAACAATATAAAAACTAATTATTACAAATTAAAAGATATATATAAATGAGAAAAAAATACAATGATAAAAATACTTAAAAAGGTAAAATTAAAGTAAATCTTATTGTATAAGTACTAATAATTTTTTTCTTATATATATATATATATATATATATATATATATATATATATATATATATGCTTATCACTAATATAGCAATATTAAAATAGTGAAATAGTTCAGAAATATTATAATGTAAAAATATTTAAAGATTGACAAGTTGAAGACAAATACATGCTTATATTATTTTAAATAAAAAATTTAAATTTATTAAACTTAAACTAATATTATTTTAAATTATTATACCTCTAAACTATTTTAATTGAATAGGAAAATTTATTTATTTTTTATTTGAATAAAATAGTTCAATTATCAATGAAAAAAAAATCATAAAAAGCTTCTTTTGAACAAAGACTTGGAGAAAAAAAATATTTAGGAGATTTCGTTTACATTGAGATTAAAAATTATATATATTTTTATCTTGATATTTGGAATGATAATTAAATTAAAGTTTTTTATTTTATAACGTTATTTACAAATTATATATTAGAGAATGTTCCTCTTTTGGCTTTATATATATATATATATATATATATATATATATATATAAAAAAATTATTTTTTTGTTTGTATATATACAA
>Ga0214542_1005447_pt1 | contig 24143 bp, 9 predicted proteins | sample CNSS1metaG_FD_160096 | JGI IMG/M metagenome (GOLD analysis project Ga0214542, IMG submission 160096) | Root nodule microbial communities from cowpea collected in UCLA plant growth center, Los Angeles, California, USA - CNSS1 | ecosystem: Host-associated > Plants > Roots > Nodule | place: USA...
TATTTTTTAATTTTATCAACTAAGTTCATTAATGTTGTAGTTTGCAAATTTAATAAATGTTTTGGTTCACATGAAATTTTATTTGGTATTCTAATATAAAATATAAACAATTATAATTTATTTTAATATATTTGGCATCAAAGAAAATCCTCCTAATATTGAATATTTCATAATATTATGTTTTCTTTACCGTAATTTTTTTTCTTTTATAAAAATTAATATTGAAGTAGTTAGAACATGGGTACGGGTATGGGTACGAGATTATACCCGTTACCCGGTGGGGATGGGGATGGGAAAAAAGTTTGATACCCGTTGGGTTTGGGTATGGGGATGGGGATGAATTTTTTATGCGGGGATGGGTATGGGATAGTGAAACCCGTCCCCGCCCCGCCCCGTTGCCATCCCTACTAATTAGTATGATATTGAGAAGATATTTATTAACAACGTCCATGCGGTGTAATGTCCTGATAGAATTAAATTATAACATGTGTTGAAATAAGTTTTTTAAAATAAAAACCAGAAAACATTCCTATAAAATTGGGTAGACGTTATAAATCCATAAAGTTTGATTCACAGTAATATCTCACATTTTTATATTTTGAGTGTTTACTTATCTGTACTATTTTTATTCCACTTTAATTTGTACGGATGATTAGAAAAAACTCAAGTATGACCTAATCACATTTTTTTTTTGGCAATGTTTTGTGGTTAATATTTTTTAATTATATACTTAATTAATAATTGTAAGGCTTTTTATAACCATATGCTAAAAATGTGTTAAGATGGGTGATCGATTTTGGATATAAAATTTATTGTTTAGTATATTAGTCTTCAATATTCGAGTAAATATAATAAATATTAAAAACAATGTACAATTATTAGGGTTGACAAAATTTGTTAGTCGGATCTATCCGTGATTCATTTAAATTGGATCGGATTGAACTGATAAGGATCAATAATGATAAGGTAACAAACTCCATACAGGAGGTAACAGTAGGTTATACTAGGCTTACCTGTCACTATTTTGTTTTTTTTTTTTAAGTTTTTTTATTTATGTTTATATATATACATATAAATTAATATTAAAAATATATTTAATTATATAAAATATTTTTTTATCTTTTAATTGATTAGTTAATATTTTTAATTAAATAAAATAAAATAATTATTACATTTATATGGTATATCACTTTATTATAAATAATAATTTAAAGTTAATTTGTAAGTGTTATTAATTTAAATTATAATAATATTTTAAAAAATATAATATAAAAATTATTTTTTTAATTATACCGTACAATAATTATATAGTTACTGTTGTTTTTTAGTACTGTATTGTCATATTAGTGAAGTTCAGATGGTGACGTTGGTTTTATATGTAAAGCATTATCTATAATTCAAGGGTTTGATTGGTTATTTAAGTGAATATTTCATCTTTCATTCAAGCTATAACTTAGTTTGATAAACAATGATCGGACCAATTATTATTTTTTTCTATGAAACCATAATCGTATAAGTGTACTGACAAAAAAAAAAATGTATGAAATTTGAAGTGGATTATAAAAGTTTGTAATTTATTACTCGAAGTCACGAGTGATAATTTAATGCTTGAACGAGAGAAGTAAGTGTCTGTTCTCTCTCCATTGAAAATAAGACATTCAAATACTTGTTTGGTCACTTCAGGAAAAAAGAGACCAAATTATTTTTTCTCCTATGAAATTCTTATTGACCAAGTGATGTGAATTTGTTGAAGTAATGTGAAATATGAATTCAAGCACTGGGTTTATAGTTTGATCAAATAATTTTCCCTAGTTAATAAAGATTGGCTTTTCAAGCGATTCAAGCAAAACATAAATGATTAAGTGTTTTGGTTTGTAAAATGTTTATTTTTTGTTCGTGTTATTAGATTCATAAACTTATTAAATCCAAACAAATGCAAAAATCTATATCAAACAAAACATTAAAGCTCGGTAACCAAATAAAATTTTTTAATTTACATAAACATAACAACAGATACCGAAAAAACTAAAACATGTTTAATAATTTAATCTTAAAAAAAAAAAAACCTCTGCCGAGACATCCACACCCACCGTGCACCAACTTCTATCATGTGTTTCTCCTACGTAGGACAAGCTAAGAACCCTTGTCCACACCATTTTTCTTCGCTTTTCCTCAGACTATTAGAATCGCATACCATTCACACTAACAAAATTAGGCTGCATTCCGTCACCACGGATTTTCGCTATCCAAACGTGCTTTTTGATTGAATCAATTAAAATTAAAAACTCTCACCGGGTTACCCAAACAAGCCGTGCCTCTGCGCATGTTCGTGTGCGTGCCCTCCGAAACAGAGTAACGATAATAACTGCCGACAACAGCCATAGTTTATGGGAAAATACGGCAATTCAATGATTCATCACGTAAAGGAAATAGAAAAAAGAGGACAAAAAGAGAAATTAGGAAAAGGACAAATGTAAAATTTTTATTAATTAGAGACACAAAAATCTCAAGGTTGGAGTGGCAGCAGCAGGTAGCTAACTAGCTTTAGGAAGTAACCACACAAAGTGAGTCACTCCAATTTAACAATTCATTGTTCTCGTGGTCACCACCTTCTCTGCATCTTCTCAGCCTTTCGTACTTTTCTACAATAACATCACTCTCCACACACCCACATGCAGCACATTCCTCTCCCAAATTCTCCTCCTCCTCGTCTTCTTCTTCTTTTTCATCCCCGGTTTCTTCTTCCTCTGTTTCCTCGTCTTCTTCTTCTTCGGTGTCTTTTACTCGTCCAATGATTTCGTTTTCCAATTCTTTTTCATTGGTTAACACTTCGTTTTCTTCTGCGTCATCTTCTTCTTCCGGGTCAAAACTTGGAGTGGGGTTTGTCAAAAAGCAGAGGCGAAGTCGGCCATGGCTTCTTTCAGCTTTAAAGCACAAGGGACTCGGTGGGACCTTGGTGACCTCAATCACCAGCCTGCCGTTTTCACGGTGGGGTCTCACGCGAAGAGGCTCCGATCCTCTTATCGTCGTCAAAGGGGGCGGAAAATTCTGCGCTTTCGCTTTCCTGGCTGTCGAAAGTTGACGAGTTTGCCCCTCTTGGGTCTGTTCCCTTGTCCCCGAAATCGTGCTCACCGCAGAGAGCATGTCAATGCTGCTCTCATCGCTGTCACTGCCGCTTTCGTTTCCGAGGTTTTCGGTGCAGAGTTGGAGGCTCCGTGGGCTGAGGGTGAGCGAGGAGCGTTTCTGGTGAGGGTGGACGTAGGTGGTTTGCTCCTGCGATGGTTGTTTTGAGACGTTGGAGAGTGCTTCGAGGAAGGTCCAAGAGGAGGTGGGGTTAGAAGGTGTGCGTGGGGTGGAGTTGTTGTTCTCTTCGGTGTGGGGTTTGAAGGTTGAGTTTGAGTTTGAATTTGAATCCCAGAAAGAGGATTTGAAGAATTGAGGAGGGTTTGGTTTTGAGGCAGGGAGTCTGAGTTTGAGTGCTATTGACTCAGCGAGTTGGGAGTGTGACTGCAATCCGTGGCACACAATTGCAGCCATGTGGAGATTTTTTTGAAGGGTGTCTGTTTTGTTGTGGTGAAAAGAAGAAGTGTTGCAGAGTGAGGTTTTATAGTGTGAGGGAGAAGAGAAGAGAAGAGAAGAAAATGTAAGGAGTTGTGAGCATTGGCATGGGAAGAAGTGAGGGAGGGTGGTCACCAATTTGTAGTCCCCAAAAGTGCCTATGCAGCTACCAAATGGAGAGCCTTTTGTTGAGAACCACTTTTTTCTTTTTTTTTTGAGTAGAGCCACTTGATATATAGAATTCTTAAATGAGACAGAAGAAACAGAGAAGTGAATTTTGGAAATAAGAAAAACGAGGGGAGGGTTTCTTTATAAAGTATTTTGTTTACTGACATCATGTTGCACCCAAAGATTTACCATTCTCATACACATAACTAAAACAGCAACTTGTAAAAACCATTACAAAATTGAATTAGTCATAGTTCCACAGGAGTACTTCGTCCACAAAAACTCACCTTTCGTTAACATGATTTTTATTTTTTATTTTTCACGATACAGGAATAAGGAATAGTATTTAGTATCCACAATTTTTTTTATTAAAGTTATATTTGGTAAATATAATTTTAACTTTTCTGTCATGATGGACAAAAAAAAATAAAAATCCTGCTTATCAAGGATAATTTCAGTAAAAAATAAAATAAAATAGAATTAGTGTTTCATAATCACAACTTTAATAAAAAATATAATAAAATAAAAATAATATTTTGTATATTGTTTGAAACAAAAAAAGTTAAAATAATGCTCCCAAAACACTATTTATCTAATTTTGTATAATTTTTTTTACAATTTATCTATTCTAGTTTTTTTTTTCAAAAAATTCTATCAAAATAGTAATTTTTTTATTTAATTACTTTTTTATCTTTTTTTTTGTTCAAATTTGTCCTTAATTTTTTTAAATTTTAATTTGATTTTGATTTAAAAAGAAATTATGTAATTTGATTCTTTTTGTTAAATTTTTTGAAACAGATAATTTGTTTTATCAAAATTAAAATTAATAAAGATAATTTGCTTTATTGATATAATTAACATAATTATAATGTCAATTTTTATAAAATATTATTGATATATTTCAAGAAATTTAAAAAAAAAACACCAAATTGCATCGATTTTTAAAATCGATACCAAATTAAAGCTTAAAAAGAACTAATTTGATACTTTAAAGAAAAGAAGTCAAAAGAATAATTAAACTTAAATTTTCCAATATTCCTCGTTAGATACACACACCTAAGAGTTGTTCGAGTTATAAGAATTTTGTTCTCAAAAGTTACAAGAATTTAAGCTTCACTTTCACTACCGATATTCGTGGATAATCTACAAGTATGCTTTAAAGTTTACTTTAGCTTTTAGGCATATGATTTCTTTTTCACTTATATCTAAATTCATAATGTCTAAAGAAAATTAAAAAATACTAAAATTGATTATTTTTAAGTATAATAATTAAAATGTAAAGTTTGGTAAACTAGAAGAAGCACCACCAAACAATTTAACCTAACAATGATTTAAGTAGAATTTTCCCTGGTAGAAGAATTGAACAGTTTAAATTTGCAGAGATTTGGGGTTTTAGGCATGTTCTTGTGTGGAAATGAAGGATAAAAGGCTTTGTTTGGCTGCAAAATGACCCGATTTTACGCTTAAAGAAAGGCAACAAAAGCGCAGAGCACACATGTGTAGCGATATCTTGGTGCTTATATTCAAGATCTTACCAACAGTTGTTTTTTAAGTCATTCCATTTATAATTGTCTAGGGTTTTAGGGTCATGTAGGGCCAATATTAGCTTCAATTTCTGCTAATTCATTCAAACAAAGTAAAAAAGGAGTGAAAAATGAGCACACAAGGCTTTGAACATAATGGTATCTTCTTAATTGTTTCTCCTCTTTATGCAAAAATTATGAACAGAATCTTATGGGGCAAACGAAAAAGATCAACATTTTACCTATTTACTGCCATGAATTTATGATTCACTCAAATGGGGTGTTTGGTACATGTTTGAGTACTGCCTGCAACAATGATTGTGCTTTGGGAAAATCTTGAACCATAAAAACAGGATCCCATCACCTTATGTTCTTCTGCCTAGGGTTTCAAATTTTGGGATAAACGCAACAGTCACTCCTACGCGGCACAACATGTTTGGTTCATAATGTTCAAACAAATTCAAATTCATTCATCATAACACACCACAACATGCTTAGGACACAAGTTTTAGTGCCATTCACATCATTTCTTTTTTAAATTCCTTGTCTGCGACTAATTTTTTAAAATACCAATATTATTTTGAAATGCATGTATTTAGAAGAGGTGTTGTCATTTAACAACGATGAAAGTCAAACTTTAAATAAGGACTTCTATTTGTCAAACTTCAAAAATATAATAATTAAACGTCTTTCATGTTATAAAGTGTCTGTTTATAGTCCTGAAATTCGAAACCAGTCCACGTTCTGTCTTTTGAAAAGTTTTGGTGCAAAAAGTTTGTTTTTCGGTGAATAGAAAAATTTATTTTCCTTAGGCAGCTGAAAATGTGGTTTTGTAAAGGCGTTGCAATAAATAGAGGAAAAAACATTTTCAAATGGTACATATAATATTCAATGTATTAAAACTAAAAACTAAAATAAAAATGGAAGCCAAGTAAACAAGAATTAAAAAAATAATGCACCGCACCGTTTATTCCCATAGTTAGTGGTTTAATTCATAATTTAGTGTCTCTACTAATTATGTTGTTTTTTTAATCGGTTTTATGTATATAAAAAAAAAACTATTATCCACTTATTTCTGCTCAACCGATTAAACTAAACTCCTATCTTCCATTTTTTTAAACAAAAAAAAAAGTAAATTAAAAAAGGTACATCTTCATTCACATGATTACCATTCCAAAAGTCTCACCTCAATCAAATTACCTTTTTCAAAAGAATCATACTAGTTAGTATTTATGATTAAAAAGTAGTAATTAGTAATTAGAAATATTAAATTTTAAATAAAACAAATTTTCGTGAAATATTTAATAAAAGAAATGAATATTAAAATGAAAAATAAAAATATATAAAGATAAATCTGTCGTAAGACGCAACTTACAAATACAAACAGTTGAATTTCTACCGTAAGAACTTGACAGTGAGAAAGTTGTGAGAATCCCATCATTTTTATTTTCAAACAATATTAGACTATGACGTTTTCTTTTTTATTTTTTTTCTTTTTACCTCTGATGAAAGAAATTCAAGCACTGTAGATAATTCGAACTTAGAATACAAACAATTTCAATTAGCTTTAGTTTTTTTTTTCTACTTTTTAATACAGGGTTGAATCACAAAAACATTCCTTTGTATTTAATTTAATATCATATATTATGAACATTTTGACTTTTGAGTGGCTATAATATCATTTTCTTAGAATAAAGCTATTTGCTTACATACTTTTTGTGAAACAAAGCGCACCTGCAATGTGTCAGAGCTGTTGACGGTAAAAAATAAATAAAAAATAAACAAGTAAAAGAATGTGGAACTAATTCAAATTAAAGAATAACTGAAGACTAAAATTAATATCTAATTTAACTCAAGTAAGACATACATTCATTAAAATATCTATTTAACTAAAATTAAATACTTCATTATTTCTGCATTTTCATTCTCTTACTTACATATACGTGTTTATTTATTTTATATTAATATTTGTCATTAAATAAATTTAACAAATACTATAATTTAAACCGTGATGGTTATCACGTTAGTGTGATTATTTTGTACTTTTAAATTTATTTAATATTCATTGTATTGCATAGTACAAAACAAAGATGCAAGAGCAAAATATCTTATCTAATTGAAATTATTTTCAATCGTATTAAATTAAATTAGATTTCTTATATGTAAATTGGTATGAAATATACTGTAATTTAATTATTTAAATAATCAACCGAACCGTAAATACCCTGAACAAGTACATCTTGGTGATGTCAGACCTTTTTTTTTCTGAATTTGTTATTTGAGTAAACCTTTAATTTTTTTTTGGACGACCTAACGATAAGTTGGAAGGTGAGTGAAGAAAAATGAAATGAAAATATTTTTTTAGGATCATTTGGAGAAAATTATTTCGAACAGACTACTAATTGTTTCCTTAATAGTAAAGGGAAAACTGGAGAATGAAATAATCTTTTCGATATACATTTGCTTATCTATTTACCTATCTATTATTACATTAAAATTATAAACTATGTAATAACATATTCTCATACTTTCTTTTACCAATAACATTTTTATTAGCTAAGTAGTAGAAAATTTTTAGACAAAGGGTTAATCCTCTTGACTTAATGACATTTGTAACGAAATATTAAAAATATTCAAAACACACAAATAATGGGGTTAATCCTCTTGACATAAGCTCGTGTGAATCCATATTTACTTATTTTAGACATGTCCATTCGAGTATCTTTATTTTAGACATTATTTTTCGATATCAGAATCTTTGATAACTAAAATTAGAGATTAATTTAAAATTTAATTCACAAATTAATTACAAAAAAATTATTTTAGATATTAATAATTTTTAGTTTATAAATTATTATCTAATTTAGTCATTATAACGAATAATTATTTTTTTATCTCTAAAATTATTTTTTATTTAAAAATTTTATTCACAAAAAATATGTAGGCCATGTTTAAACTATTTCGAATGTGAAAACTTATTGACATTCCATATTATACGTATTATGTAGGCTTTTGTGGCTGACAATATTATACTCTGATCACATTCTTTTGACAACTTGATATTGTAATTTGTAATAACTAATTAAATAGGTTTTTGTTATTTTAATTTCCTTGAAAATGAATCGTATACATATACATTCCTTAGTAGTGAGTTTTAAGGTGTTTGATACCAAAAGAGCCCTTTTTATGGTAACATGCAAAGGCAGAAGTTTGATAAAGAAACAGAAGTACTGACTCGAAATGGAAAGTATTTAAAAACTTAAAATGCTACTTCTGAGAGCGATGCAAAGGTAAGAAATAGGTGTCAGTGAGTGCAAGAATTTTAGCCCATTTTTTGAATTTTGTTTAGATTATCTTCATCATGTCCTATTATGGTTGTCAGTTTATGACGCAGATCTTCCCCGTGACACAATTTTCTGCTCCCTATTCTTTCTTTCTGAACTGCCATCACCAATACAAAGCTGCTTCTCTATTATTTTTCTGCCTTTCTTTTTTAAATATTCCAAGAAGCCAAACTAAAACTCAACGGCTCTCTCTCTCTCCTTCAGGTCAATTCATTGCTAATTAAGCATTTAATCTTTGATTAGGGTGAAATTTTTACCGCTTTACGGTGGTCGCGGTTAGAAGTTGCACGTCGACTAAAAATAAATTTAATTTATAATATATAAGTGGGTGTAATCGTCATCTTAAAATTTAATTTTGTAGAGTTGAATTAGACTTAAAAATCACTTTTACATCTGGTGGTGAAGCCTAAAAAATGACAGAGAGGTATTCCACTACAGCTAGCCAGAAATCAAGTTTTAAACTTTGGTACCTCCCTGTGTGTATTGAAAGAACATTCAAATGAGTTGAACTAATGTTGATTCGTCAGAGGAGAATCTCTATGTACAAGCATCAGCACCTTTACATGCAAGCACCACAATTTTATTTGCTTACACTATGCACATTTTGTTAGCTTTAATTACCATAATACGTAATGAAACTCAGCAAACACGAACTGAAACGTATATGGCATCTCACAGCTGATAAAAGAAACCTAAAACACTGGGCATCGTACTTACATTCGAGTGTGTTCACATAAAAAAACCAGCTTGTCACGAAAGAGTGCGAGAAACAAAAAGATATTCACTATTAGTTATAAAAACGATTAAGACTAATTTTGACGAAATTTAGCATTGGCACATTTTATATACAGGAAAGAGCGCACAGACACACATATATAAAAAAGCTTGCTAACTATTTGTAGTTCTAAAGATGGTGCTTTGATGCCGAAGCTTTTTTTGTGAGGGAACTCGACAAGAATATATTATATGTGCGGCAACTGATAAGAAAGAAGAGTAAAGAAAATATTTGGTATCTGAGTACCAATTTTAGAGTCTGTTTTTTTCCTGTTAAAGGGTTAGACCTATGGGGAGGTAGCTAGCTAGGTATGACAAGTTGTTTTTAGAGAGGAAAAGTGAGTTATTTGCATCAGAATCCATATGTAAATGCATGTTCTTTAGCCTTGTTTTTTTTTTGGTAATGGAGAATCTTTGTGAAAGTATACGTCACGTCCTTTTGAACTTAATTAATTGAAGCCTAAGGTTAGCCATGCTTTGAAATTGTTTCACCATAAAATTTATGATGACTTTATTGGGACTGAGAAGAGAATCCTTTTGATCGCTTAAACAAGGAAGGAAAGAAAGTCGAATTTTTTTTCCCCAACCTAGCTTTTTGACCATGTGTGAGTGTCGATCACCCTTTTAATAATTGTAGTTTGTTTAAGCCCCCTTCCTTTTGAACTCAACAAAATAGTTGGATTGCTACGTAAACCATGCAAACATGTCAATCAGTTAATGGTGGTTGATGAAATTGGTAATTGCACAAGTACATCGAGCCCTTGAAAAGCTTCATAAACATGAGTATTAAATATATTCAGAGACAGCGACCACCACTGCACACAACAGATAGCTATTAAGTTGTTCTTACAAAGCCTCAACTGGCACACATGTATCATTAATTAGTACATGTTACTTCTACAGGTATTTCATATATATTCTAATATTCTACTATCATCTTGGTATTCTACAATATGCTTCCTTGGGAGTTCCTGAATTTGAGCTTTCAAGTGGGCAACAAGATGACGCTGACAAACAACACAAACATTTTTAAATATCACCCAAATATTCTTTTCGAAGCGGTCGATCCAGTTTTGCTCCTTCCCTGCAACAGTAACCGTTTCTTTATTCATTCTTTCATATCAGAGAATTCATAATCACATTTTCTGCGGAACCCACATTCACTGTAGCACTACATTCATACATAACTTCCTCTTACCATACAATTAAATATTCAGTGTTGCAGTTTATAATAAATTAATTAATTATTTTTAATAACAAATATGCATTTGGATAACTTTAATACTTGAAAAGTGAATTCAAATTTAATACCACCATACAAATGAAATTTTAATTCATTTGTTTGTATATTATAAGTCTACATATAGAATCTCTAACATATATCCATCAACGTATATGTCCGGGATTTTATAAAATGTACATGATAATATATTAATTATATTTATGATGAGATAACTTTTAATTAAGTATATATAAGAAATTTGTTTTTGGATTTTTCTATCATAATAATAATAACAATAACAGCAAATAAAAAAACAGTATTATTAATAAAAGGTAAAACTATATATATATATATATATACATATATATATATACATATATATGAAAAATAATATGTTTTGAAAAGTTTCACATCACCTATAATAAGTTAGGAAGTGTGTCTTGATGACTATGTAATGAATTCTAAGTCCATGATATTTTTTATCTCAATCAAACACACTTCAAGCAATCAAACACATTTTAAGCTTGTATTATAATCTTGTAGTAGAGTGTTGTGAGGTTTGAGGTTTAATTCTTGTTTGGGAAGTGTGAGTGTAGTTGAGGTTAAAAAGCATAGAAAGGTAATTTATGTATTGTACAAATTTTCACATAGTATTATTTTGTGATTGTGAACGATTGTAATTTTTCTTCGATTTTGGAATTTTCACATTTGAAGTTTTTATATTATATTCTTATATTTTTTTATTTTATTTTATTTTTCTGTTAATATGATAATTCTTTAAGGATAAAAACGATAATATTTTTAATTAATAACATGTTTTTTCCATATATATATATATATATATATATATATATATATATATATATATATATATATATATATATATATATATACATAAATTACTACTTGTAAGATGAGGCATAGTAATATGTTAAAAGGTGATGTTGTATGATCCATATGATATTAGAGATAGTTGGGTGGATGAATGTACGTAAGGAAGAGAAAGGCATATGAAAGCATTGAATTTGAGAGGATCGGAATAGATAGCTGCTATGTTGCAAGCTGGCTATGTAGCAGCTTTGATCCTTAAATATCACCATGCTTCCAATAACGAACCCATCGCTTTTTGGTCACAAAACCACTTATTTGCATCTTTCCTCAACTTTCGCATCTGGTCGCTATACTTATTATATATATACACATACGCTAAAAGGAGCGTCTTATTCTTTTTACATTTAAGTCCTTACACTCCTGCCCCTACATTTTTGTTGATTACAGTTCAATGTACAGCAGTGTCGTCGCGGCGCAGCCAACGGTTTCGACTTTGAAAATTGAATTCTGCAAAAAGGAGAAGATCGATGGCAAAAGTTCAAATATTGTGAATCCAATTCTGTGGGTCTTTTTTTCTTTGAACCCTTTTTTTATTGGTGGAAAGGACGTACGACTATTAACAATTCAACTCCAGTAAGAACCTTCGCGAACATTATATTCTCATCTCCCATGGATTCTCGAATACTATACTTCATACCAATCTTTTCTTTCCACTCTCAAATATATATATATATATAAAACCTGGTACTCAAATATCGCTTTTAATGAATAATTATTTATTAAATAAATAAATAAATACTCGTATTATTATATCTCATTCTTAGAATAATAACAAAATTATTATCTTAATACAACAATTTTAATTATGAGAGTTTTATTTAAATTCTAAACATATGAATTTAGTCATTAATAATTATTAAAAGAAAGATTAATGTTTATAAACAGTTAACTTTGAAATAACCATTCAAAATTTTAAATTTTTATAAAATGTAAAGGACAAAATAAGGCCATCGTAACTGCATATTAACATTAGAACAAAATTAACATAATTAAAATTTTGTCTAAAGATTATATTTATTTTCTTGAGCTAAAAATGAAATAATATTTATGATGAATCGACTAAAAATGAAATACGTTGTAATTGTAATGAATCAACTGGAGATTTTAAATTTGCTAGGATAATGGGTCGTCTTTGCATATTAATGTTCAAACAAATTTATATAGTTAAAGTATTTTTATTTTTATTAAGGTTATAATTTTTTTATCAAAATTTAAATATGACAATACTTATTATACTGAAGTCACTATTAATCTCATAAATATCGTTAATAATAAAATTGATGAGTCTCTCGAATGATTGAAGAAAAAATCAGGTCCGTAACCTGATTTCTCAAGCGGATTGAAGAAAAAAGTGACATTTTAATAAATAGAATGGAAAAGATGACGTTTTGATGAGTGATTTTAAAGTGGTGGTGTTTGAGGGAAAAAAAAAAATCACCTACGATGTATGTGTAAGTTTCCTAGACGATGAAAGCCTTTACTGAATATTACCTAATCCAAAGGGAGTGAATAGGATAAATTCTGATTAGGGAAAGTAACGTCCAAATAAAGTTCATTTTACCTTAGATCACACCTTTAAGAAATAAGAAGAAAACTCATTATTAATGCTTAAGGGATGATGAAGTCACGAACAACACAATTCTTAATGTCGTGAAAACGACCATTCTAACTCTGTCACAATATGTACGTTGATGTCATTCGCGTTTTTGTTGTAAAAAAAGTCATAATCTCATAAGCAACAAAATTAGCCAACTCACCCATAGATTTTTTTATCAACATTGTTTTATATTAATCCATCGTTTTATACTCCTTTTTCCCTGTTAAAGTTAGAATGTGAAAAAATGATAAAATAATGTTAGTTTTGAAAACTTTCTAAAAGAAAAATTGAATGCATCAATGAAGTTGATCTACATGTGACGTGTTAATTAATGTGTGAAGTAGTAATTGCGCTGACTAGGAAAACAATTTAAGGAGTCTATCAGTAAATGCCTAATGTTCTGCAACAGCATGCAAACATTGGACAATGGCTATAGCTAAGCATCCATCATTCATATATTTAAACTAATTAAAACTATATGTCATAATTATAAAAATAATAATGATAATATGGGTCATGTATATTGGACTATTGTGGGAATCGGCAAACGTAATGGTTAAGTATACTTCACATTTTGTTAAATATCATTATATTATTAGTATCGTATTAATCGATTAAAATATTTTGAAATATAATACTAAAAGAAATATGTCAATCAAAATAAATAGTAAAGCATAGCAAATATGAAACTGTAATGGAAGTTTATGTTAGATAAACAAGTATATTTAATAAATATTTTAAAGATAATAAAATAAATATAAGAATCTAGAAACATATATATAAAACAAACTAAACAATATAAAGATTCAAAATTTTATGCATGTTTAACCTTTTATTTGGACTCCAGGTTACACTTAAATAGACTTTTATACTAGATACATTGATATTCTCACTTTCTCGTGTTTACTTCCACATCATAGAGGACAAAGTTTAATGAAATAACTTTGTCTTATTTTTATATTTTCTAGTTTTCAATAAAATTTCATTTTCTCTTTTTTTTTTTTTTTTTTTTTTTTTTTTTTTTTTTACTTTTTACTTCATAAGTAATATGTAAATCCAAACATAACATAGTAAATGAAATATTAGTAATATAATTAGAGGTAACAGTGAATTGAGAGCACAGATTCAAAATTTTTTTATCCACCGGCCAGTTTTAGTTTGTCTCGTATAATCTATCAAGATGACAGAGATAGATGAAAAAGGTGGAACAGACTAACCTATTCACTTCTTATTTTAAAAAATTAAAACTAAAAATAAAAAATAATTTTTAAATATTATTTTTATAGTATATTATTTTAAAAATACAAATATTTATAATAATATTATAATTTAAATTATTAATGTTTATAATTAAATTTTAATTATTAATTATAATGAAATAATTTAACATCTAAATATAATAATTATTTTAACTTATTAAATATATAAGTTATCAATTAAAAGTTAAAAAAATATTTATATAATTAAATATGTTAAAAGTACCCTGACATTATTAAATTTGTTTTTAATTGAATAAAAAATAAAATTTAAAAATAGAAAATGTATTAGCATGCCCATCCACTAACCTTCTCTAAACGGAACGGTCAAGATTTTCAATACTCTTTAGTACGTTGTGTCGCCTTATTTGTTTAGAGATTGGATTATATTAGCTAAATTGACCGTTTTATTGTCTATCTATTTGACACAATTCAACTACCACAAAGAAAGGATAAGGTTAAAATATTTTTTTTTTCAATTTTCATCAAATTTTGTCAAATAAATTTTAATTTTTGTTTTGCGTTTAACTAGATTTCAATTTTCGTCAATTTTATTCAATTAACACGTGTCATATTATTGGATTGACATTTAAACATTTAAAAAAAATTCAAAAAAATAACGAAATGACATGTAACAGTCACTGTTCATAACCGTTAATGACTTAAACGGTGTTAACAAAAAATATCAAATTAAACAAAATTGACGAAAATTATGACCTATTTGAACATAAAACAAAAATTAAGACTTATTTGATAAAACTTGACAAAAATGGGAGAAAAAAAGTATTTTAACTTATGTTTATTAATCAAACACATTAGTTGGACGTGTTATATTTTTTAATGTCTATGTGCTTTTGTACTTGTATTAATTTATTTTCTAATTTAAGAAAAGTTATACAAATGGGAGTGCTATTTAGTTTTAATTACTAAATAACTCTATTCCTTACCTCTCTTCCATTCCAAAATGTAAATCGCTCTTTCAAATTTTCATAATTACTGAAATGTTTCAATAACTTGTAAATTTAATAAGAAAGGAAAAGAAAAAAATGGTGTATCTAGCAGTTACGAGAGACATATATAAGAATTGCCGTTATCTTTCGAAACGAGCCTATCTATTGACTGGGCCCAACAGGATCCAAAATTTTCCCTTTCAGTATTGTTATTCTCACTCCCAATTTATACTATTTTCACTCCCCTTTTTAATTTGTCAAACACACATCTATCGTCACATCCTCACTCTTTTTCAAATATTTATACACACACTCTACTTCGTAGACCACTGCAATTACTAGTTTATTCCAAAGAAATGGAAATTATCAATATAAATAAATATTTTTTCTTTTCCATGGTGTCAATTTTAATTGATATCTATTTTTCTTTCTAAAACGAGGTGAAGATTACAAATTTGTTCTCACATAAGTTACCCAGTGATGCGGTTAGGTGTGCAGTGAACAGTGTACTTCATCATTATACATAAAACTGAATGTTATATAATCTAATTTAATTAAGTTATAAGTTTTTAATAAATTTAAACAACTTTTAATTAAATTCATTAATTTTTACATTCAAAATAATTATATTTTTTGAGTTCTTCTGTTAATTGAGTAATACTCAATGATTTTTTAAATGACAAAAGTTTAATTCAAAAAACGAATGTTTTTAAATAATTAATGCATTAAATAACTTTTTCAACAAATTTTAGAATTAGTCTATTTTAAAATTTTGGATCAATTTAGTCTTTCATCTTTCAAAATACATGACTTTAATTATTTTAATCAAATTTTGTTAAATTTATTTGATATTTTACATTTCAGGATTGTTTAATGTTTGTTTGAATATTAAGTCAAAAAATTCTATAAAACGCGTTTGAAATTTTAAATAAATTTAATAAATTTTAATTAAAAATATTAAATTTACATATATAAAAAAAATTAATAATTAAATTAATAAAAAATTTAAAATTAACTAATTTTAAAATTTCTGGAAAGATAAGGATTTAAATCATTTTTAACTCATAATTAATTTATCAATTAAACCTATAATCTATTATTATTATTTATAAAGTGATATTTAAAAGATGAATAAAAAGGAGGTCCCAAGAAAACCCTCCAAGTCGAAGGAAGGCGTAGTACTAGGAATGGCGAAGAAGAACAAGAAGCAGACAACAGACACCGAGGTGGAAGCAGAGCTCAACGGCAACAATGGCGACAACGATGATTCTCGCAATAAGAAGAAGCTCAAGAAAAATAGTAAGAGGAAGAAAATACCCACAGTTAGCATGGCCGTGCCTGCTTCCATCATTGACAACGTTCCAACTCTCGAGCTCGCTACGCGGGTAGGATACCCTTCAATTCAAATCTCCGTTATTCCATTTTCTCATTCGCTCTCCATTCTCAATATCCCTTTTTTTCTTTTAATACTGTTTTCCCTTTTCAGTTGGCTGGTCAAATCGCTCGTGCCGCAACCATTTTCCGAATCAACGAGGTTCATAAACCTTCACTCCAGGCTTTCTACATTCTCCTATCTTTCTTTTTCTTATTAGGTTTAATTAGTCCTTTAACCCTTTGCCTGCAACAACTTTTCGTATTATACCTGAAAGCTCCATGTTTTAGTCATCTGCATTTTTTGTTCGTTTTATTCCTTTTGCCTCCATTCTTTGCCATTTTCACTGTCAGAAAACTAGGACTAGAACGTTTAAAATTTGCTTATGGGGACTAAAACATCGTGTTATTAGGCATACAGACTGAAAAAAGAAGTTGACATAGACTAAATGATTTATTAATCTTTATTGTTATTATTCTTGGTATTGGGTTTTTTTTTCTGATATAGATATTTTGTTATTTCTACACGTAGGTGGTTGTGTTTGACAATAAAAGTAACCTAGAAAATGATTCCGTGCTGGATAATTTGGATGATGAAAGTGGTGCTGCTTTTCTGATGCGAATCCTGCAGTACCTTGAGACACCTCAGTATTTGAGGAAGGCTCTCTTTCCAATGCATAACAGCCTAAGATTTGTGGTTGGAGCAATCCACTAACTTGCTTCTTTCCTTACATTTCTGAAGTTTGTTAGTTTTGTTGACTGTAAGTCCATCCCTGACTTTAGATGTTTGTATTGCACTTTGTGTGCAGGGCCTGTTGCCACCCCTTGATGCTCCACACCATTTGCGCAAACACGAGTGGGGTCCGTATCGAGAAGGTAGGCCATCACATTCTAATTTAATTGCTATTCATTTTTTGTGGTGGATGAAAGTGTACTTCTATTTTTTCTATATACATGTTTGCAAATGATCAATTTCCATGATTGTGTGAGTTGGCCTTTGTAATATAGATTGTAACTCAACACCTGTGTATTGGTATCGCTAGGTCAGATGGCAAGGCTAATATAGAACCTTTATACTGGGAACAAAGTATTTCCATATGCTCCTGCTGTCACACTTTTTAAATTGCCATTTGAATTTAGTTATGGATATTTAAAGAAATTGATCCGTGGATATCATTAATATTTCATATACTTCTGCTATCTATTCCCGAAAATACGCTTTTTGTGAGAAATATCAATTTAGGTGCAATACCTGAAAAACTTGTGCAATATTAAAAATTGATACTGGCTATCAATGTAGAAGTAAAATCCAATCATAATTGGATAACAAAACCAGCTGTACCTAACTTATTGCAGTTAATGTTGCCTTTTCATGAGAGTAATTGGTAAATATGTAAAGATTTGAAATAATAGTTTTTGCTGGGATTAGTTGAGCCTTTAATTTGAGGAACATGTAGCATTTAAGCTGGATGTAATTTGTGATCGAAGATTTCATATAAACTTGTAGAGTATTTCTACCAATCAACTTTTAGTCTAGAAATAATCTATGGCAGTGAATGTTGGGCAATGAATCACTAACGAGCAAAAGTAAGTGTGGTAGAGACAAGAAGGCTGAAGTATAAATGAAGATTAAGAAAAAAGATACAATTAGGAATGAATTTATTTGGTAGATGGTTGTAGTATTATGCCTAATAAGAAGAATAGGGAAGGAGTTCATCTAAGGGTCGGTTTCCTTATTTGAGAAGTGAGGCTCTGGTGAGAACGGGCCTTTAGAACAACCTGTGCAAGCAGACCTCTGCACAGAGTCTTCGCTAATTGATGATTTTTCTGATTTTAAAAGTTCACAAATTTGCACCAGCCTTTTCTTCAAAAGTATGTTTTTATTTTTTAATATTAGGGGGGAAAGGATCATGACTAGAATAGAGCCTCCAAAAATTTTATGATACCCTTGATGAGAAAGTTCAGATAGAAAGGGTAGGGGAAAAGCTAAGGAAAATTTAGGGGAAACCATTAAAAAGGACTTTACTCTAGTAGCACATTTGGTCTTTGATAGAGTTCAATGGTGTCAATTAATTTATTATTCTATCTCATTTGATTGGATAATACTTGGTGTAGCTGGTTGGTGATGTTTATTGTATTGGCGCCTTCCTTCTGAATACTTTAAATGAACATTTTATCCTCTTTATTTTGCTGTTCTTTTACTCACAGAGAAACCTGTTAAAGTAGAAACGTTTTTAGCATTGGCATTGCCATTACATTTTGTTATTTTCTCCATTGTTACTATACCCAGGTTTTGATATATTGCTATAACTTCATAGGTGTTACTGTAAAAGAAAGAGACTCAAACTCCGGGGCAACACTAGTTGATGTTGGGCTAGTGAAGGTATGGACATAGATATTGTACATTTCTTGGCCCGAAGCTAAACATTTTTTTAATACTTTTGGTATTAGTTAGGGGAGCGGAGGGAATGTTAGTCCCTTTTGATTCTCTTCTGTCTTTGTTCTTTCATTTTTCATGTGGCAAGACATATCCTTCTATCCGTATTTTTGTTCATGTTTAGCATGAAGTTTGGATTTCAGCATCTGACCACAAGTTCAACAATGATGTCTAGAAATACCATCATGGCATTTCCTTTCGCTTACTTTCATTTCCTTATCTTCCATTTTAATTTGCGAGTTGTAACAGTTGTTGATTGTTAATTTTATTTTGTACGTTAAATAACTTTGATCAGTTTCTTTCTACTCTTTAAATATGGTTATGAAGTAGACTTCAGTTTGTTTGTCTATGATCTGATTCAGTACACATCATATGCAGAATGCTATTGTTGACCAAATACTTGAACCAGGAAAAAGAGTAACTGTTGCCATGGGTACCAATCGCAATTTGGATTCTGGTAATACGATCCTTGCTTCTTTTCTTTTTACATCTGCTTTAGATGTTTGATGATATTTTCTTGATGAAAATTGCACAGTACAACATTAGCTATAATTGATAAAACAATGGTATATTCTTTTGAAAGTATTTCCCTCTCTTCTTGCTTTCTTCTTCATTGAGCAAAAGATTTTTATTTGACTGACATTATTCCTTTTATTTATTGCGGGCTTGATTTTTCACCCATACATTTCTGCATATCCTCAACAATATTATCTTGAAGTTCTTTTGTGTCTCTTGTGCTGAAATCAAGGTCATCCAGCCTTTTTGTTTTAAAGATATTTTTTATATTAAAATCTGTTACACAATTTCTCCATTTTTTATTTCAAGTTTGTCAAGCAGAACATGTGATGCCTGTATTTTTTCTAGAGGAATTACATATCTCTGTCCAATATATTAAATATGGAAAGTTACCATATTCATTCAGTCAAATACCTCATGTTCATGTCAAATCATTGCTGCAAAAGTTCTATAATTCTGAACCTAAAAGGAAAGACTGCACCTTGATTACATATTAAACTATTAATGAAGAAATTACATTTACGAGTGCCAAATGCATTCAACATTTTCAGTATATGTTAAGCTGATATACAGTGAACTTCATCTAGATTTACCACGCCAGGTTGTCTCGTCATCTAAGCCTAGTGAAGAAGGGGCATATTGGGGATATCGAGTACGATATGCACATAATATTAGCTCAGTATTTAAGGATTGTTCATACAAGGTATCATCCCCCTCCTACACAGACAAATATTCTTGTAATATCCTTAGTCTAATTTTGTTGTTCCACCCTAACTCTACTCACGAGCCCTTCATTTGACTTGTTAATGTGGCAGGGTGGTTATGATTTTATAATTGGTACCTCTGAGCACGGTCAGATTATTAAGTCATCTGATCTTGAAATTCCTTCTTTCAGGTACTGTGTTATAACATCTGCTGCATAATAATTAATGTTAGATTGCTTAGATGTTGATTTTAGCTTTTCGTTATGTTGCTGTTTTAAGTGAAAAGGCTTATAATTCTAAGATATGGTGTTTTGCAAGCCCTCCCGCATTTTTTTTTTCTTTTCGTTAACATATATTTGTAAAATGATAATTTTCCAAATGGGTGCTGATTGCAAACTACGGCTTGCTCCTAAGACACGAGACAGTAAAGTTAGTGTAACTCAACAATTCAATAATGACCATCAAGCACTTTGTTTCTTTTATACATTTTGGAGTCTGGGTCAATATGGTCAAGAAATGCTATATGGGCTGTGTTGGGAATGGGTTCTTTGATATGTTGTGAAATTGGTTTCTTATTATTATAATATTGACTTTTGCAATTATAAATTTGGCTGATGTATGAAAAGTTTTGTTATCTATGTAACTTCCTACTTATAACGAGGTTCTCTAAACTGACCAAATTTGAAGTATAAAGTTTAAAAGAATTATGTCTGTTGATGCAAGTTTTTTACCCGAATTGATTAATAAATTGCTTGTTTCTCTGAATTGCTAGACATTTGTTGATTGCCTTTGGTGGATTGGCTGGGTTGGAAGAAAGTATTGAAGAAGATGATAACTTAAAGGTATTACTTAGTTTCTTTTAGTTATCTATACATGGATGTAATTGTGAGACTGCTGCAAATCAGAGATTCCATAAATTGCCAGAACCGCTGAGTGCTTCCCTGTTCTGATGTTACACTTCTGTTTGGTTTACTAGAAAAAATGGAAAACTGTATAGGTCATAATCCTGAATATCATCAAGACTCTTCTTTCAATGAGATGCTTGTCTTTCTTAGGTTCTCATGCAATGATTTATGTATTAATTTCATTATAATTCAGCGTGAAGAGTGATATTGGATATTCTCATAATTTAAGTACTCTTTATAGAGTTTACATAGGAAAAAAGAACTATGTATTGGATATAAATTCTCTTGCTCATAAAATATGCAGGGAAAAAATGCACAGGATATATTCAATTTATATTTGAATACGTGTCCTCATCAGGGGAGCCGAACAATTCGAACAGAGGTACTGTCTGACAAATTGTTTCCCTCCTCAAATGGTTAACTTATTGATTTAAGTCATTTTTCATCTTTTTTGAACAGGAAGCTATTTTTATCTCTCTTCAGTACTTCCAAGAACCAATCAACCGAGTACTTGAGGGTTGAATATTGTTGAGGTCCAAAGTTTCATATTGCTAAGGCATTGATTACCCAAATTGTGGCTGAAACTGAGACAAAGAGGCAGTAGTTGAAAAGCTAAATTAGAAATTGTGCCTCTGCCTCCTCCCAAACTGGCCCTTATGTGGCTGGAGTTTTCCTACTGAATCTTTTGGAAGTTGTAACACTATTTATTGTTTACCTGGGTTGTAAAACTTGCAAATACAAGTGTTCCATCTATACATGTAACTGAGGAATGTAATTGTTATTGAATCTATTGGATAACTACAGTAGGAAGCAGTTGTTAAATTTCACGATCACTACTCTACGAACATCAATAACATAACTTTTTGGTTTAAATATACATTTGGTCTTTATTTTTGTCAAAATTATTCAATTTGGTCCTTATTTTCGTTGTTTGTTCAATTTGGTCCTTATTTTTGTAAAATCGTATTCAATCGAGTCTTTTTAGCAAACGGTGTTAAAATTATTAATGGCACAGTGACACGGTGGAACTGTTTGGATTACATGTCAAATTTTTGAATATATGATTGCACACCTTGGCACAATGTTTAGTTAAAAAGAAATTGGGGAAAAAAATTTGAATTACGTAAAAAGATAGAACATGGTTAAGTGAAAAAAAAATTAAAAAGTTTGTATTGAGGGTTTACTGCAGCGGGAGTTATCATTGAGTGAAAAACTGAAATTGGGTATTGGAGTGGTCGAGAGGGAAAAATTAGGGTTGGTGAGAAAGGGGAAAATTAGGGTTCTTGGGTGGTGGAGGTTCTTGTTCATCAATTAGGGTTTGCGAAGAGGGGAAATTGCGCTTGGAGAGTGATTTGCGATTGAAGCTTGGAGATTGCGCTTGGAGGTTGTCATTCGAGATTGGAGCATCAACTAGGTTCAGGTTAGTGTTTAAAAAGTTGTACTTTTTTGGTTGATTTCTGTTCTGGCTTTTCGTTTGTGGTGGCAAGACATACTTCTCAAACAGGAATTCCAAATCACCAACTGGATTGTATACAAGTTTCTTGCTAGCCACAGTTTTGCTTGAAACCCTCATTTCTTCCCCAAATCAATTTCACTAACTTTTAAACTTACAACGGCCATAAAATTTCACTGTGCCAATGTCACTGCCAAAAATTTGACATGTAACCCAAACAGTTCCACCATGTCACTGTTCCGTTAACATTTTAACACCGTTTGCCAAAAGGACTCGATTGAATGTGATTTTACAAAAATGAGGACCAAATTGAACAAACAATGAAAATAGGGACCAAATATATATTTAAGCCTTACTTTTTAAAGTATATTATTATTAAATAGAACACTTAAAATGGAATCAAGTACTAACCAATATTACAAAATCTAACTTGCTCCAATTTCAATCTCCCCCTTGCAGTCTCCTTCCTCATCAACTTGTGATTCGGTTGTCTTGGAATACCTAACTCTGTAGTTCTTGCTTCTGCATTTTTATCTTTCTTTCTGTAAGAAAACAAAAAATGTCCAATGCAATGTATGATATAAGTTCAAAATCATGTTGGTTGAATATAAATTTGAACGTGCATTGTCTTGATGGAATGATGGTTGCTTTGAAAAATGACATTGGTGGTGTATGAATGGATGACGATGCCTTGTAGTCATGGAAATGGGCTTAAAGTGCAGCATTCCAAGATTATATGGCTGCATTTTTTGTTCCACCTTATATTTTGTCAACATTTTAATATGCGACATATAAAGTCAATAGTAGGAAATCTAACCAATTGGTAATGTTGATCATATTATTATCTTATTGTAAAATTAATTTCAATTGAAAATTTAATAAAATTCCAGGAAGGTCAATTATTATCTACCTAAAGAGAAAATGTTTCAATAATTTGCACAAATTTCAAGTTTTATCTTTACTTACAATGTCCTTTCGACAAGCTGTTTTTTTAGACAACACAGCCTAAGGTAATTTTATTATGATTTTAATAAATTTGTACTACGTACAAATTCAAACTTTTATATCTTACCTAAGGTGTTATATAAAAATACCTATTCATATACGATTTTCTTTTCAAATAAATTTGAAAATAGCTATAACTATAAATAGAATTTTTGTGAGTGAATTTTAAAAAAAAATATATATATATATATATATATAAGAACCTTCCTTTGCAATTATAACTAGACAGAAATTGGTTTGAAAAAGGCATTAAAAAGAAGAGAGGGTAAATAGGTCTTTTCGGAAAATATAGAGGCGCGTTTGGAATTGGGGAAAAAAGGAGTGCCGCGTTGGTAGCTTATAACTTAATTCGTCCCCAAATACGTTCATACCCAAAGAAGGCGAAGGGAGGGTTTTTTGTCTCGCGGAGTAAACACAAGACAAGGCGTGATAGAGTGCGTTTTTGTCTGTGTGGTGAGTGAGAGTCACA
>Ga0214542_1005448_pt1 | contig 24141 bp, 19 predicted proteins | sample CNSS1metaG_FD_160096 | JGI IMG/M metagenome (GOLD analysis project Ga0214542, IMG submission 160096) | Root nodule microbial communities from cowpea collected in UCLA plant growth center, Los Angeles, California, USA - CNSS1 | ecosystem: Host-associated > Plants > Roots > Nodule | place: USA...
AGGCGTAGGAGACCTTGACGGACTTCGCGCGGTTGCGATCGAGCGCGAGATCAAGGAGAATGATGCCGATGCCGCCGAGCACGAACATGAAGCCGGAGGAGAGGCCTTCTATGATGTACTGCCCGTTGACGCGGCCGGACATGAAGACGACGGGGCGCACAGAGCCGGTGTAGGGGTCCTGCGTAGAGCCGATGCCGGGAGGTTCCACGATGATGTCGTACACGATGCCGGAGACGACCATAAAGTAGGTGAGGAGGAGGAGGGCGAAGACGGCGTTGGGAGAGGGGAGGGTCAGGGAGGGGAGCTTGAGGCGGAGCCGCGGGGGGCGGAGGAAGCTGAAGGGGAGCACGCGGAGGAGGTGGAAGATCGGATCCAGCGACGCGCCGGAGGAAGCGCCACCGGAGGCGGAGGAGGAGGGAGGCTGGGCCGCGGGCTCCGATTTGGCTCGCATTTTGCGGGTCGGGTTTTCAACTGAGAAGAGCAGTGAGTTAGTTTTGTTGTGTGTGAAACTGTAATGAAAGGGTGAGTGAGTCACACGGTGTGTGTGATTGGTTGGTTAGTTTCAAAATTAGAGTTGAAAGAAGAGAAAACGAGATTTGAGAAGCTTACGTGGATTTTCCTTTTCATTTAGTTCTTTATTTTAAATTAATTATTACATATACAAATGTAAATCACAAATTTAGTTTTCTCAAAACTAAGAAATATTAGAATATTTTATTTTTAAATTTATTATTTTGTTTGACTATCAAAATTATCGCTTAAATTGTATGCTTCTTTGAATTTTAAATTAATATTCTGACGAATTATACTTATTTAGAATTCCTTAATTTTAAATATTAGTTTTTCAACGTTATATGTGGGTAGACACTTGATATTTCACTCTCGAACTATTGATAAAACACTTAACTACATTTTAAAATATCTATAACAATAGAAAAAATACTCTGTGTATTTACATATTATAATATTATTTAATTACAACTTCTGATATAATATATATATATATATATATATAATATTTTTGCTTCTACAATAATTATTTTTAACTGATTGACAAATAATTTTTTTACAATAACAATTCAAATTAAAGATAAAGCAAATAGTTAATTAAATAAGACTAAAGTTTTGTATTCGTAATATAAGTTTAACACTTCTTATTACCAAAATAATAGTATTCATAAAATAAACAAAGAATTTTTTTTGTAAGCCTTGTGATTTATCATGAAGAGATAATAAATGCATACAATTGTACAAAATAAATAAGAATGCTTACACGTAAGAAAGAAAATGAAAAATCCTAAAGTAAAATTGGTACTCTAAGATAATTTTTAGTCCATATTTTTTATTGGTTTTCTGTGATATCCTCTGCTAAATATTTACATTGACATTTTAAATTTTTTTTAATAAATTTTAAAATATTAAAATTAACGGTAATCAATATATTATAATATATTATAAATATACTGTAAAAAAACACAATACCAAAAAATACAACAAAAAATCTAAATTCGATAACTTTTTCCCTCTTCATAATTCTTTATGACATCCAATCGTTGAAAAAGAAGAATAACTCCTTACAATTCACTTTGCAAATATTAACTTCACTTGACACTAAACAAATTCTTAGTCAAAATTCAAAAATTTGTACTCTTGATCGAAATGCAAAAAGCCATAGTAACTTCATATTTAGTACAATAAAAAAATTTATAATATCAGTAAATTTTGTTAATTATGTTAATTTTGTTTAAATTTCGTTAATGATTAAGATAATTGAACAATTATTTTATCTTTAATAAATATTTATTAAAAAAGTTAATGTTATTATACAACTATTCTTGAAAATAACCTTTTGCTCTTTGTTTTTTCGTTGTAAATATAAAATTTTTAGTAGTTCATTTATAGATAATTTCATCTTAACTTTTCTTTTATCATAAACACCCGTTATATGAGTTCAATTATCTGGTTGAATTCAAACAAAATTAATAGATTTAAAATTTCAGTATTAAAATTATAATTTTTTTATTATATTGAAAATAAAATATATCAATACTCATTATATTAAATTTATTATTTTCTTATATTTTATTATTTTAAAATTTTCTATACGTGATTTTTTTTTTCTGTAGAAACACTATTTTTTTTTTATCGTAAAATAGATTTTAGATAAAACTATACATACTTCGCTTTCGCTTTCTGCCGACACAAAGAAATTTTGGCCCAGCACAAAAAAAAAAAGAGCAACAACTTTACAAAGAGCCAATAAATGTGGTCCAATAAATGATAGATTATCATCAGTTTCTATTAATATTAGACGTAGTAAATAATTAGCTAACTTCTAAACTTTTCATTTTATTTTATTTATGGAAAATTAATCATCTCATCCTACCTGTTTTTATTTTTGTTTTAAATTATTAATCTTCTCCATTATATCCAAGTTAACTGTTTTTAAGTTAAAAAATGTGGTCTTAAATAATACGTGTCTTTTTAACTTTATAAATATATATACTTGGTTTTAAAACCCGATGAAAAAGGCACTCATTTTTTTTCACAAGTATAAGTATTTTTTTTTATGAGGGACAATTCTATTAAAATCTGAATATAATTATTATAACCACTAAAACTCTAAATATCAAACTTTAATAAAAGTTAATTAATTTAGATTTGGACTTTGGTACCGTTTTTTAGTATTTCTTTTACATAAGGTACCAGTCTAGTTTAAAATAAAAAACTATAATATTATAAACTATTGAAAAACAGTATTGAGTAATAATACTATTGAAAACGATACAATTCTTTCTTTGTATATTTAATAGCATAACTTTATATTAAAAACTCAAATTAAAAATTAATTTCGACTGAAATAACTCACATACAATATAGTGTCTATTTAAAAGAGTGCTGACAAAGTCAATTATGAATGGATTTCAAAGTAATATAATTTATATTTCTATATTTTTTATGAAAAGAACATAACAATAAGCATCGAAATAATTTTTTATCCAGTAGAAAAAACCATTTAAAATTACATTTGGAGTGCAATCAGAAAATACTATTGATTTCTATTTGAGAGCTAACTAATTTTTTCCTGTAATGTTAATAATGATATTTCCAATTGAAAATTTGAAACACCATATCAGGATCAATTTTAATTTTAATTCAGAATCTAATTTTGACGGTGAAACCAGACACATATACTAAAATTTACCTGGTAACCGGTATTTCAAGTAATTATATGCCACACCCGCAATGATGAAAATGAGTTCCGACAGCTGCCATTTTCCGCTGTTATCGGTCTTAATGCCACGTGTCAATGTTATTTTCTCTGCTGTTTTTGTTTTGTCTTGTTCCTTTTTTTCCTCCGTCTGTGCCTCTGCATATTTCGAATTCAACCAAACACGGCACAAGAAACAGTTTAGCTTGCGAACACACTCACTCACTCACTCCTCACCTTGCTCTCACTTACTCATTCGTTAATTTATTTATTTATTCTCAGCTTACTCGGACTTCTCCTCTAGGGTTTGGTCTCAGCAATCTGCCCTTTGCAATTGTAAAATGTTTAGCTTCTTCATCAGGAAAGGCGTCAGAAAGATCCTTAAACGCAAAGACAGCGATGCTGGCGAAAAAGGTTCTTTTTTTATCTTTTTATTTCATCAAATTTCTCGAGTTTGTGACTATTTCTGGCTTTTACATTCTTGCCCATTTGTGTTTGGGGAGCATTTTGAACCATTTTTGTCAAATGGGGCTTGGTTAGATGGTACACTATTAACTGTGTTTCTGTGCTTTGGTAATGATAAGTGAAGTTCGCTGTGCATAATGGAGCTTCAGCATTGTTGCCTTCTGTGTGGATTGATGAGGATATAATTTGTGTTGCTTGTGGTCTCATAGTTGATAGTTTTACTTCGGATGTTACACTTTTGTGCCTTTCTATGCCATTAAATTGACTTTGGTTTGTTTGCATTAATTTCTTTGTAGACACTCATAATACAAGATTAGTTTATGCATAAGCTAATCTATAAAAAATCTTTTATATTAACTTCTCCAAAAGCTGATTTTAACTTTTCACAAACTAATTTTAGTTTGTGAAAACATTTATTTTTTCTCTTTTCTATTATTTTTTGGATAGGTTCAATTCTTTTTTTGGTGAAGAGGCATATAGGTGGGACTTCTTTTGGATCTTTGAGTTTCAGGCTTGTGTTCTTTCTTGTAATCTTTCTTTGCGTATAGATTTCTGTCAATGCCTGCATACCTCAGAACAATTTAGCTTTAGAGTGATACGCCACCATCTGCAAAGCTTACTCAAGTTAAGGCATGCTTTCATGAGAGGAATTAATCTTGACCATCCATTTATGGTGTATGGTCCAGGTTAGTTCCTTTGAAAACATGTTCTCACTTCAGTATCTTAATAAACTTGTATGAAGAGATAGTATATATTTTTTTAAGTTTTAATGTTGTGTATTTTTCTTTACTTTTGCTGCTTATAAGGGAGATATTTCTGTGCCTCTGTTTTTGCTAAACACAATTGAATTATAGAGTAGAATATAGTTTATGTGCCTCATTGTAGTAGGTGTTGAAATTGAGTTCACATTTGAAATGTAAAATATGAACCGGTGTCTGTGTGGCCCTACAAGTGATTCTGGAAAGTGATAAGAGTTAATCTTTGCCACACAACCATATACAAATGGTTCAGATTGGTTTTACTTGAAACTATTCTTGATAATCACTGGTTAATGTTGGCCTTGCCTTCGTGTTCACACTCCACATTCAATTCAAAGTTAAATCATCCTATAATTGCAGGAAGAGCGTTGGAAGATTTGAGAGCTTCTCTTTTTAACCAATTCCGTTCCTCCGAAGGCGCAAAGCGTCAACAGCAACGCATATGTGGTCCAGCTGTAGCACTTTCCTTCAATTTTCTGGTTGCAGTTGGTATTATTTTCATGAACAAAATGGTTTGTTTACTCTTTTTCCCCCTTTATCTGGTTTAAGATGTGTTCTCTTTTGAATTTTCAATGCATCAAGGTTTTTATTTGCTGACTTTCTTGGGTTGTTGTTCTTTTTTTTAGGTGCTTCAAACTGTTAAATTCAAATTTCCTATACTTCTTACACTAATTCACTATTTAGTGAGCTGGTTCTTCATGGCATTACTAAAAGCATTTTCTCTCCTTCCGGCTTCTCCTCCCTCAAAATCAACTCCATTATCTACTTTATTTACTCTTGGATTTGTTATGTCTCTATCCACAGGCTTAGCTAATGTCAGCTTGAAGTACAATAGGTAACCAACTACTCATATTTTTATTTAAAGTATTCTTTTATACTGTTAATTTAATTTCTATATCTTCAGCATTGGTTTCTATCAGATGGCAAAGATTGCAGTGACACCATCAATAGTTTTGGCAGAATTTGTACTGTATAGGAAGAAAGTTTCTTTCCCGAAGGTATATGCACTCACTTTGGTTTTGCATTTATTTCTCGTGAGGGAAAAATGAGTAGGAATATATGGATCTAGCAGGAATACAGATACGAGCTTTTATGTAATAAAAATGGAAGAAATATAGACTAGTTTTGTGATATTTTAGGTTTAAATGCTTACCAGAAAATTTGAAACATTTCAGGCATTAGCTTTAACGGTGGTCTCTATTGGTGTTGCTGTGGCAACTGTGACTGATCTGCAGTTCCATGTATTTGGTGCTTGTGTAGCATTGGCATGGATTGTTCCAAGTGCTGTAAACAAAATCTTGTGGTCTAGATTGCAGCAGCAAGAGAACTGGACTGCTTTGTCGTGAGTAATTACATCTTTTATAATTTTTATCTTCATCTTCCTTCTTAATTCTTAGTTTCAATTTGCGTGAGAGAATTTCTCTTTATCTTGTCTAATTTTTGGATTGATCAAACAGGCTAATGTGGAAAACCACACCCATTACTTTGATTTTCCTGGCTGCTATGTTACCCTGCTTAGACCCACCAGGTGTTCTTTCCTTTGACTGGAACTTGAGCAATAGTTTGATAATTTTTGCATCAGCTATCCTTGGATTCTTGCTTCAGTGGTCTGGTGCTTTAGCACTTGGGTACGTAAGATTTATAGTTGTTAAGTAATTTTGCTTAGAAAGATATTTTAATTTCTTGTAGAGTACATAGAATCCAAAAGCTCAGCATAGAATCCAAATTCCTACGATGTGGTCTACTAATCTTTTAAAGGGTTGGCCTTTTCATATAGTTTCTCTCTAACCTGAATTTACAGGGCTACATCTGCCATCTCCCACGTTGTTCTTGGACAATTCAAGACCTGTGTCCTCCTTCTAGGAAACTATTATCTCTTTGGATCCAATCCTGGGAAAATCAGTATCTGTGGCGCATTCACAGCTATTGCTGGTATGTCTATTTACACTTATCTTAATATGAGGCAACAATCAAACAAGACATCACCTCGACAGGCTTCCATTTTACCAAAATCTAAACTCAGCAAAGAAAATGGCAGCACCCATGATGGACACTATGGGGCAGAATCTGTCTAACTAAAATTCTAACTCTACATTACATGCAGTTGTATGGCACATTCAGCAAACATTTTGGTTCTTTTTATTGTTTCTAGATTCTGATCTAGATCTAACCATCTTCTACAATACATGATTATGGGTCTCCCTATTGCTCTTAGAGACTTGGAACACCAACTGTACATAATGATTTGGTGGATTCCTCGCTAGAACTGTTTTTTTTTTTTTTTTTTTTTTTTTTTTTTCCTTTGCTTTTATAGGAGTTAAAGCTGCATGTTGTTGTAACCTAGAACAAAAACTGATATTGGGCATTTTTGGCATGCACTATTTTGCTGGTATTTGTCTTTGTACGAGTATGATACGAATCAACTTATCTTTTACTCTTCAAGTATTTGAAGGCAAGAGTCAACTTTTTACTTAAAATATGTTTTTATGCATTTTGTTGCGTACAGAAGTGATTATTACAGTCCAAGATGTGTGATGTATATTGTTATTATGATTATTATGGGAAACACAATCACCAATTCGAAGATAACCCTGCAAAATTTGAAAACTTCTGTAGTAATTTATGTTGATTCATGTTATTCATACACCAAAACAAAAATGCATTTGCTATTATTATCAATTTGTAAAGATGAACTCACACTGTGAACAATATATGTCTGCGTGGAGAATATATTCTCGGGAGTAGCTATTCTGTGTTCTGCATTGGTATGTAAGAGATACCGCAATGTTAGATGGATCTCCATTTGGGTTAGAATCAAAAGAAGTTGAAATCATCATAACACCAAATGTTGGGCTAAGAGAATATGTTGGATAAATTTTCCATGGAAGTTGAGAAAGAAAGGCGTGTCCTCCAAAAAGGTGACATCATTTGACATAGTGTCTTTTATTAGTTAGCAAATAACATTTGTATCTTTCTTTAAAGTGTAAATATCCTGGAAAAACAAATTTCATGGTCTTTGTAAAAAGTTTGTCTAAACCCGGAAAGACATAAACAAAACAAATATAACCAACAATCAAAGAGACACGTGAAATAAATGATTATTTAAAAAAAAATAGGTCGAGGAATTTGATTTTCAAGAAAGGAATGAGAATTAAATCTCCTCGATCATATATAAAAACATTTGTTGTTCTTACTGGAATCCGGATTTAACAGTAGCTTGAATGCTCCGTACAATGGGAATTAGATTTCTTATTGCTCCAAAATGGAAAATCTACTTGCGAGAAACTTTTTGACGTTAAAGTCAATAAAAGAGTAAGAATTTTTTTAGTGAGATTGTACGAGCGAGTGTGCATTTTTTTCAGGTATTATGTATTTATAGGATTTTTGTACCTTGGATGCATGTGATAAATATTTATCAAGCAATTTTAATAAAATAATTATTTATCTCAATTTCAAAAAAAAAATAATAATAATATTATGACACCTTACTTGAGATATTAAATATCTTTTAAATATTTGGTATCAAGGAAGATAAATATTTAATAACAAGACGTAATCATCAAACAATTGAAATAGGTGGTCACTAAATGATTTGCCATCGATTTTTAGCCTTTTAGTGAGCAAAATAGGTGATCGTTAAAATGCTTTTTTTTAGTAGTGCTTTAAGAATGACTCCCCTAGTTAAACAATTGGATCATTAATATCATGTTCAGAATATGTAAAGAAGTTGAGTTTGTATTGTTTTTGTTTTCACGGGTAGCTTTCCTTTAATTACTTCTACAAAATAAATCTATTATTTTATTTTTCATTAATGTACCTATTTTCTTAGTTTAAAATTAAAAAATAATTTATCATAATTTAGTAAAAAATTCAGAGACATAATTACTAAAGAAAACTCCATGATAATCAAATAACAATTAAAAATTGGTTATGGAAAAATACATAATATATCATTTTTTCTTCTATATTCATACAAAATGAATATACAAAGGTTCATGACATAAAAAATAATGTTAACTATTAAGACTAATATTTCAATATAAGTGAGATAAGAGAGAGTTACTTTTTTTTCCTTTAAGAATGGAAGGGAACATATAAAAATGAGAGTAAAAATGGTGAGTTTGTGTTTTTTTTCTTCAGATATGAAAAGAAGATAGGTGAGAGTAAAAGATGACTATAATATATAAAAAATTCAAAAGGGAATAGAAAAGAAAAAAAATCTTAATAAATATTTTTATTCTTTATTATATTTGATTTTATGTTTTATTATTTATTAACTTATGTCATTGGTCATCTTCCAACTCCAATCACCATTGTCAACAAGCTGCTGTCGTGCAAAAGTACCATCGTAATCGTGTAACCATCACGCACTTGCGCCTCCTCCTCTTTTTTTTTTTCTCCTAATTCTCTTCCTCCTTATACTCCTCCTTCTCTTCTTCTTCTCATTTATCTCCTCTTAATATACAAAAAAAAATGTTATAGATTTGGATAAAAATTTGTACACATTTTATTGAAGACCTTACTGTCAAAAGTATCCATCAGTAATTGCAATCACAAATTACTGACGGAATAAATTGACATATTTTAACAACAAAAATATTTATTGGTGTTACAAATTCTAATTCCCTAGTGAAATTATATCAATAAATCTTTTATCAATGAAAATATTAATTAGTAATTTAAATTCTAAAATTCATCGATAAATTTATATGTATCGGTGAATTGATTTATGATAAAATTAAATGTTGATAAATGGATCCATAAAAAAAAAATTGTAATATTTAAATGTCTGTATTTTTTAGCATTATAATATAATTTATTTATTTCTTCTAGTTTTAGTTTTAACATGATTTATAAAAATTTAGTACCAAGAAGACATATATCTCCTCTTCAATGTCAAATCATGATAAAGAAATTACAGTTATATAAATTTTAAGATAAAAATTAATAAACAAAAGGTGTGTAAATTTAACCCTACTTATCTGAATTTAGATTAACACTACCTCAATCCTAATGTAAACGAAAAATTAAATTAAACACCACTACATTCTGTATTTAGACATTCGCAGCATCAATCCTTCTCTTCAATAGCATTCTTTTTTCTTTCTCATTTAACACTACTTCAAATGCTACACATACATAGTTGTTTTTCTAAGAAAAGTTTTAGAGTCCAAGAATCACGTAGTATATTATTGTAACTGGCAAAGCAACCACCATTCCAAAGATAACCCTGCAAAATTTGTGAAATTCATTTAGAATTTATATATATAGATGCTTTTAACCCATGGATGAATAATATATTTTTAATAATAAAAAAATTCACACACTTACGCTGTGCTGAGTATGTCTGCATGGAGATTATATTCTTTGGCAAATATAAAGGGAACAAGAGCCTCTGGAAGAGAAGCCTACAAAATTAATTACACAATTAATGGTGTCACAAATAGCTACATTATAGAATTTGAATATACATAAAAATAACCATTAAATCTTATTAAAAAATATGAAGAATTCACAAGTGAGTTTTGTTTCACCTGAACAACTGCAACTTTTAAAAGAACTCCATTGACACCCATGGCTTTGGAGGTTGCAAGAATCACCATTGGACCAACCAAAAACTTAATTAACATTGAAATCATAGCTCGAGTTTTTCCACAAGTGATGATTTTCGGTTGCAACGCCATGAAAAGACCTGTTTAATTAACTAAATGTATCATATAACAAAAATAACAAAAACGGAGATTGAATTTAATATGCACACTTCAATTATTTTGATAACCATTATTTATTTATTTTTTTTTAAAAAAACTACTACATTTCAAAAACTGATCATGTGTTACATGTTAGCTTAAAATTAATCAAGTAATAATGTCCGACAGATATATAAACCGCACCACAATTAATACTTTCGACCTAAAATTTGATTAGGGTTTAAGTTGAAGTGATACATACCTAAACTGAACATGGCCATTCCCAACCCAGCATTTGAAATTATTTCTATGGAACCTTTTATTATAGATGGCATCTTCATGTTCCACCTGTTCACAGCCAAACATGATTATTGAATGTTAATAATATTTTTTTTATTGACAAAAAGGAGTAAAACATTTCATGTCTAAATATAATACATTTTTCATGGTATAGATTATTGAATGATAATCGTATTTTTTTTTCTAACTTTTGGGTGTGGTTTTCCATATACATCATTGCAGAAAAAATACATTAGAAAGCAATTAAAGGGATAGAAGAAGGAAAATGATTTTTTGACTACTAAATTTTGACAACTTTCTCTTACAACTTTAGGTGACACTTTTTAAGTGGTTCACTAGTTTTCCATTTTCTCATTTTTAATATTTCAAAATCACTTAGGAAATGACACATCATATTGTAAAAAAAAGTTGTTAAAATTTAGTAATTAAAATATCATTGTTCATAGAAGAAATACCTAAAAAAGATGAGAGACCAAACAAGACCCAAAACACTTGCATAGGTATTAGGGTTTCTTATGAGATTCCTCCAAACCATGCTGAGAATAAGCTTTATCATGACTCTGGCACGAGGCATTTCTTGCCTTTTGTTTGAATCTCCTTCACTGTTATCGTTCTGACTCCTCAATACAGGACCTTCAACACCTTCAATTTCAACATCTGCAGGCACAACTACATTTACAAAATGTGTTTGTTTTAATCACAGATTCTATTATATTATTACAATGTTATGAATATCATTAAGCAAAATTGACATTACCAACATCTTGTGGTAATATTATACTGTTAACAATTACAATATTCTTTTTACTTTCTTTTTCATTGTCCCCTAAATACTTGAAGAAAACAAAAGAAGCAAACGAAAAAATTGTTTTTTAAGATTGCTGTTCACTAGTTTAATTTTGTTAATTTCATTAATATATCTTATTATATATTTAATAAATATTTTATATATTTATAAAAATAATTTAAAAAAAAATCGTTAAGGAAATTGAAAGATATATGAAAAGAAAAACTTAAATAGCTAATAGAATATTCATGAAAATAGGGGCTGATTTAAAATGAAAAGAGAATTAAAATATTTCTTGTATTAGTTATCCTATGCAAAAATATCTTTAGTTATGATTACTCTTCTGAGTTTAAAATAAAAAAAAAGGTCTAACTTTATCTAGTATAAAGTATTTTAAGAACTTCACTTTTTGACTAAAATCAAACATAGTTAATAAAAGAAAAGATTAAGTGGTTATAGTATATATTAAGCAAGTGTTTGAGGGTTATTAAAAGTTGATGATATACAACATATCACGTATGTTACTTGAAAAGTTATAAGACTATATGTATCTCCTTTATCCAGGATTCACGGGCAAAAGACAAAATACACAGTGTGAGTGCATGTATCACGTGTAAATTGAGATAGAATTACCTTTCGATGGAGCAGTTTCGCCTGCAAAATCAACACCCTTTGAAGATTCCATGTAAGATCCAACTCTAGTATTCGCTGCATGTCTCACATTAGGATCAGAAGTTGGCGAAGTTGACATAAACATGTGCAAACCCTTGTTACTGTCTGTCTCCTTGTCCCCTATTGGTTTCAGAGACAGATACGGAGAAACCAAACCATGACCAACGCTCTTGCTCCTTGAAAAACTCTTTTCATGCATTTTCAGCATCCCCTCTCTGTTGAGACCATGTGGGTGCGAATCTGTGGCACTAAAATTTGAACTTGAACTTCGCAGCCTTGGTTCTTTTGATGCGACGGACACGGAACGTGACATGACCACCACGTGAAGATTCCCATCTTCTCCGGTTTCTGCATTAGTTTCGAGCATTTCTCGACAACTCAGAGAACCAACGTGGGAATGAACCCTAACGGAGGATATAGCACCTGCTGTATCAGGGAATTTCTGCAGAATGAGTAGCTTGGCCGCTCTATATTCGAACATGAACAGCAAGAGAGTGTACCAAATCACACTCTGAAAAACCACGATTTGGATCATGAGCGCGGTTGTGAAGTCTCCATACATGGCTCTCAGAAGAGGAACCCCCATGATGAGCGTGTTGGGGAGAGTGGAGAGTGAGAACAGTGTGATGGTCCAGTTCATGCTACCCCACTTTGTGAAAGCGTTCCACAGAACAAGTGCAGCCAAAATCACAACCTTTTGAAGAGAATCCGCGGCTAAGAACCTGAAGTTCATGGTGTAAGGGTTATTGTTGGATATGAAATGAAAAGAGAGGAAGGGCACTCCAAAAACCGACACAAAACGGTTTATGCCGGAGCACTGTTCTGGGGTGAAGATCTTCCACCAACGGACGGAGCCATAGGCTAAGATCAAAGCCACGTAGAGGGGCACAATGGCTGCAACTACATCGTACACGTCGCTACCTTTGATCATGGTTGAAGCAAAATAAGTGTAGACAACGAAGGTGAGAGAAAACGAAAGAGGTTATGAATTTTTGTGTGTGTTTAATCTGAAAAGAAAGTGTATATTTATATATAACTCCAATGAAAAGGAACGAACGAACTCTTCTTCAATGCTGGTCTTCTCCTTACTTACGTGTCTTCCTAAAACATAAAAAAAGAAAAAGTGAGTATCATTAAGAAAGAAAAAAAATGCAACAAAAGAGAGTTCAATAAAAAGAACTTACTCGCTTAGGTGTGATTCACAGTTATCCTTTAACTCTCCTTTGGCAACACTTCAAATCATAATGTACTCATGCAATGATTTTCATTGACTTTTTTACAGGCTGTGTGAACAGAACTTTACTTCTTATTAAAGTACTGAATTCCCATTCCATTGAAACAAATAACAGATTCATACGTTATTTATGGACATATAGAAGAAATATGCAGAAACGTTTGGTTTTATAGCTTCTGTAATAAGAATTAGAGTTATTCACCTGTTCTGTTCCCACAAGTTTAGCTATATCATTTGTTGCGGTATATTACCACTACACGAGGAATATCTTTGGCTTAATTGAAAGCCATTAACATGATTTTGAGGGCTGAATGGAGACTTGAAAAGATGATCAGATTCCTCGTGTAGTGGTAATATGGTTTGCAGAATCAAATTGTTAGAAGAAATTCTTGTGTGGTAGATGATTTTGATGCGTATGAGATTCCCATGTGTTTGTTTTGAATTTTGCTTCTTCTGGTTCATTGACTTGTTATATGCTTCTTGTTCAATTCCCTTGTGATTTTTAGTTGCATCCATCGTTTTTTATGTTTTGTCCCATTGAGATATGCGTTGGAACCCTAACAGATTCTAAATGTATGCTGAAAACTCAAATGCATTGACACAACTGAAGACTTTCTGTATATCTTACCCACCCCCTATTATTCAAAATAAAAATAACCATTTTTTACTAATTAAAAGATGTCAGATAACAGAAATTAATTTTACTAATTTCAATTAAAAAGTAACATTGTTTTTATAATATTTCATCGGTAGTAGAATAAAGTTAAGAACAACTATGTAAATGTGCCCTTTATTTAAATAATTTTATTAAAAATAAATTCACTTTACCAATAAAATCATTTTTATTTCAGATGTAATGTTATTTATCTGTGAATAAATTATAAACAAAAAAAAATATTTTATCGAAATTGAAAACATCAATCAATTATTTTTTAGAAGGTTAAAATTATTTTTTATTCTTAATAATATTTCCTAATATTTTAATAATTATATTTAACTAATAAATTGATTCCTTTAAGTATAGAGTAAGATATATGAATTTATTGAGTCTGAAACTATTTAAAAGTATATATATTAGTTTTCAATAATTTTTTTCTTTTGTAATTATAACACTCATATTATTAATTGATTGGATTTTGTTATTGCATACAAGTTTCATTAGCACTTAATTGTCCACCAATAAAATTAAAAACTTATTATATGATAACTTTTAATTTATTTTTAATCACATTGCTTTTTTAAATGATATTGATGTGCACGTGTATGTCATTTAATTAGAGTTGTGTGTTACTAATGTATTAGTGAAGAAAGAAAAAACAAGACCATCGTTAGAGTATATTTTTCCTATAATCTTTTTAATGTATAAACTAATGACTTCAATCATCTATATCATTATATGAAGTTTGTTCACTTTTATATATTTAGTTTTTATTTTTCAATTTCATCCTTTAGACAACCATATTTTTAAACTAAAAAATTACTTTACCATGTTACTTTTTAAATCATTATTTATTTAAATTTAACTATTTTTAAGTTAAATTAATTATTTGTAATAAAATAGCATTAAAAGAAAATTTCTAATTAATAATTAATTTTAGTGACAAAAAATATGTTTAGAAATCAGTTTCCTACTCAGAGACCAATTTTTAGAAATTAATTTTTTTGGTAACCAAAATCTTGATAGTTAATGATTAGTAAGCAATTTAAATACCAATTCATAATAGAAACTATTTTAATTATCAATATAAAAAATAATAAATTTTTTCTATTTATAATAAAAACTATTTCGATCACAAATAATTTTTAGTTTATAAATTGATATTTAAATTTGTCATTATAATAATTACTTATTTTAGTTAATTACTTAAAAATTTTGTTATAATATAAGAGCACACATGCGTCACACATGCGTTTAGTAAATTTTTAAATAATTTGATGATTTGTTTCATTTCCACGTGAAAACAATATTCATTTAATATTCCATGAATTGAATTAGAACCATCATTGGTGCAGATATTACTTTTATTCTGGACAAAGTTAATATACACGATATATATTAGTTATTTCAATACAGAAATTGCTAAATTACTAAACAAAAAAATTTATTAGCAAAACAATATTTATCAACAAATTTAAGATTTTAATTATCAGTAAAAAAAATCCATCAATAAAATTTGTTGATAAATTAACATTTTTATAACTAACAATTTACTTTAGATAGTTTGGTATATTAGGACTTTAGTTATAAGTGTCGATCGAAATTGTCTACCTAAAAGTTATTTATTACATGACTCTAAAGAGTTATAAAATTGGTTTGAAGATTTGGAAGAGTTTGGTAAGAGATTTTGAATTTAACCCCTTACTGAAAAAATATTAACCACTAATATTTGTCTGCCTATTAAAAAAAAAAAATACTACATGACTATAGTTCACGATTTGTGAAAATGATAGACTTTCTTTTGTCTCAATTAAAACTAGAATTGACATAAAAATTATTTTCTGCCTCAATTATTGTCTTAACCAATATTAAAAGTAAAACATTTTATATAACTTGATTAGACAACGTAAATAAGTAATTTTGTTATGTTGCTCATATCTATATAAAAAATAAGGACCATAAAAATATTTCTTTACACTAAAATATCTGGTTGAAAAAGAAATTGAGATTTGGTAATGAAAATAAGAAAGATAATTTTGTCATTCAACGTTAATTATCAAAGTTTTATTAAGAATGTTCAAAGTATATTGTGAAAAAAAAAAAGGAATAATGAGAATAATCTGAGACAAATATACAAGATATTATTACAATTCACTTTTGTTTTATATAAAAGATTTTATCCCATACAACATTGTAATGAAATCTTGACATCCCATGACACATCAAGACTTATCAATCATGAGATTTCAAAGAAAAATGCATTTAAAAAAATAAATAAAAGTATATATATATATATATATATATATATATATATATATATATATATATATATATATATATATATATATAAAATAAGATACTGGTATTTTGACACTACTCTTATTTTTTATTATTATTTGACATAATCCTCTTACTATTATTTACTTTTTCTTTTTTTTTAAAAATATAAAAGTTAATTTTTGTTAATATTATTTTATTCTTATATAAGTTGTCAAAATAATGTCAAACAAACATTTTTTTCTATATAATTCACCAAATCATGATGGGAGCAACCAAACAATTGGATAGGACAAACACTTAATTGAACAAATTTATTTGCCAGCCAAACCAAATTCTAAAAAATACTGTTTAATATATACAATAAGACATCCTATTATATAAAATAAAATCACTTTTGAAGCCTATCCATAAACTATCACTTTTGGAGTCTATTCATAAACCATCAGTACATTTATTTCATTCTCTAAATATATATATGTAACACCTTAAAATTAATAACTATTCTCATAACACAACAATTCCATCTACCTCTGATGGATCATAGCATAATAGAGGTGTTCTTGAAAGCAACAAACACATTCCATATGAAATCTTACCATAGATCAAATGCTATATATGCTCCATCTTCTGAGTGGTGAAACTTGATACTAAAGTCCAAGAACTACATAGTAAATTATTGTTACGGGCAACGCAACCACCATTCCGAAGATAACCCTGTAAAAAGTGAGTCTAAGTCTCATTGATTATAAATGAGAAAGTAAAGCAGCACTATATAACGATAGACCTATAAATACATTGTCTTAAGGTTTTGAGTTGAAAATGATGTCAATGTCTTATGTGGTTGAGTTCAAGTTTCATTGTTGTTGTATTTTCTCAGTGAAACCTTCTTTTTGTAAACCTGACAAGTATTTTTCGGTGTACATGTATAAATTTATGAAAAACACACACTTACGCTGTGCTGAGTACGTCTGCATGAAGATTATATTCTTTTGCAAATACAAATGGGACAATTCCTTGGGGAAGAGCAGCCTGCAAAATTATACAATGGTATCACAATAAAACTACATTATCATGGCAATTTTATTAGTTTGAACACGACTAGGTTTCATTTCACCTGAACAATTGTAACTCGTAAAAGAACTCCATGGATACCAATTATTTTGGAGGCTGCAAGAATCAGAAATGGACCAACCAAGAACTTAATTCCGAATGCAAGTGCCGCCAGAGTTTTTCCACAAGTAATGATCTTAGGTTGTAATGCCATGAATAGACCTGTTTAATTCAGTAAAACACTGTTAATTAAGTACAAACTAAAACACAGACAACATGAATTAACACAAACCTAAGAATATCATAAGATGAACCCAGAATTGTTGGAAAAAAATGTTAAGGTTGGAAAGCAAGAATGTATATACCAAGACTGAACATGGCCATTCCTAGTCCTGTGTTAGAAATTATTTCAATGGAACCTTTTATAATAGATGGCACTTCGATGTTCCACCTACACACATAAAACAAGGATTGAATGAATGAATGGTAACACTTACAAACACATTGAAGATATGGGGAAAAAAATACCTGAAAAATATGAGAGACCAAACGAGACCTAAAACACTTGCATAGGTATTAGGGTTTCTTATGAGATTCCTCCAAACCATGATGAGAATGAGTTTTAACATGACACTAGCACGTGGCAGTTGTTGATTTTTGTTTGTATCAGCTTCTTCGTTTTTCACCTCTTTTTGTTTCCCAATTGCACGATGTTCTGCTTCTTCATCAATTACAATTTCATGAACTGCTACACAAAAGTTTTAACTAATGACAGATTCTTTCACTTTATGATTATTGCAAATGTTATCAACCACAATTGGCATTCAACAAATCACAATTTATAACTTTTCAATTTTTTTTTTTATCAAAAGTTAAAACTTTCACTTAAAAATATGTGACTGTTACGGGGGTTAAAGATAGTACCTAAAGGAGAAAATAGAGTCGAATCAATTTCAACATCATGGTTAATTACTATTTCTTCATACTTCTTATTTAATGAATCTTGGTTTTATTCAAAAGCTTTTCTCATATAAACACTTGAAGAAAACAAGATGGAAAACATCTCAACGGCTTTTTGGTTAATAAAGCATATTTAGAAACAATTTTGAAAGCATATTTAGAAGCATATTGAGAAATTATCCTAGAAAAAAATTTAAAGAAAAGAATGAAAAAAAAAAATCGATCAGACCTTGACAATGAATATTAGTTTACTTTGATCCTTGTTGTAGTATTTTTTTTTTTTTATTAAACCTACATAACCGATAGTGGTGCAGAATGAGTTTTGTGGGGGTGTGGAAGGCCCTATTTTGATAGGACAAAACCTACATATTGACCCAAAGACAAAGAAGGTTTAAGAAAAAGTATATTACTCAGTCAAAATACTTATGACTAAATCCGTACATTAAAGGCATGTTTATTAATGCAATATATTCAATAAATTTAAAATGAAATATATATATATAAAATTAAAAATTAATTATTTCTAAAGGTAATTGGTTTATAAAACATATCTTAAAATCGGAAACTTAAGTATACAATAGTATGATATTGATTAATCGCACACGTTCAATAAATTTATCGCTTATTTTTCCATATTTATTATTTGACTACTATTATATTTGATAAATACAGTATTTTTTTGTTGTAAGTAAAATTAATTTACAATATGTTATTCATTAAAAATAATATATTCATCAAATTTAATAATGCAATAAAAATGCATTTCTTTATTAATGTTTAAACTAGTTACTTGTCAGTATATATAAAGTTTGAATCTTGAAGTTCAGTATACATTGGTAAATAAATAAATATATATTAATTTTTCTATCAATTAAATAATTTGACCAAATATTATATGTAATAAATAAATTATTTAATGTAATTGAACAGTCAATGTATTTATACGATGCTAAAAATTATATTTATAAAACAATTATACTTAATATAATTGTGTGTGTGTGTGTGAATATATAATATGTTATTTTTAATATATTATATATGTTTGAATTTTATATTTTTATATTTCATAGAATTAATTCATGAAACATATTTGAACAATGAAAAAAATGCAAATATATATATATATATATATATATATATATATATATATATATATATATATATATATATATATGAATGCAATATAAAGATATATAAAGCTATTGACACATATGAAAGTAGTGTTTAAAAATAATTATATGATATGTTTTTTTCTTTAATAATCTTGTAAACGTGGTTAATTTTGTTTCACAAATGTTAACTATTAGACATTTTAATAATCTCAGAACATTATTAATCACTCAAAAGTTGAAACTAGCCAGTCCTCTATAGACATATCAATGATCATATATATGATCTGTAACTAACAATGCATGAACGTTAATAACTTTCTAACATTGTTAACTCTTTGTGAAATAAAATAAAATAAAATAAATCATATCTATATGTTCAATCATTTTTAACAAATAAGATTATGCGTATGATTACTCACATTTCTAGGTAAACGACATTCAAAATTTCTCAGTGAGTGTTACCTTTTGAAGCAGTAGTTTCGAGTGGAAATTGGGAAGGTCCAACGTTGGCAAAGGAGCCAACTCTGTTTATTTCATGTCTCTGATTATTAACATCAGAATTTGACGATGCATTCAAGCCACAACCAAATATGTTTAAACAATTGTTAGAACCTGCGTTTCTCCTGCCACCATTATCAGACCCTGCAATCACTGGTTTTGGAGACGGGTATGGAGTAACCAAACCACTAATAAACCCTGGAAACTCTGGTTTTGGATAGAGGTATGGAGAAACAAAACCACTATTAAACCCTACAAACCCTGGATTTTCAGAGGGGTATGAATAAACAAAACCACCACCAGAAACCCCGCCACCGTCACTCTTGCTCCTCCAAAGCATTTTCTCAGGCGCCGTATCAACAAAACCTGCATTTTGGAGATTAGATGTTTCTCCATAAGACGGGTACCCAGTGAAATTTGATGGTCTAGGTGTTGAATGCGACTTGTGGAGAGAAGAAGGCATGGTTATGAAGGTAGAACGTGACATGCTTCTGACCACCACGTGGAGTTCTCCGTTTTCTCCGATTTCTGCATCAGCATGCAATGGCTCTCTAGCATTGAGAGAGCTCACACGTGAATCAACCCTAACGGAGGATATAGCAGCTGCAGTGTGAGGGAATTTCTCCAGAATGAGTAGCTTGGCCCCTCTATATTCGAACATGAACAACAAGAGAGTGTACCAAATCACACTCTGAAAAACCACAATCTGGATCATGAGGGTGCCTGTGAATTCTCCATACATGGCTTTCAGAAGAGGAACCCCCATGATGAGTGTGTTGGGGAGAGTGGAGAGTGAGAACAGTGTGATGGTCCAGTCAAGGCTACCCCACTTGGTGAAAGTGTTCCACACAAAAAGCGCAGCCAAAATCACAACCTTTTGAACACAATCCGCGGCTAAGAACCTGAAGTTCATGGTGTAAGGGTTGTTGTTGGATATGAAATGGAAAGAGAGGAAGGGCACTGCGATAACAGACACAAAACGGTTCATGCCGGAGCACTGTTCTGCGGTGAAGATCTTCCACCAACGCACGGAGCCATATGCTAAGAGCAAAGCCACGTACAGAGGCACAACCGCTGCCACAACATCGTACACGTCTTTTCCTTTGATCATGGTTGAAGCAGAATAAGGTAAACGATGAGAGTGAAAGATGAACCTTGTCGAATGTTGTCGTTGATGTTTAATTCTATATGAAGAAGAGAGGTATATAACATGATTGAAAATGAACTTTCACTTAATTGTAGGTTGAAAATGTTGATGTGTCACTTGATGTTACCTTATTACGAATGATTACAATAAATTAGAGTGACATCAATTGAACTTCTTGAAACCAGTTTGGAAAAAAGCAAAAATTTATTTTAAAAACCCGTGTTTTATACACTTTTTTAAAATAAAAAATAAACCAAATAATAGATAAATGAGTATAATAAATATTTATTTAATTTGTTTTAAATATAATAAGAAAAAAGAAATTATTTTCTTAACATGTGTTCATGGACGTTTATTAGAAGGAAAAGTAACCTTTAATATGTCACTAAAATTAAGAGAATTATTAACAATTTTAGATCTATGAGTCAAAGAGTAAAGACTAGAATGATATTACAGTTCATTTTTCTTTTTTGATAAACATGTGATACTTCAAATATTAACGAAATTCAAAGTATATTTAATAAAAAAATTAAAGTTTTTTACTAAGACAATAACTTTTACCTAAAACACTACAAAAAAAATTTCTAATTAGTGACTAATTTTAGAGACTAATAATTATTACTAATAACTAATTTAGATACTAATTTACAAAACTAAAAATTATTGGTTATTAAAATAGTTATTATTATGAATAAAAAATTATAATTGGTCACTAAATTGGTCTTTAAAATTAGTTGTCACGATTTTAGCTATCAAAAGAAATTGGTCACTAAAAATTAGTTACCAAAGTTTTGGCTATCAAAATGAATTAGTTTCTAAATCAGTCTCTAATTATTTAGTGACTAATTTTAATTTTTTATTTGTATGGTGAATATTTTAGTAATCAATAATTTTTAATTTTGTAAATTGGTATCTAAATTGATCACTATAGTGACTATTTATTTTTTGTTTTTAAAATTGGTTTTGAATTGATAATTTTATTGTAATAAAAAATATGTAATAAAGGATAAATTTGAGTTAAATAATGCAAAATTTTATTGAAATAATAGTATTAAGGGATGTTAAATAAGTATACAAAAGTGGGTGTGAATATATCATCGTCCTTTTCAAAATCATCTACCTTACAACTATTCTTAATAATAAAATGTTATGTTAATAATAATAGTAATAATAATGATAAATAATAAATATAAATGAAATATTGTAATAAACTAATGTTTTACGAAGTTGTAAGGCGAATTGAAAAAAAAGTTACAAATGATAATCAACCTTGGAAAAAATATACAAAAAATTAAAATCCTCTTTGCTTTGATCTTTATGTGTTTTCTTCTAAAAATTTTAAGAAAACTCTGATCTTTTGTTAAATTCTGAGAAGCGTCTCTTTTAAGGTGATGATATTTTAATACTTATTAAATAAAAAACACCCATTTAATAATTTAATATAATAATAGTTTAACTATATTGTTTTATTTTTTAATTTAAAATTAAACTCTATATTATTATATTATTAAATTAGATTGTGAAATTGAATTTTTTTTTGTTTAGAAGGTCTCAAATATCATCATCCATATGAAAGTCTTATTTTTCTTCTTTGCAATAAGGCAGTCTAAGCACCAAAATTGTTTGTTGACCTTTATGCTTACCCCACTCTTCAAATTAAGAAGTTCCTATTATTTTGAGAGTCCTCTCTTTAATATATAAAGTGCATTATAAAATATTTCATAATTTCTATCAAATATTACTATATATTTTTTCATTATTTCCATTAAATATTACGAATATGTATATTACATTAATAAATAAATAATTAGAGAAAAAATCATTAATTATTATTCTCTTTCATGTATTTTGGACTCCCCGTCTTCGTCTTCAGTCAACTATCATTAAGTTCATATATTTTATAGGGTTCCAGTCTATAATTAAGCTTTTTTTGATAATTAAATTCATATATTCAAATTTTAACATTCACATCCATTTTCTTTTTTAGTGGTTGGTATCGAAACCGTTTTTTTTTTTTTTCGAACAATAAGAATTAATTGTAATTTTAATTCATATTTCATAAAATTTACAATTAGTCCTTATATATTTTTGGAAATTTTAGTCTTATATTTTATAAAATCTTGAATTTAGACCTTTAATTTTCTTTTATATTAATTTCTTAATTTGTTTATCTATAACTTTATTTAATTTACATTTTAAATACATTTGATTGCTAAAAGTGCTTATCACCCAGCTTTATGATGTGTTCGCTTGAGGTAACCTATTGTTTGAAAGGAAATTGCAAGATGGATTACAAGGTAAAAATTATGTTTGTTTGAGTTATTGAAGAGTGAGTGAACGCGATTATTTGTAGAAGGCACTGCTTTTCAATTCCGCGTATTGGGAGCAGATTTGAGGGCATTATTTCAGCAAATGCCATTTTATCTTTTGAAATGTTATCATACTTTATTCATGTGCATGTAGCAACGTAGCATTTTTGTGGTAGGACGTTATTCAGTGGCGAGACAATGTGAGATTCCCACCTAGGGATGGTAACGGGTGGGACGGATACGGGATTCGCTATCTCATATCTATTTTCGTAAAAAAAAATCATTATCATCTCTATACCTAAATTCAACGGGTATTAAACTTTTGACTCATCCCCACCGAGTAATGGGTATAATCTCGTACCCATACTCATACCCATTTTTTACTACTTCAATATTAATTTTAATTAATTTTTATAAAATAATAAAATTTTTATGATAAAGGAAACATAATATTATCAAATATTCAATATTAGAATGATGATTGTTTATTCCATATCAAATACTTTAAAATAAATTATAATTGTTTACATTTTATATAATAATACCAAATAAAATTTCATCAGAACTAAAACAATTATTAAATTTAAAAATATTAATGAAACATAATTGATAAAATTTAAAAATATTTTTTTAAAAATATAAAAGAAAAACAAATATTCAAATTAAAATATATTTTAAATGTTTGTTTACTTCAATCTTTTAAATTCTAATAAATCTTTTTTTTATACACTAATAAAAGTTATAATACATCATTTGATCAAAATGATACAAAGAACATAATTGATATTTTAAATGCTTGTTTACTTCGATCTTTTAAATTCTAATAAATATCTTTTTTATACACTAATAAAAGTTATAATACATCATTTGATCAAAATGATATAAAGAACAAATAATAATCATAATAAAAGTTTAAAATAAATTATAATTGTTTACATTTTAGATTATAATACCAAATAAAGTTTCATGAGAACCAACACATTTATTAAATTTACAAACATTAATGAAAC
>Ga0214542_1005451_pt1 | contig 24131 bp, 18 predicted proteins | sample CNSS1metaG_FD_160096 | JGI IMG/M metagenome (GOLD analysis project Ga0214542, IMG submission 160096) | Root nodule microbial communities from cowpea collected in UCLA plant growth center, Los Angeles, California, USA - CNSS1 | ecosystem: Host-associated > Plants > Roots > Nodule | place: USA...
TATGTTGCTATTTCTAGAGTGAAAACCAAGAGAGGATTGAAAATACTTATATTGGATGAAAATGGAAATATCACAAACACAACTAAAAATGTTGTGTACAAAGAAATTTTTGAAACTCTTTGACAATCAACACATTATAGGTATGTCATTTCTAATTTTCTTTTAATTTGAAAGTTTGTATAAATATAGATGCATGATCTATTGTTATAATTAAAATATTTGTTATAATTTTGTTGTTCAATGCAGGATCTATTGCGTAAAGTCCAAGACTTACAATGAACATCATGTTGATTTAACAAGTAATCAAATTTGTGTACCAAAGGAAGTTATAAAGTTGATTAACCAAAAACAGATTATAGGTATGTAATTTGGTCTTCTTTTATTGTTATTTTTTTGAAGACACTATATTATAACCTTAGAGGTTAATAAATATTACAAAATCAATTCCTATTATCAAAAATATTACATTTAAAAAAACCCGTACGTTGCACGGGTAGAAAGACTGGTTAGTATAATAATATGCAATCGTATCCCATGAACACACCTACCCCTTTCTTGAAAGTAAAAATAATTGAAAACAAATATTCACATATAAGCCAAGTGATGATTAGCAAATCCAACTGTTGTTCACTTCGAATATTGTAGAAAGTACAAAGCCAATCGAAATTAATTAGATTATGATCAATCATTCCATTCCATAAAGTAGAAAAGCAAAAAGTTAACAAAGGAATTCTTGGCCAAATTCCCTTTACAATAAGTACAAAAAACAAGTTTTCTCTTAAAACAAGAAGTAAAAGCACAGGCAAATCCATCCTCAGCTTCTTGTTCTCTTAAAATTCACTTTTGCGTTATGTTTTTATTAATCATAGAATTACACTGAATTAGTGATTAGCAGAAACAATAACTATCACTTTCGGTTTCCTTAAACACAACCCTTAAAATGAATAATCCCTTCCGTGTCATAATATGACTTCTTTAATTTTAAAATTGTGTAGAAGCCAATTTAATTTATAGGTGATGAGATCCTATTTGTAATTAAGTTTCATCACCTATTAGTAACGAGTTTATATATATTTTATTGCACTTTATTTGTAATGACTTTACATTATTTCAAGTTCATCGGAAAATACCTTCAAACCTATTGTTTTCATAAGAAATTTTGCAGATAAATTTATTTTGACCGAAAATTTGAAATATTTTATTATAAATTGTACTATTTGGATGTAGAACTTTTACATATATTTAAATTCTAGAAATTTATAAGACTAATTTGAATATTTAAATTTTCCACATTTTAAAATTTATCAAACAAAGTTTTTTTATATTTTATCATCCCTTCCTTCAACATCTATTTTTTTTTTCATGCTTACTCTTTATTGGTGCATTATGAGCCTTATTTATTATTGGTTCGATCAAAGTTAGAATGTTGTCAACTTTACGGTACTCTTTTACTAGCATCATCAACGAGGATGGTAAGAGGTTGAATATGAATAGAAGTCTACCCGTTTTTATTTCTGTTTAAAAATGTTTTTCCTGCTATTTGTTCTGTTATTTGTCACGATATACGTAAAAACATACTTGTGAGTTTTCATAATTTTATGTATATTTCTAATTTTAAATAAAATTATTTAAAAAATATTTAAAATATGATATTAAAGAAATTAAATGTAGATTATAATTAAATTAAATTACTCATTAAAATATTAATACAATGCAAATTTGAATGAGTAATATCAAAATATAAATTTAAAAACATAAAATTTTTAAAAATAAATTCAATTTTATAGTCCTAAATAAAAATTAGAAATATATAGAGTCAAATTTTAAATAATTATTCAAAATAATTAATATTTCTTTCATTACTAATTTTAATAATTATGACCAGTATCTATAGTACCTTTCCAATCAACAAATAGATAATAAAATATCTCTATTCATTACCTAGAAGCATCTATTTAATGTCTCTCATGAATTTTACCTGCAAATATCTATGGATACCATTTTGTTTGTCATCCCAATAATCAAAGGTTTCTTTTATATCAAAGTTAATTATAGTTATTTTTGTCTTCAATGTTGATTAATGTTATTTATTAACTAATGTTAGTAAGTGTTTTTTCAGTTAATATAAGTCATGTTTTGTTTATATGTCCATTTTTTTTATATAGAAGTTAATTTTCAATTCATGTGAATCAATTTATTTCACTTACATTGATTAAGGCAATGTTGTTCAAAATTACTTTTTTTACTGACATTAATCGAGATTTTACTTACTAATGTTGGCAGGGTTATTTTTTTGCTATCAATATCACAGAATTTTTTTGTTGATAGTAGCAGATTATTTTTTAGTATATATACATCAAGATTTTTTTGAATTAATATTAATAAAAACTGGTTTTTAGTCATCATTTGTTGGTTTATTGTTTTTGTTAATGTTGGTTAAAGTTATTATTCAATCCATGTTAACGTGTGTGGCCAACATGATCCAAAAAGAATTTCATTAACCTTATTTTATGTTAATGAATAATAACTTTGACAAGCATTAGTTAAAAAAAATTTAATGGACTTTGACCGAAAAATTATTTCGCTCAACATTGACTTAAAAATATAATTAGTTATGTATTTATTTATTAAATACTATTTAACATTAAATTAAATTTTTATATTTAATGATAATTGAAATATTCTATCTAAATAAATATATTAAAACCCAATAACTTTAAATTATTTTATTTAAACAAAACAGGTAAAATATCCAATTATTCAAAATTAATATATTTAATTTTTTTAAAATTATAAAATTTTCATTGCAAATGAAGATTAAGGTATTGGGTACCGTCAAATTCTCTTACATTATTAGTCATGATTTATTAATTAGTCTAGTTCTTTGCTTTTCTCCCATATAATTGTTCTCAAAAAAATATATCACGTTATAGTGAATCAAAATATAAGTAAGGTTAATATATATATATATATATATATATATATATATATATATGTATATATATATATATATATATATATATATATGTATATATTTACCAGTTGGGCATGACTAAAGGGTGATGATGAATGAAAGTTGTAATAAGTTGTGCACTCTAATAAAGAACATTTTTATCATTACTTTTTCTTATCTTATCGTTAGAGAAATTAAAGAACGGTAGTGTATAAAAGTTTGAAAATTCCAGCTGGAAAAAGCTTGGATCATGCAGCATCATCTTCTCACATTAATTAATAAGCCATTCTAATCTAACGATCCTATTAAGCAAAGAGTGATTTAAAAGTGTAAAACATAATAGCTGCACTTTTTTTCATCACAATACTTTCTTCCACTTTACGTACCTACCACCTACAAAATTTCCCTAAAATAAGAAACAAAATATAGTCAAAAATCATATACAATATTAAAATCTGACAAATAAAACAAAAAAACAAATGCCGAAAAATCACAAGGTTTTCGTCTATTGTTTATATTAAAACTTGCAATATTTCATAGTCAGAGGATAGAGATCAAGTTAATGATGAGAATATAATTCCAATACATTTAATAATTACACATTACATAAGAATCAATTTTATAAACAATATAAATATATTTTCCTCTCTAAAACCATATGAGATATCTCTTAAAAATAAAATCCAACAAAACTCAAAAAGGAAAAACTAATACTTTAAACACACTGATTATTAACCTGAACTTAATATTGAAATCCTAATAAGCTCTCGGAGATATGAAAATTTAACAATTCAGCTTGTGGCAAAGTTAAGGGTTGGACAATGATGCATGTACATAAAGAACTAATTACTTAAAAAATATATATTCCTTAAATATATATTGGTCAATTGATCAAATGGAAGCTTGCTCATTAAGGTACAAAACCTCTCTAAATTCCAAAAGCAACTCCTTTAAAAAAAAAAAAAAAACCCATAGAGATTAAAAGATGGCATGGATCTTTCTTCAGCATATTTTTCCCCTAAAAGCAACCAATTAACTGGTCCATGTGGCTTTTATACCATCATGAAGGTGCCATGCCAGTTGTATCCGTATATGATCACAATTGATGATGTAACCAAAGAAAAAGGTGAAAATATTCATCTCTTTAAATACCTCTTCTCAATAGAGTCAATGGAGTCATTCCTTTGGAAAATCTAGTAGCTATAGATTTTAGCCATGAACACCACACTTCTTGGAACTCCACTCACCTTAGCTATCTGTGATCAACTCAAAAACTCATTCACCAGATACTACTTACCTGACCCAGCCAATGAATGCCATTTGTCTACCACGACACCCAAGCAAAGTACGTAAAAACCTTCTTTTCTTAATGAACCCACATGTGTACAACGTTAAATTTTATCATGTGTAATGCTTTGATGGACGTTATGTTTCAGGTAGAATATATTCTCTCATAAACAAGCTTGTTATTGGAGGGAAAGTTGATAGCTTTTCGCAAGAAGTACGTGAACATGGTGAGTAAACATGCATGCACTTAGAAGAGTGTTGATTAGATTGTAGTTTTCAATCATTTTGAGATTTTGACATTGATGAAATTTCAGTGAGACTAGGGCCAACTATAAGTGAGACTGTTATGGGAAAGTTGAGTCTGGGTGCTGAAATTGTTCAAGTTGGTGGAGTGAAGAAAGTGTTCAACCATTTCTTCACTGTGAGAAATGGGGAGAAACTGTTGAAAGCTTCACAGTGCTATCTGTCAACCACATCAGGTCCTTTAGCAGGTCTTCTCTTCATTTCCACAGACAAGGTTTCCTTCTGCAGTGAGAGATCAATCAAAGTTTTTTCTAGTAAAGGCCACATGTGCAGGATTCGTTATAAGGTGATAACTATTAATAACTAATCATAAAGCAATCATCTTTATTCTCAAGCACCTAATCAATCTCTATATTTGTCTTTATCTATCTTTTTGTTCTATCATATTATTTCATATCTTTTATTTATATGATGTCACTTATCATTTTTGGACACGTACCAATTAATAAATAAGAAAAATATATTTAATTTTTCTAGTAAGTTTGTGATCGTGTTTTATAAGAATTTCGATGGAAAATGCAACACCAATCACGTATGATTACAATCTATATAAGAATTAACATTATTGAGCTCAAATTTCAGTAGCTATAATTAAAGACATGATAAAGAAAATAAATAAATGTTTCATTCTAGTTTCCTGATTAATCGAAATATGTCATTCACATTATTTACATTCGAAAATGATTATGTCCTGTCACAGGTTTCAATTCCCCTGAAGAGGATTAAGTACATGAAGCCAAGTAGAAATGTTGAGAAGCCAACGCAGAAGTATTTAGAGATATTTACAGAAGACAATTTTGAGTTTTGGTTTATGGGTTTCTTAAAATACCAGAAAACTATCGATTATCTTGACAAGGCGATTTCTGAAGCTAAAGAAACCCATTGTGGCTAAAGAGCAAGGCTTACTTTGAATATGTCTTCATGACAAACATTAAAAATATAAGAGTTGAGATGAAATCGCTGCAATAGAATGCTATATAAGGAGGAACATAGCTTGGTATGGGAGAGGTGGTCATGCAATACAGAAGACAGAGAATGCATGTATATATACTGATATATTGAATGAAAGAGGAAACTATATAGAGAAAAATTGATGTTGAAATATATAAGGTAAATGGGAAGAATAAAGTTCAGCCATGAGAGCAAGAATATGAGCAAAATGAGTGTAGTATATGCATAAATCATGTGGAAGTTGATGAACAAACTTCAGAGGCATATTTTGGTCTATTATGATTCGTAGATTACACCAACAGTATTGTTGCACATGTATATGTCAATAATAACATAGCAATAAAATAATGTATTAAAAAATGGTTAAAATACTCTCTTAGTCCATGTTTTTATTGAAAATTTTCAAATAGGTCATAAGATTTTTTTTATCTTAATTAGATCCATATTTTTGAAAATGTGTAACAATTAGATCCATATGATAACGGTGTTAAGGATGTGCCACGCTCCACATTTTTTTATTTTTATTTTTATTTTTATTTTTTTTGAAAATTATTCATGTCACATGTCACATCAATATTGTACCACGTGTCAAGTCAGTAAGGTGACACATGCAAATCTCAATTTGGTCCATATATTTGTTATTTTTATTATATTTTAGTCAATTTTTTAAAAAATTTTAAATATATTTATTTTCACCTTTTACAAAATTGTTTTAAAATTTTATATTTAAATTTATGAAATTGTTATTTTTAAACCAACTCTAACATTTGTCTATAAATTATTTAAAACAATTTTGTAACAAGTTAAAATAAATATTTTAAAATTTTAAAACAAAATATAAAATAAACTTAATATTATTAAAATGTTTAATAAAAATATCATTATAAAATTTATATAAAAGTTAAATTTGATCTCAATTTGGAGAGGATGAAATTGAAAATTAAAAAAAATGGACTGAAATATAATTAAGATAATAAATATATGGACCAAATTGAGATTCAAACAATGACTTGACACGTGTCACCTTGACACGTGGTACAATATTGATGTGACATGTGGCATGAATAATTTTAAAAAAAAAATTCAAAAAATTCAAAAAATTCAAAAAAAATTCAAAAAAATTCAAAAAAATGAGGAGCTATATGTGGCATATCCTTAACACCGTTAATCATACTAACGGAATGAGCTTAATTGTTACACATTTTTAAAAATATGAACCTAATTGAGACTAAAAAAATCTTAAAATCTATTTAAGATTTTTCAATAAAAACATAGTCCAAAGAGTATTTTAACCTTAAAAAATCAATATACATTGATACAATTATAATTTTCTATCTAAAATTTCATTTAACATTTAATTTAATTTAGTGATGTAATGATTAAATATTTCAAAAGACTTTTTTTTTTCTTTTTATTTTTCTAATAGATACGACTTTTTAGACGCTGTCAATAGAGTGATCTCTGTTAATAGACAACGTTTATAAAAAAGTACTATCGACATATTATTGTTACCTAAATTAGATTCAATCAGAGTATATTCAATGCTCAATTTTTAATGTACAAGAATTTACCACACACAACAAATGAAATTAAATTTTTTATCACTGCAAGAATTCAATCAAGGAAATCAACAGTTACATAATCCACGTGCTTCAAATGTTTTTCTTCAATTTTTTATTAATCCTTTGATTTCAATTTATGTGCATATTCACAAAATTCAAAGAATTACATTGATTAGATCACCGATGCCACCAGCCGCTTGTACCAAATATAAGTGATTCAGTGCTAAAATCAAAGAATAAAATTGCACCAAGTTGCTTGATTTTAGAAATCAAGTTAATTTCAATTCTTACCACAATTTCCATCAAATCACTGAATTAAAATTAGTTTTATTTTTTCTTAAATAAAAAATCTGCACCACTCGGGATAAATATTTGTATTATGTTTTAAAACTTTTACCAATCAAACTTTTTTTGTCATCTAATGGGATGTCCTTATTATGTATTCGATGGTTTTAAAACTTTTACCAATCAAATTTAATCATTGTTTCTCACTTATGTTACAAATGTGGTTTGATTTTTTTTTTCCAAGTCAGTCACCCAAATGCTACAAAAAAGGGATCAATTTCGTGAATTGTAATAAAATTGGTCGTACATAACAAGGACATCCCATTGAGTGATCAAAAAAGATTTATTATTGGTAGAGGTTTTAAAACATTGTACAAAAATTTATCTCCAATGCCTCACTTAATTAGTCATTATCCCCCACTTATGTTGCATATATGGTTTGACCTTCTTTTCTTCTCTGCTAGTCACCCAAATGCTACCAATAAGGGATCATTTTCGCGAATTGTAATAAAAATGGTGGTACACAACAAGGACATCCCGTTGGATGACTAAAAAATTGATTTGTAAAAGTTTTAAAACATTGTACAAAAATTTATTCCTAGCACCCCACTTATTTGATAATTGTCCCTTACTTATGTTGCATATGTGGTTTGATCTTTTTTCTCCAAGTCAGTCACCTGAATGCTACCAAAAAGGGATAATTTTCGTGAATTGTAATAAAATTGATGGTACATAACAAGAACATCCTATTGAATGACTAAAAAAATTGATTGGTAAAAATTTTAAAACATTGTACAAAAATTTATCCTTAGTGCTCCACTTATTAGTTCATTGTCCCCCACTTTGGCCTATTTTTCTATGTTTGCAAAATAAAAACAACATTGACTATCTTACATTCCTACAAAAACTAGTGACTATCAAACACACATACATTCGTCTCATTACTAGATTCAGGAACCTCTCCTTTTTCCTCTACTTCCTTCAATTTGAACGAACATAGAGGTATAATGGTGGAAGAGGAGTATCGTCATCTAGGTTTTTCCTTCTTCAATTTGAAACCTACCCAATTAAACACTTCGAAAACATGAACGAAAAGGTACCATGGATTCAAGCATTTCAATTTTGCGTTTTGCCATAATGGATAAAAATGCACCGATGAACAGTTAAAAAAATGAAAACTACTTTTGAAAATGTCATGTCAATGCTGTCAAAAGTGAGTCAAATTTTGGTGTTACAATATCACGATCATTTATATATTTATGCCATATAACCACATGTTGGTGTAACATCCCGACCGGATATTACGGATTTAAGTAATAAAATAAAGAATTAATGAATAAACCTCATTTATTAAAATGTCATTTCCCAAAAACACGGGAAATTTAAAACTTTAATTCTTTGTATAATAAACTCTAAAATCATAAACAAACCCCATTACAAAAGTCAAAGTCTAGTAATACGAGTTTACAAAATTCTTCCAAATCATAAAACATTAGAACACTAGCATGTCAACCTTCAAGATATCATAGCAACCTTGTAGACCACGCACATCAAGCAAGCAAAAACACAATTTTGTTGTAGCAATATCCCTTGGCACTACACACGAGGCGCCAAATGCAACAGGCTTCTAAACCGCCTGGCGAGGGACGCGTATCGCCAGGCGCCAAGCGCTTCTGCACATATTGACTCTGCATCTATCGCCTGGCGGAACTATCCCTGCCGCCAAGCGCCACGAGCTCCGGGTCTTCTCTATTTTGACGCTATCGCCTAGCGAAGCGTAGTTCGCTGCTAAGCGATATACCAGTAGTTGCGCATCACTAGTTTTCTAATCACACAAGTTAGGTTGCACATTTTAAACTGGTTATCAAAGTCCGCATTGCATTTCCTTAAGTGAATTATATAAATTCTAACGTGTTTATCACGTCACCAAAGTACCTATGCCACTTTAAGTTCATAATTTCAAGATTTACCATTCTTAGACTTACTTAAGATTCAACCTGCCAAACTCATATTCTGCCACAGTTCATCTCACAGACTTATACTCTATCGATTACTCCACATAGTACCTAGCCTCTAAAATCCTCAACCAATATACCCATTATAATTTACTTGTATTTGCACTACACTTCTAGCTTAACCGCTTCAATTTATATTGCCTTCTTAAATCATAATATGCCTACCTATCAAACCCCACTTGGGTTTGGTTAACCTGAAATCCACTGTCATGACATCCAATTATATTTAACATTCATAGGTTAACATCCTTGTACTATCGTTCTCATGTATTACGTCTCCTACTAGGCCTATTCAACTAATTCGAAATTTCTTTTGATACAACAACTGTGCACGTCCAACACATATGCCCTACTTCTGGACTGGCGCTTGGCGGCTCCTAACCTACTGTCAGGCGATACATCAATTCTAGCCATCAATTACATGAATTTCAATGAAGTTTGACATCAAATCATCCCTTAACACTGACTTTTCTTCCAATTAGAGTCATCCCAAAACACACAGAACACCAAAATCGAACCAAAATTGGTTCGCGTCGTTTTGCGGATGTTCATCACTGTTAGGCATTTCAACAAAACCTAGAAAACTGGGTAGCCAAACATGCGTCGCCTGGCAGCCAGGGTTATGCTTCTAGGCGGTTCCTCTGTAGAAACCCAAAATTTGCACAGAAATGTGATGAGTCGCCTGGTGGCAGTTCATCATCCGCCAGGCGGTTTCTGGAAATTTCTAGAAACGCGAGATTCAACAAAATAAAAGGATTTCATGAATAATCATACTATCTTTCACATGCCATTCAATCTTAAACACAAAATTAATGCGTAAAGCTCCCCTAACCTACATTCCTTTGCTTAAAATTGGAGATTTTTTAGAGTTCCTCTTTGATCACTAGGCCAACTAGCACTTCCCTTCAATTCAGCTCCCAATTTCACTCACTTCTCAGCACACACTCTCTGAATTCGTTCTCTTCTTCCTATGCAACAATGTCAGCCACAAAACCATTATCTTTTTCCCTTAATTTGTCACTAAATGGTGTCTTAATGTGGGTTAAATGATGGAAAACTAAAATATCATTAAACTAAGTTTAATTATCATTCAATGGTTGTCTTATGATGGTTTTCCAGCCCTCCCTTGGCTGCTAGGGTTTCTGGCTTTCATATTTATGCCAAAACTAATTCTAGCAAAAATGAAGTTTAATGTGAAATTACCAAGGTTTGAACCCATAATCATGCCTATGTCTAAATCAATGCTCAACCATTTAACCAATTCATGTTTCATGATAATTCCTATAAATATAGGATTATTTTATCACTCCTCATGATCCAGCATATTATTAAAACAATAATATTAATTTAAATAACACACAGTGGCCTACATAGGACTTGAACCCAAGTCCTTTCACATAATAAAGTAGTCTCAACCACTGGAGCTAGTACTTTTCCATTTCATACATGTCAAAATTAAATGTCATAAAGACTCCCACTACCCGCATTTATTAATTAATTATCAATTTAATTAATTAATTTTCACGAGTCTTACATTCCTCCTCCTTAAAAATTTTCGTCTTGGAAAATAGGACTTACCAGGAAATAAATGAGGGTACGACTTCCTCATGAGATCCTCCATCTCCCACGTCATCTCCTGAGTTGCCTCGTCCCAAAGGACCTTCACAGTCCAGATCTCCTTCACTCTGAGTTGTTTGACCTGAGAATTCAGAATTCTCACTGGTCCAACTCCAATTGTCAGATCTTCACGCACTTGACATTATCCTGCTCCAGTACATGTGTAAGATCTACAATGTACTTCCTCAACTGCGATACGTGGAAGACATTGTGCAGATTTGCTAGGTGAGGTGGCAAAGCAATCCCGTATATCGCTGGTTTAATCCTCCTCGTGATCTGGTATGGCCCGATGAATCTAGGAGGTGTAAGACCCGAGAAATTTAAATAATTAATTAAATAATTATTTAATAAATGCGGGTAATAGGAGCCTTTAAGGCATTTAATGCGGATTATTATGACGTGGAAAAGTATTAGCTCAAATTGTCAAGAGTACTTTAATTGTGTGAGAGGACTTGGGTTCGAGTCCTATGTATGCCAATTGTATGTTATTTTGACTTGTGCATTATTTTAATGATATATTTGAATATGAGTTGTAATAATGTAATCCTACCTTTATAGGAATTATCATGAAACATTATTTGTTGAATTGGTTGAGCACTTGCTTTGTGATTGAGTGATTGTGGATTCAAACCTTGCTAAGAACAAAACTAAATTTCTTTTTTGCCAAATTTTCATTTGGCATGGATATGAAAGGGTTTAGGAACCCTAGCAGCCAAGAGAGGCAGCCTAATGGGCTCAAGACAACCAACTAATGGTCCATGATTAACCATTAACATAAGACTTTATGGCATTTTCGGTTTTGGGGTTAAGCACAATTAATTGGGGTATTAACTTTGAGAGAGAGGAGAGTTAGGACAAAAATTTTGGACTGTAATTTCGTGGTACTGAAAATTGAGGTTTCCAAAGGCGTCAATAGTGTTATTGGAAGGGCAAAAGCTAAGAATCTTGGAGTAGGAAAGAAAGGTTTTTGGACCTCTTGAAAGAATAATCTTGGAAGACCAATTGGGGTACGAATTGCAAGCAAGGGGAGCTGTTTTCTTATGTGTTTTATTTGTGTATCATGTATGGTGCTTTACTATGATCAAATTGCATGATAACCACTTTGTCGCGCGCTGATTTTTGAGGTTTCTGGGTTTCCGCCCAGAAACCGCTTGGAAGTGATGATGGTGCTGCCAAGCGACGCATCAGCTTTAACCCAGTTTCTAGGTTCTGTCACGAGCTGCCTGGAGGTGGGTTGAAATCCGTCAAGCGATGCATGAGGTTTGATGTCGTTTTTGCTGGATTTCATGAATTTCTTAATATGTTGATATTCCAGTTAGACTTTTACGTCTGTTTGATTGAATTATGCTATGATATTGTTCATATTGTGTGTTTGTAATTATCAATGGAGATGTGAACATGAAGGGTTCATGTTAGAAGTGGTAATTCCTTTAACAAGGGAAAGTATTGGCCTTTCGAGATGTGATTGGAAGAGTTTGATTATAGGAATTTGGAATTGAGAATTTCGGGTTATAGTGCTTGAGACTACAGAAACCATGAGAAATGGAAAGGGGTCACGCGAATGTAGAAAACCTGGGCTTATACCCATGAACTGATGTGCCGCCTAGCGGCATCGTATTGGCCGCCAGGCGATAACGGTGAACCAATCCTGTTATGGAAATTGGTTAGTTGGCTACGAGAGAGATGGATCGTGAAATGAGTCAAGATCAAAGTTAGGGTGAGAGAAGGATAAGAAATAGAAGAATAGGGTTAGTGAAGATACAGGCAATGTAATGAGGAGTGAGGGTGCGTAAGATGCATCTATGTTGAATAGTTCAAGGATTTCTAGAAGTGAAAAACCAACTGATATGAGAGGAAATCTATGGAGAAAGAGAATAACTTAATTTTATGGTGGGTTAGGTGGGTATTGGTTTGTCAAGTAAATGGATAATAATTCAATGGTTAGAGAGTAGATCAAATTGGTTAAGTATGAGATTGGAAAGGTGTGGAATATAATGCAATAGGATATGACTTATGCTATTGGAGAATGGATTTCTGGAAAAATATATAGTTGATTAGGCAGGTACTGTGAACTGCAAAGAGAATACGAAATACCAGGGTCAGTTTTCAATTTGTGATGTTGCATATGTGATTAAGCAACGTGAAAGGAAAGTGTGGGGTTGTTGTAGTATATCAAGTGTATATGTGTGATGATGAGATCAAGGCATAGAATATCAATCGTAGGAGTTGATTAAGTCATGAAGAATTGGTAAGAATGTTTGATAAATCACTCATCTCAAATGTGGAAATGGGGAATATGGGTTGTGAGTAATTGAACTAGCTGTGACGGGATAATTAAACTTGGGTATGATAAGCAAGTGTGCAATAGTAGTCTTGAGTAACAGGATTGTGGAACCAACTAATTTGGGTGCAAAAACCAGTAGAATTTTCACTACTGGTTAGCGCCTGGCGGCCCAAGGTGTGTGTGCCAAGCGATAGACTATCAGGGATGTGTACTGCGACGTGTGGCGCTTGGCGACAAGGTGTGCTCCGCCAGGCGATGTCCATGAAACAGTGGGTCTGGGAGTGGTCTGGCGCTTGGTGACAGCGATGACCTGCCAGACGGTTTGTACAGGTTTCGCCTGACGGTGCTTAAGCTGCGCCAGGCGATAATGTTGCGGATAATGGCTTGTGTGGAATTCTTTTATGTAGTGACGTGATACTTGGATCAGGGGATGTTGTTCCATGAGCGGGTAGGTTCATGGATGGTGGTGAACATGTGATAATATGAGCAGGGAGGTTCATATCCATTTACTCTCGTGTGGGGATATGAGCGAGGTAGGTTAGTATGTTCCGTGCTCACACTTGAGAGATGCTGTGTGCGAGGAGGTACATAGCTGGTGGATCACATGTGGATGACTACAGGCGAGCAAGTCCGTAGAGCAGGACTACGAACGGGGAGGTTCGTAGAGTAGGACTATGAGCGGGGAGATTTGTAGAGGCAGGACCACGAGCAGGCAGGTTCATGTGAGCATCGCAAAACCCTGAATCCGAGGCTAACCATTTGTGTGTTTTAAGGTTGAAAAGCCTTGAGGTTTTAAGGTCTTGGCCAAGAACTAACTAGAATGAATAAGATGGGTGAATTACTTTTATATTATTGACATATATTTTATTTTTGTGTATAAGCTCACCCTTTCTGTTTGTAATTGGCGATGATCGTGTGATTCGTTACACGGGAGCAGATAATGATACAGGTGATGTTGTGGATGCACAGACAACGGAGTGAGGGCTAGCTTGGGACTAGAACTAGGGGCTTTATTATGTTTTTCATTGTTTTTGTCAGATTTTGGAAGTTGTATTGACATTACTATTTGGCTTTATATAAATGATGGCATGCTAAACTATGTTTTAAATTTTCCCGCGTTTGAGAATAATAATATTGCGTCGTTTGAATTTATTTTCGATAATTATTTATTTATTTAAAATATTCCTTAGGGATGTTACAGGAGTCAGCTTCTTCGACTTGAGAGCCCTCCCAATTCCTGTCACTGGGGTAACCTTGAGGAACACATGATCACCAGCTTCAAACCCAAGTGGTCTTCTCCTCTTATCTGCATAAGTCTTCTGCTGACTCTGAGTTGCATGCATTCGATCCTGTATCACCTTCACTTTCTCAGTGGTCTGCTGCAAGAATTTTGGTCCAAGCACCATTGACTCTCCATCCTACTGCCAACACAATAGTGTCCTGCATCTCCTACCATACAAAGCCTCGTATGGTGCCATTCCTATGCTGGAATGATAGCTATTATTATAAGTGAACTCCACCAATAAAAATATATCACTCCAAGTCCCCAGGTGATCCAGCACACAAGTCCTCAGAAAGTCCTCTATTGATTGTATAGTTCTCTCAAACTGGCCATCTGTCAGAGGGTGATAAGCTTAACTCATCTTCAACTGAGTGCCTAGTGCTGCCTGTAGCGACTGCTAGAATCTCGATGTGAATCTCAGATCTCGATCAGATACAATACTTGCTGGTACTCCATGCAACCTGACCACCTCTCTGACGTACAACTCCGCCAGTTTGTCTAGGGACATCTTCTGATTAATTGGTAGAAAGTGCGCACACTTTGTCAACATGTCTACTATTACCCAGATGGAGTCATGCCCTCTCACTGACCTTGGCAGATGTGTCACAAAGTCCATGGAAATGTTGTCCCATTTCCACTAAGGAATGTCAAGAGGCTCCAACATACCATCCCGACCTCTGATGTTCAATTTTCGCCTTCTGACAGATTAAACACGATACTACATAATCTGCCACATCCATCTTCATACTAGTCCACCAAAAAGTTGCTTTTAGATCTTTATCCATCTTAGTCATACCTAGGTGTATGCTAAGGTAACTCTTATGCCCTTCCTCCAAGAGCATCATTCTTAGTGTAGGTTGTCTGGGTACACACACACGTAGGATGTCGTCTTTGCCCATCCTAAAGTCATTTCCTTTATTAGTGCCTAACCATCCAATGATCTGCTGCAACTCCTGATCATTTCCCTACTCCACCTAAATCTCGTCCAGGAACTCATTGGTGATTTTCAACATGTTGCACCTTATATGAACTGCACCCATATTCAGCCCCAAGTTCATATCCCGCAACTTCTCGATCAACTCAAGTTCTTTCATCATCATAGCAGACATATGCACTCTTTTTCTGCTCAGGGCGTCTACAACGACATTGGCTTTACCCGAGTGGTATAAAAGTTTAAAGTCGTAGTCTTTCAAATATTCCATTCAGCGCCTCTGTCTCATATTCAGCTCTTTCTTATCAAATAAGTATTTCAAACCCTTATGATCCTTGAACACCTGGAATTGAGAACCATATAAGTAGTGCCTCTAAGTCTTGAGGGAAAATACTATTACAGCTAACTCTAGGTCATGTGTCGGGTAAGTCTTCTCATGCACTTTTAACTGTCTCGACGCATAGGCTACTGGTCTTTTATCATGCATCAGCACACAACCCAGTCCTTGATACGAAGCATCGCAATACACCTCAAAAGTCTTGGTCGTGTCTGGAATGGCTAACACTGTTGCGGTTGTCAACCTCCTCTTCATATCCTCGAAGCAAGCTTCGCACTCATCCGTCCAAGAGAAAGGTTGGTCCTTTCTGGTGAGTTGTGTCAATGGCTGCACCATCTTGGAGAATCCTTCCACAAATCTCTGATAATAGCCTGCTCAACCCAGAAAACTTCTTACCTCTGTAACTATTTGTGGCTCTCCCACTTCACCACTATCTCAATCTTAGCTGGGTCCACTACTATTCCTTAGGCTAAGATTACATGACCCAAGAATTGCACCTCATCCAACCAAAATACACACTTTGACAGCTTTCCATACAATTGATGCTCTTTGAGAATTACCAGCATCGCTTTCAGATGATTTGCATGTTCTTCCCGACTCTTAGAATATATCAGTATGTCATCAATGAATACTATGACAAACTGATTCAGATACGGCTAAAAATTTTTGTTCATGTAGTCTATGAAGATTGCAGGAGCATTTGTCACCCCAAATGACATCACCACATACTCATAATGTCCATATTGTGTCCTGAAAGCTGTTTTCTGTACATCCACCAATTTGACTAAGATCTGATGATATCCAGATCTCAAGTCAATCTTTTAAAACACCGTTGCTCCCCTCAACTGATCCAACAATTCATCAATCCTCGATAGTGGATACTTGTTTTTAATGGTCAGCTTGTTCAATTGACGGTAGTCAACACACAATCTGGAGTTGTTGTCTTTCTTTTTCACTAACAACATCAGTGCTCCCCATGGTGATGCACTCAGTCGAATGAATTTCTTCTCAAGCAGATCCTCTATTTGCTTCTTCAGTTCAGCTAACTCTGTTGGCGCCATCCGATACGGTGCCATCGATATTGGGCCAGCTCCAGTGATGAGATCAATGGTGAAATCCATATACCTGCTTGGCGGTAGTTCAGGAATCTCATATGTGAAGACATATGCATATTCCTCGACCTTTGGAATCATGTGAATCTGTTCATCTGTGCTATTATTTTCCATCTGAGCCACTATCATGAAGCAAGTAGCTCCAACTTCAATCTCCTTCATCGCCTGGTTAGACGATATCATCTCTAGTCCCTCTATATCTGGGAACACTATTTTGCGTCATCCACAATCAATGACAATATGGTTGCTGGACAGCCAGTCCATCCCTAGAATCACATCCAGACCTTCCATTGGCAAGCATATGAGATTCACCTTGAACATGCGGCCTGCCACTTCCATAGAGCATCCCACACAATATATTTTGCCATAGTTCATCTCATAGACTTATACTCTATCGATTACTCCACATAGTACCTGGCCTCTAAAATCCTCAACCAATATACCCATTATAGTTTACTCGTATTTGCACTACATTTCTAGCTTAACCACTTCAATTTATATTGCCTTCTTAAATAGTAATATGCCTACCTGTCAAAACTCACTTGGGTTTGGTTAACCTGAAATCCACTGTCATGACATCCAATTATATTCAACATTCATGGGTTAACATCTTTGCATTATCCTTCTCATGTATTACCTCTCTTATTAGACCCTATTCAACTAATCCGAAATTTCTTTTGATATAACAATTGTGCTAGGTCAATTTCCCAATATTTTTCCCACTGCACGTCCAACACACATGCCCTCCTTCTAGACTGGTGCCTGGCGGCTCTAACCTGCCGCCAAGCGATGCATCAGTTTTGGGAAACCCAGAATGTTGTCATGCACCTGCGAAACCCCAACCCTTCCCAATTTTCCCTTCCTTGCAAATTTCCATCAATTCTCGTTTGATCTCACTTATGGTTATAATAATTCACAGTCTAAACATGTCCATTAGCTTTTTCCAAAGCAATTCAAAACCAATCAATCTCATGACATTCAAAACCAAAGATTTCCAAACCCTAAGAGCCTATTTACACTATTCCATGCAATCTGGCCATCAATTACATAAATTTCAATGAAGTTTGACATCAAATCACCCCTTAACACTTAAAATTGACTTTCCTTCCAATCAGAGTCTCCCAAAACACACAGAACACCAAAATCGAACCAAAATTGGTTCGTGTCGCCTAGTGCGTGTTCATCACCGCTAGGCAGTTCAACAAAACCCAGAAAACTGGGTAGCGAAGCATGCGTCGCTTGGCGGCCAAGGTTATGCTGCCAGGTGGTTCCTCTACAAAAACCCAAAATTTGCATAGAAATGGAATGAGTTGCCTCACGGCAGTTCATCTCCCACCAGGCGGTTTCTGGAAATTTCTAGAAACACGAGATTCAACAAAATAAAAGGATTTCATGAATAATCATACTATCTTTCACATGCCATTCAATCTTAAACACAAACTTAATGCGTAAAGCTCCCCTAACCTACCTTCCTTTGCTTAAAATTGGAGAGTTTTTAGAGTTCCTCTTTGATCAATAGGCCACCTAGCACTTCCCTTCAATTCAGCTCCCAATTTCACTCACTTCTCAGCACACACTCTCTGAATTCGTTCTCTTCTTCCTATGCAACAATGTCAGCCACAAAACCATTATCTTTTTCCCTTAATTTGTCACTAAATGGTGTCTTAATGTGGGTTAAATGATGGAAAACTAAAATATCATTAAACTAAGTTTAATTGTCATTCAATGGTTGTCTTATGATGGTTTTGCAGCCCTCCTTTAGCTGCTAGGGTTTCTGGCTTTTCATATTCATGTCAAAACTAATTCTAGCAAAAATAAAGTTTAATGTGAAACTACCAAGGTTTGAACCCATAGCCATACCTATGTCCAAATCAATGCTCAACCATTTAACCAATTCATGTTTCATGATAATTCCTATAAATATAGGATTATTTTATCACTCCTCATGATCCATCGCATTATTAAAACAAAAACAATAATTTAAATAACACATAATGGCATACATAAGACTTGAACCCAAGTCCTTTCTCACAATAAAGTACTCTCAATCGTTTGAGGTAGTGCTTTTTCACATCATACATGTCAAAATTAAATACCATAAAGGCTCCCACTACCCACATTTTTCATTTTTCTTGAGTTACGTACTGTCATTTTTCATTCTTGTGTTCCAATTTGGTGTTGAGTTAGTGTTTGAGTATGGTTCACAAATCTGCACACAGTTTTGGTTCCTTTTGAGAACCCATGTGACCCTAAAGTGGGCACAATCTTTCGAGATGTTTTCTCGAAGGTAAAGGAAGCATATTCCAATCACTGAATCAATTTTGAGTTTAAAATTTGCCTTGCGTTATTAATATTTGTCCTGACATAATTTGTGGTTACCATTTCTATTTTGTTGTCTTATGATCCTACATCAATTCACTGTCCATATCTCAACTTTAATATACTGTAGTAAGTGTTTTAGGATCATGCATTATGTTAGTGGTTGTGGTAGGGAATTTTATTTCCATGCATTTGAAATAACTCAGCCATGTTAGTTTCCTTATTCATAGTAGAAGTGCGTAGTATACTAATTATTTTTAGAACATAGACCTGTCTCAACTCATGCATAAGATTCATGATTTTAGTGTAGCATTCCAAACTTTTTGAAGTCGTTGATTAGCACTCTATAGTCATTTTTCATAATAATTTGGCCTCTACATTGCATTCCTATTTCAATTTCTTATGGTTGCATAATACTTTAAATTGCTAGTCTACATGCATATTCAATTGCGCACTTGCATATGCATACATAATTTATATACCACATCTGCATTGTACTTGGATAGGAACCTAATTGATTGAGTTGCTTTTGGGAACTCAATTCTATCCAGAGAGCTTGCCTTACATATGGTGGTTGTCTATGCTTGAGTGCTTAGCATTCTCATTTGGAACTTACTTTTGTGTCTAAAGTCAATTTGATGAGAATCTAACTGATAATTCTACTACTATATTGTATTGGTACTCTACTATTTTGCTGATGTTTTTTCTCTATTGTCACAGTTCACATATCTTCTCATTTTGTTCCATTTCATGCATTCTAGTTCATACTTGTTATTTGGAGTCATATATTCCTAGTCGTTTATTTTCCCATTTCATCCTTGATCAACATTGCATGATTTGTTTCAATTATATTCCTTGAATTGATTTTTCTAGCGTGATGAGAACTGTATCCTAGTCAAGTGTATCACACATGAAAATGATTTGAATTACGTTGCTACTGTGCATAATGCCCTAAACTTATCCTTGGCATTTGCATAACTATTTGATAAGAATTTGAATATAATTTATTTGAATTGGGTGTGTTGGTTCTTTATTTTGAATATCAATTTTTTCTAGTGGTTATAACATATAATATCTAGATTGAACATCTAAAGTAGCATTGATCTTCACAAATTTACATCAATGCACACTGGTTTGCTGTCGCATTATTGCAAGCATATTTTGTTTTCTACTGCCACATTGTTTCATGGTTATTTTCATTAAACAACAACACTTAAGATTTCCTATAAGGGGTCTCCATTTGATCTATGGTTAGTTGTGCATAAGCATCCAAATTACATTCACCTTTGTCATCCTGCATTCAGATAGGTAAAGTGACCATGTTGTCATGTTTCAAGATTTCATATGTTTTCTGCATTCTCATTTATAATTAATCCATATTATCTAATTTGCACTCATATCTCCGTCCTTTATTTTATAATTGAGCTTCATAGTCCAATTTCATTAAGCAATTTTTGTTTTAGGTAGGATGATTCTCAGGGCAGCTTGTGATGCAACCAAATAAATAAATTGCATTAATTTATCTTTTTCGCAGTTTCAAAACTTCTATCATCATGTATCATGTTCCCACATTAGTGGGTCCATTATATGTTCACGCATGAATCATTAATCTAGACTTTTTTTCATTCCACTTTCCAATTCACTATCCCATTATATTACATTTCAAGTTTTGCATTCCACTCATGCATATCATGTTTAGTTGTCATCATGCTTTAAATTAGTTTTTTATTGTGTTAATTCTGCACTTTTGGATTTAACTTCTTTTCCCCTATTTGAATTAGTTTTATTTCATCTTCAAGTAAGATTAAATAGTGCAAGCTAGGCTTAACACGCACCGTTTCTTTAGATTTGATACCTAGGATTTCCGTATACTTCATTAGGGGGATTTTAGATTGTTTGCTAAATCTAAGCGTGATTAAAGAGTTTAAGATTCCTTTATAAGTTAAATTTATTTTTTATTCTTCATTGTGGGTTTGGCCGACGCTACCCTTTAATAAATAAATATTTGTTCCTGCGAAAACAATAATAGAGTATCAGGGAGTACAAATCATATATTACCCCAATCGTTGACTTATCGGACTGGTTGTTCCTTGGTTGTACCCTTAGAGGGTTACCTGCGAAAATGACTCTAACGATCAAGTCAGAAAAAACTCTCAAAAGTCAAATCACAGATTAGTGAATTAATGAAAGAATAACTTTAATTGTTGGGGTCCACAAGTATTTATAGAGATATTAGCTATGTTTTACCCCCTTTATGGACTGGGCCCCTCTTTATTGAGTTGGGCCAATGTTCAGGCTTTGACTGGGCTTGGGTCAGGCCCAAGTTCCATGTTTGTGATCCGACACTAGAAGTCCCACTGTGATTTCCTAAATTTGGAGTTGGCGGCTTTTACTTGTGTGTTATTCTTTGGAGTAGGCGGTGTTAGCCGTTATGTATGTGTCGTTATTTTATGCAATTAGTTAACCATCTATTCTTTTTATGATAGGAATAGTCATGGGCGGTTCGGACCAAGTAGTTAGCCATATCGGTTATGACCACCTAGGTATAGTACATTAGTCTCCCAACCTTTGGCGGGATAGGTCACGTCGAAGTTTATATGTTGTTCTGGCGGCTTTTGCAAATTACTCCTTTCTTGATATTCATTGGGGTATAGTAGTCCCCCAGTCTTGAGAAGTGGGAACGTCGCTAAAACTCTATCAAAAGTGATGGGAGTAGTCGAAGAGACGTATTTTTTCAGGGGTCTCATCAAAAGGGTTTGTGCAGTTACCTTTTATTTGTGATGTTTCGCATTGAAAACGTTTAGGCGGGAAAAAATTTATTGGAGCATAGATGTTCTTATAAATAGAGGGCAAGAATAGGATTTGTTTATTCTGCTTCATTTGCTTATATATGAGAAAAGTGCCTTATTTGCATTTGTGTCTTGTCCGATATATTCCCTATTTCTACCACCATCTTTATTTTACAAAAAGGTATGTTTAGTGATAGCGATAGCATGTCTTCGTATGATTCGGGTAGTGGGAGTGAAAGGTCAGGGGATGAAGGTAGTGGCCATCTGGCCGGTGAGGGGGGAATTCCAATGGAGGTTACTCTCGAAACTAGAGAGGATCTGGTAGAAGAGATAGATGAGAACAGTTGGGGAAAGGTGGGTATGAATGGGTGGCCACTGATGTGCGAACCCCGTACTCACTCTTCAGATGGTCTCGCATTCTGAACGCATGGTTGAATTGCATACCTATCCTCGAGAGGGGTACCCGGCTGAACATAGTATCATTGGAAAGAGTGAGCGTCGTTGATTGTTTTAGTAACGGTCAGGAGGGGGCCAAGGAAGGATTCTTTTACATGTACATGTGCCATTTCTCCCAACTACATATGCGGGTGCCATTCGATGACTTCACGATGGGGGTACTTGGCTTACAAAACGTTGCCCCCATCCAGCTACATCCTAATAGTTGGGGTTATCTTTAACCATTTCGGGTGTTGTGCGGGTCTCTATACCTTCAGCCTCTCTTGCGATGTTTCCTATACTTTTACGATACTCGCCTAAGAGTCCAATTACCTGGCTATCATTAATAAGCCGCCCAGGGATAAGTAAGTTGGATGCCTTTTCCCAGTCTTTCAAGCATTTCAAAGACGGGTTTTTCAAAGTGGTAGTAAAGGAGATAGGTCGTTCACTTTTTTATAATGAAGATGAAAGTACAAAATTTCCATTCAGTTGGACTGACAACCCGTGGCGGTATAAGGATATGAAAAGGGAAGAGTTGTCGGTGGTTGATAGAGAAGTGGTGGAGGTTTTGATGAGATTTAGCAATAAAATGCCCACTATGGGTCTAGTTAGGGTTTGTTTATCCATGCACCCACTTGTTGATTTCGAAGGTATCTTTTAGTATTTTCACCGCCATGTTTTATTCAAGAGAGAAAACTTGTATTGTTTATGTTGCAGGTCACATGGCTTAGCTAGGAAAGAAGAACTTAAATTTGTTCAAGGCTTTACGCAAGGAGCAAGCCGAAAAGGCCAAGACTGCCGGGAATGTTGATGTTCCCAATCTTCAAGAACCACTGGTTGAGGTTCACATTCACGGGGGATCTAAGAGTAATAAAGGCGTGACCACCTCCTCAGAAGCTCCCTCAAGAAGGATCACTAGAAGCATGTCTAGAGGGGAGTCTTCTATTCCATCATCTTTATCTTTGTTTTGCATTACTTTAGTTTGAATTCCCTAAGTTGGATTCTAGTTGACTTATTTTGGTTGACTTGTTGACTTTGACCCAAAGTTGACCTTTGACCAAGATTAGATTAACTTAAATCAACATGCTAATCCTTGTTTGTCTTGTTTTGTAGGTAATTAAGAGAAAGTAGAGCATGGCTAGGTGGCACATGGTGATTGGAGCACATGGATGAAGTGGAAGAGAGAGGAAAGCAAAAAGCAAAAAGTAAAAGCAAAAGTAGACATGTACCTTGTCTCCTTTTACCTTTTTGGTTTATTCCTTAGAATGCTACTTGGTCTCCTTCCTCTTTTGGCCTAGAATCCTCATGGGAATGCATCCACTAATCACCTCCCTTCATTTGGCCGAGAATGACTCTTACTTTAGGTTTAGGGTTTGCTAGTTAATCCTTTTTCATGTTTTGTATTTGCTAAAGGACCCTTATGAACTCCTATTTAAAGGGTGCTCCTTGTCTTGTAAAAGGGTTGATCATTTTGTTATAAACCTTGTGTATTCAACCACCAAATTCCGTGAGCTCTCCTTCCTAGAAGTGAACTCACCTTTTCCTTATCTTGCTTGCAAGTGGCGGCACCATCACTCATCTCTAGGGTTTGGTTGGCTTAGATCCCCCCTATGAGTGGTGTGCTTCACCCATTGCTCATCTTCTATGCTTTCCATTTTTAATGTTTCTT
>Ga0214542_1005453_pt1 | contig 24130 bp, 14 predicted proteins | sample CNSS1metaG_FD_160096 | JGI IMG/M metagenome (GOLD analysis project Ga0214542, IMG submission 160096) | Root nodule microbial communities from cowpea collected in UCLA plant growth center, Los Angeles, California, USA - CNSS1 | ecosystem: Host-associated > Plants > Roots > Nodule | place: USA...
TATATATATATTCTGACCTAATTTTTTCTAAGTTGCACAAATGATGGAATCAAAATAATAGAATCAAAATAAGAATACTTGGCATGTGGCAATTGAGGTTTATTATTTGTTTATTTTTCAGAAATCAATCGGAGAAAGTGTGTTTTTCGATCAAAGCTCTAATTAAAATATTTTAATTGTGTTGAACGTCATTTTATATTTACTTTTATAATTATTTGGACTTGTATGAACTTAAGTTTATTTTAACTTTATTTAAAATTTATGACAGTGATGTATTTTATTTTATTTTATTTTATTTGAATTTATGATTAAATATTTGTGTTTTAAATAATTTTGTAAATACCTGCGGGTAGCCGTGGATACCTGCGGATATGAAAAAAATATGCGGTTACCCGCATAACGGATATCCGACGGATATGGGTCTGGGTATGGGGCGAATATTTATCCAGCAGATAGGGTACGGGGGAGCTACTACTCGTACCCTACTCGCCCCGTTGACATCCCTAGTTATATCTAGCTAAGTTGGCACGACCCAAATTTGGCCGTATTCGACGGAGTCTTTCCAGTACCAAATTAGGTCGTATTCGGCTAAATCGGTCAGGACCAAAATTTTGTCATATTCGGCCGAGTTGGTCGGCACCAAAATTTGGTCATATTCAGCCTAGTTGACTCTGATCGAAATTCGGTTGAATTCAGTCGAAATGGCCATGACGAAAAGTTGGCAAAGGCAGCCTTGACCAAAGTTTGGCAATATTCGGCGAAGTCGGTCCCGAACGTAATTGTTCATTCGGCCGAGCCGGTGGTGACCGAAATTAGACAGTATTCAGCCGAGTCAATCTTGCTGAAATTTACTCGAATTCAATTGAGTTGACCATGACGAAAATTTGGTGGAGTAGGCTCTGACCCTAATTGGGCTGTATTCGCCCGAATCAACCTCGTACAAAATTTGATCGTATTTAGCCGAGTATGTCGTGAGCAATGACCGTATTCAATCGAGTCCGCTTCGACCGAAAAATTCAGTCGAATCAACCTTGATCGAAATTCGATCGAGTAGGCCCTAACCCAAATTTGGCCATATTCAACCGAGTTGGCTTTGGCCAAAGTTTGGCTCTGGCCGTATCAGACTAAGTTTGACCAAAATTTGGCCGAGTAAGCCTTAGCCCAAATTACTGTCAAGTTGATCTCGACCAAAATTTTATCGAGTTAACCCTGGTCCAAATTTGGTCGTATTCAATCAAGTCGTCTCCAACCGAAATTGGTCACGATCGAAAGTCACTGAGTCGATCCCTTGCTAAAATTCGACCGAGTTGGCCTGGACCAAAACTCTGCCAAACTCAATAGTGTCGACCCTAAGGACATAAGTTTTATAAAATTCAATTTAAATTTATTTTATAAAAAATGGATTCTAGAATTTGAACTTGCTTCAAATATTTGGATCTTGATTTAAATTGTGGTCCAAATATTTAGATATGGATTTTAAGAAAATCCAAACTAATTCTACTGAAAAAATAGATTTGGATCAAAATCTGATTCAATTATTTGGATCTAAAATGGATGTGGATTGGATCAGTTAAAATCAATTCCATTATCCCCCCTAAATATTGTTGAAATTAAGCAGTGGAATGAGTAGCGTATTGGACAAAAACCAAGAGGAGGGTGAATTGGGTTCTTAATAAAAATTGTGTTTTTAAAATTTTTCCCTCTTAATATCAAAGTTCAATTAAAATTATTTCCTTTATTTTAATTAACACAATAAAATAAAGAGAGTAGTAAAGAGAAAATTGCGCAAAGTATTTATATTGGTTTAGATCAAAAGACCCTACGTCTAGTTGTTAATCTCTAAAAAAAGAAATTAACTCAATCACTAAAATAAATCACAGATAAGAAAGTTTAGGGTTTAGAAAACACCTCTCTTGAATCACACAAGAGATGAAGACACCTCCCTTGAAATCCACAAGGGATGAAAATACCTTCCTTGAATCACACAAGGAATGAACACCTTCTTTGAATCACACAAAAGATGACTGACTTCTACTAGCAACAGCAGTAACACTCAATCACTCAAGATCCCACTTGATAAAAGTTATCGCTCTACCCACACTAGGTTTTTTAAAAGTCTTCCCATTGAGAGTTGTCAAGTATTCAGACTTCTCTAACTTTTGTATTTTCCAAATGAAAGCCTATAACTTTATTTATAAAAGCCTATTTAGAGATTAGGTTAAAAATATGAAAAGTTAAGTCACAACTGGCATAAATAATCAATTATCATAAGTGATAATCCATTATCACAGAAAATTTTTTAGAAACATTTTTCTCGTTGTGATAATCTATTATCAGTCAGGATAATCTATTATTTGCAGGTGATAATCGATTATCAGCAGTTATAATCGATTATCACCAAGGCTTTTCTTAAAAATCACTTTTAATTGAGATAATTGATTATCACTAAGAATAATCGATTATTCTAGTGAGTGTGAGCATTCTATCGCATATTCTATTGTGGATTGAAGCAACAGAGTACATTCATCTGTCATGATGTGTATCGATCAGTGTAAAGTTAACTTCTGCTCTGATTTGAAATTCTAATGGTTTGCTTTGCTTTTCGATGGAAGCTGTAGCTCATGTGTTTGTGGTTATGCTTGTGTTTGTACAGTAACTCAACGTTTCAGAGTCTCTTTGAAATAATGGATCACCATTTGTTTCTTTCTCACCAATTCTCCATTCTCTCTGCGTATTAGTTAAAGGAGGTAAAGTAATCTTTCATCATTTTCCACTTCTAAATTAGTTAGATACCAACGATGATGAACAACTTCAGTGTAAGGCTACTAGATAAATATGCTTCTTCTTATGGATGAAAACACCAACAATTGTATCTTTTTTCATTTTCCCACAAATTAGGATTAATCTTTGCAGTCATTTCTTCTAAAATAATGCAGTCATTTTTTTAATGTGAAATATTGTTATGGAAAATAAATTGTGGACCATATAGGTTAAATATGAACATCTTTTACATTAATTAATAAATGGATTAGTAAAATACAATCACTCATTGATATTTTCTCAAGTTATGCTTTCATTCATTATTTTAATGAAGTTGAATGAAAAGAAGAGATAAAAATGCAATGTTTTCTAGACAAGATTTGTGTAGGATTTTCCCACATTAGGTTTTTCAAAGTCTTCCCACAAAGAGTTTTCAAGTACTAAGACTTCTTTAACTTTTGTATTTTCCAAATGAAAGCGTACAACTTTATTTATAAAAGTCTATTTAGAAATTAGGTTAAGAATATAAAAAATTAAGTCAAAATTGCCATAGATAATCAATTATCATAAATGATAATCGATTATCACAGAAACTTTTGTAGAAACATTTTTCTCGTTGTGATAATCTGTTATCAGCCAGGTTAATCTGCATGTAATAATGGATTATCAGCAGTGATAATCGATTATCACAGAGACTTTTCTCAAAAATCACTTTTAATTGAGATAATTGATTATCACTAAGAATAATCGATTATTCTAGTGAGTTTTGCAAATAAATAAAGGGTTAAATATATGTTTTGTTCCTTAACTTTCAGTGCATTTTAGAATTAGTCCATTTCAAAATTTTGGACCAATTTAGTCCTTCATCTTTTGAAATACGTGGATTTAGTCCTTTTAAACAAATTTTGTTAAGTATTTTTGACATTTCAAGCACGTTTCATAATTATATGCCCACCTTTTCTTAATTGAGTGTTATCTTTTCTCAACTCCCATTGTTCCAGCCTTCTCTTTTTCTTGGTTCTCCCAAGCATAATCCTTTTACGTGGAGGCATGACATTTGGGAAAGCAGTGGTGGGCCACAAGTGTTGTCCATTGATAGGGAAAATAATGGAGTTGTACATCTCTTCATAACTTGATTTCCTGAAACATAGAGGGATATAATCTTCTGCATTCAAGTTATCATCCACTTTCTACAACTGCAATCTTGGGTGTCCAGGTTGATAGCGTACTTGTCCCCTACCACTGAAAGGTGTGCAACTTCAAATACTTTCCCCCTTGCATAATTACATCATAATTCATATACATACACCAGCACATTATACAATAAATGATATTATACATCAGCACATCATTAGCATATAAATAATTCATACCTTGGGATCCAGTATCTAGTTTTTTTGGATCCTACAAGCCATAGCCACTGAGATACTTGTATTCCACTTTCTCAACCCCTTCTTTCGCACATCCTTAATCTTGAATTTAGGATTTTCAATTAAAGATTTTTCTACCTTCTTACTAAGCCATTTTGCACTCATAATCTTAAGTTTGAACTCCCTAAAACAAATATGCCTATCAACCACTTTTCTTAACTGCCATGTCTTGCGTAAAGGAATGTATGCATCATATGCAGACCATTCACATTTTCCTTGTGCCCCCATACATTTCACTCTTACTCTTTGTTTATCATTTTTAACCCATCTAATATTTCTACCAGAATGACCTGCATAAGTAATTATAGCTTGTTGCAAGTGTTCCTTATCCATGAAATTTGTGCCTACGTCCCACTTATAGTCAGCCATGGATTTTGGCATGACAAATGTCCCAAATGGACCACAGTTGCCCCCTTCATCACCTGAAATGTCATCACCACAACCTTCATCATCACTTTCGTCAAGGCTAACCAGCTCATTTGACTATCATCGTCATTATCTTCCTCTTCCTCGCTTTCTTTCTCTTTTTCAGTCTACTCCTCTTGGTCAGACTCTTGCTCATTATGCACCTGACATTGCACCTCCACACTCCCTTCAAACAAATTGTGATCACCATTGTCCAAACTGATATGGACATCAACAAGTCCCTCAACATCTACTTCTGGTGATCTTTCACATCCCCTAACAAAATTCGGATTAGGCAAATTTTTAGATTGGTATACTTCATCCCCCACCCTATGTTGAACCTCATCTTGAACTCCTTCCTCACCCCTCACATTAGTTTCGTTAACTTGAGGCAAATGATTCCTCAAGTGAGATTGCACCTCACATTCACTTAAACCATCACCCCCATCTGCACTTCAGCCTCATAGTAACCTAAACCAACATCAACCTCAACCTCACATTCATGTCTATAATCTTGAACCTCCTCATGAAGCTACTCATGAACCTCCTCATGAACCTCCTCATGAACCTCCTCATTAACCTCTTCATGAACCTCCTCGTGAACTTGACCATAGTGCTTGGCAACGTGCATCATGTTTATTGCACCTTTGTCATCAACCAACATATACATGGCATTCTCAATTGCATACCATAATTCCTTAACATTAACATAGCCTATTTCCCTTATTTCCCCTATGACCTCAAAATAACTCCACCTGTCTGGGTCACAAGCCCAAACAATGGTTTCCTCACCTATGTAATTAACTGGACCATGTTGTTTAAAAAGTCCACCATGGTGGACCAAACCTTCGAAACTTTCATCAGACATCTAACACAACTATTCAAATATGTGACAGACCTATTTGGCATATATGAAAAACAAATGTAAAGCAAGGTCCACCAACACATTGAATATCTCATAAAAAACACAGAGGGACCACAACTTTGAAAGAAACAAAACTGACATCGACAAAGCACGCACACAACCCCAATCCATTGACAAAGACTATCACTAAATTAGGGAAAAGGAGTGGAACACACCAACGAAAACGAGAATGGCATACAATAGCACAAAATGACAACACAAAAGCACAATCAGACTATCAAAAGTTCAATTGAAAATAACACAAACGCAATCGCAAACATAAAAAACGCAATCGCAAACCTAATCTCTCTTCATTGAATCGCTGATGATCTCAATAGCAATGGCACACGTGATTTGAAGCTTTCTTTCTTTCCCCCAAATTCGAACAAACCTAAATCCCCAATTTTCTAACTAAAACCCCTTTTCGTTTTTATCTACTTGTGTTGTTATTTTTTTTTTTTTAATTTTAAATCCCCAATTTTCTTTCGTTTTAATTTGCCTGCGTTGTTATTATTATTATTTTTAATTTTCCTTCTTTGCATTTATTTTAAAAGATAATCTTTTTAAACATGACATTAACCATCTCGTTATAAATAAAATAATGCCACATAGGATTATTAATGGAACACATAGCACAAAAATGCCAACTGTACAATGAAATGTTACCAATTTAAAAGGCGTTATCCAATTAGGACCTAATTGAATCAAATTGACAAAAAAATGGACCTATTTGAGCACAGAACGAAAATTTGGACCTATTTAAAAAAAGTTAGCGAAAATTGGGACCAAAAAATATATAATCTTAAAGTGTTGATATAATTTAAAACAAATATTAAAAAAAATTGAACAAATAATACATGTTTTGATTCAAGGTCTGCTTAAATATATTTTGTACTTGTACAGTTGTTTTTTTTACTTCACTAATCTTTTGATGTACATACTTGAGTGTCATTTAAATACATGTTTGAATATGATGTTTTCTTTTTGGAGGGACAGTAAAACCTTTTTAAAAATAAATTAATTTTAAAAAAATATGTTGGACAAAATTATCAAAGTGATGAAAAAAAAACATATTTAAAAAAAACTCTTAGCACAAGTAAAATTTTAAAATTAATGATTAAATTTATTATAATTTTTTTTATCTTTATTTTGTATCCTTGACTATTTAGGATATAAAACATTAAATTTAAATACTGCACACAACTTGAAAACCTTTTTATATAATTTTACTATAAAAGTTAGATAGTAGAAGACGTAATAGATGATCTTAAACTCATTTTTTTATCTAATATATCTTAATATAATTATAATACTTGTGGAGTGTGTTCAGCTTCTTTTCAAGTTCAAGAAAGTTGCATTTGGTGGAACAAATTGATGGAGTGCCTTCTGGGTTTTGCATCTTCCGTTTCAAGAGATTTAGTGTGTGGAGCATTAAATCAATTGCGTTATCCTTGTTGCTTTAACAATTTCGTCAAACAACTTGAGCAAGAAGAGGGCGATTTAATTGTAACGAGGGATGGTGTCCAAAAATTCGTTACACATGCCAAGAAACAAATGAGAAAGACTAATGAAGTTGTTAACAAGTGGCTGCAAGATGCTATCAGTGATGTAGACAATGTGAATCAGATGCTGAAAGAGGCAAGAACAAAAAGATTTTGTTGCTGTGGGTACTGTCCAAATTGGATTTGGCGATACCGTATAGGAAAAAAGTTAGCAGAGAAAACCATGGATCTTAAAGAGTTCATTAAAGAGGGAAGAACATATGTTCCACTTGACCGCATTACTACACTTCCATCGTGGACCCTCGATATTCTTTTAGAAAAATGCATGAATTTTGAGAGTAGACAATCTATATATGAACAACTACTGGAGGCAGTGAAAAATAATGATGTTGGCATGATTGGATTGTATGGGATGGGGGGTTGTGGTAAAACTACATTAGCAATGGAAATTAGAAAGCTAGTAGAAGCAGAGAATCTTTTTGACAAAGTTTTTTTCGTGCCTATTTCTAGTACAGTGGAAGTTCGAAGGATCCAAGAAAAAGTTGCAAGTTCAATACAATTTGAATTTCCAGAAAGTGAAGAAATGCAGAAAGCCCAAAGATTGTGCTCGAGATTAATCGAAGAAAAAAATATTCTTATAATTCTAGACGATGTGTGGGAGAAGCTTGACTTTGGTGTTATTGGGATTCCCTCCTTTGAACACCATAAAGGCTGCAAGATTCTAATTACTACTAGATCAGAAGAAGTTTGTACTTCAATGGATTGTCAAAGAAAGATTTACCTGCCAATTTTAACAGATGAAGAAGCATGGACTCTTTTCCAAAGTAAAGCACTTATATCAGAAGGCACCCCTGATGCCTTAAAGCATATGGGAAGATTAATTTCCAATGAATGTAAGGGATTGCCCGTTGCCATTGCAGCTGTTGCTTGTAGTTTGAAGGGAAAAACTCATACCATGTGGAGTGTTGCATTAAATAAATTGAGACGTTCCAGGCCAATAAATATTGAAAGAGGTTTGACTGATCCCTACAAGTGTTTGCAGTTGAGCTATGATAATTTGGATACTGAAGAAGCTAAATCACTTTTCCTATTGTGCTCTGTGTTTCCTGAAGATTTTGAAATTCCGGTTGAACTTTTAACGAGATACGCAATAGGCTTAGGTGTAGTTGGAGAAGCTCACTCATATGATGAGGCAAGGAGTGAAGTGATTGCAACTAAAATGAAGCTTGTTAGTTGTTGTTTATTGTTGGATGCAGACGATGAATGTGTCAAAATGCATGATATAGTTCGTGAGGTGGCCCACTTGATAGCGAAGAATGAGAATAAGATGATCAAATGCGAAGAGGAAAAAGATGTGACTGTGGAACAAAATTCACTAAGATATTTATGGTGTGATAAATTTCCAATTAATTTGGACTGTTCCAATCTTGAGTTTTTATTGTTACAGACAACATTAGAAGAATTTGATGGAATTTTCAAACGAATGGGAAAGCTCAAAGTTCTGATTCTTCGCAATGTGGAGAAGGGTAAAATAGCATTGTCAAAAATGTCCTTCAAAACATTAACAAATCTCCGTTATCTATCCATTTACAATTATGAATTAAGGGACTTCTCATTTGTAAGCAATATGAAGAATCTTCAAAGTCTTTCATTGCATAGTTGTTTATTGCCTTCGTTTCCTGGATTACAAACCGATGTTGCAATTACACAACTAACAAACTTCAAATTGTTAGAGTTGAATAAATGTGACATTAAAGTGAAGAATTTTGAAGTAATCAAAAGAATCCCACTACTGGAAGAGTTGTACATTATTGATATTGCTGGAGAATGGTATGCTAACAGTGAAGACAACATTGAATTCTTTAACACATTTAGTATACCCCAAACACTACAAAGGTATGGAATTGTATTAGGATCCCATTATTTTCTTTATGATTTTGAAGGATTTCATGACAGAACTTTATTACTGAACCATTTTGACACATCAAATGAGGTAATTAAGGATTTGGCAAAAAGGGCAAAGGATCTATTTCTAGCCAATATTCAGGGAGGCGCCAAAAACATCATCCCTGGTTTATTTCAAATTGAAGGAGGAGGTTTGGATGAGTTGAATAAGTTTGGGATACGTGATTCTGAAGATATAGAGTGTTTGATTGACACCAGTAATCATTCGAGTGAGGCGGCAACTCTCCTCTCCAAGTTGCATACGCTGAGAATAGATAACATGAAAAATCTAAGAGCTTTATGGCAATGTTTAGTGCCTGCCAAAGGACCTTTTGAAAACATAAAGAAACTTTATTTAAGTTATTGTCCAAGGTTGACATCTCTCTTCACATATGCTGTTGCTCGAAGTTTATTACTATTGAAAACATTAAAAATATCAAGCTGTTATGGATTGAAGCATATTTTAACAGATGATGACGAAATGGAGAAAAGTCATGATGAATTCACCTCTGCGCATCCCGTACAAATCTTCCAGAATCTTCAGAAAGTAAAGGTAAGTTACTGTGGAGAGTTAAAACATATATTCTCAGCCAGAATTGTAGGAGGGTTAGGTCAATTGAAAGTGCTCGAGATAGATAAATGCGACATGCTAGATCAAATAATTGAGGATACTGTTCAATTAGAAGATCGGGGCAAAAAAAAAGTTGATGAAATCATTGAGGAAGGTGAGCATCAACATTTGTGTAGCACTTCAATTTCAACAACAGCTACGAATCACAACACAGGTACATTTTTTTCTTTTGCATTTCTAAACATGTTCAAGCGTGTATTAGTAAGTCTACATGCTATTGCTTAGTTAAAATTTGTGAAACATGTAGGTTTGAAGTTATTTACAAGTTGCATGAAAATTGTGAACCTGTTTATATTACACTGTGTCATCCCGATCATTATTTTCGATTCGTAATGTTCAAAATCAAGACATTACTAATCCGGTTTTACTTGAACCAGCAACTTGTTAATACACTACCAGCAAAATTTTTCTCAGTCAAAACTAAAGGCAATTATATTTGCAATTTGTCCTGTATTATTCTTTTTATCATTATTAACCAATCACTTCATGCTTAATTAGGTTGTGGTTTAGTCCGTAGAAACCAAAGTTTTAAAACCATAACGTAACTTGCACACATAGCATATATATAACAACTCTGATATGCTGAATGATATTATTCTTATTTATAATTGCTTTTCAGGAACTCTATCCAGCCTTGCAAGCCTTAGGATAAAATATTGTTCCAAGTTAGGCTCAGTTTTTACTGCATCTACAGCGAAGGCCTTGATTTCTTTGAAAGAATTGTTCATAGAAGACTGCCATAGTTTGAAGCATATAGTAACTCATGATAGGGTCAATCAAAATCAGAAGGAAAACATTCCCAAGGATAGCTATGACTTTCATAGTGAAATGTCAATCTTCCGTGGTCTGAAAATGCTACATATCAGTGGATGTGACTTATTGGAAGGTATATTCCCTGTCTCTTTTGTTGGAGGCATTATGAAATTCAATGATATAACAAATAAAGAGGCTGCTGATTCGAAAGATTTCTTAAGTCAAAATAATACTCAGATTGAGCTTCCTGCTTTAGAAGAACTCAAACTTGATCGTATTCGGGATAGAACCATTGTAGGAAGTTATCATGTAGATGTCCATATTTAAGAATACTATCATTGGATATTGGGAGATATGTTGGGTTTTTCAACATCAATTGTTCAACAGATGCTTCAGAATCTAGAAAAGAGGATTTTATTGCAATCAAGGTATGATTATCCATCAATTACGCATTTTAATTTACATGAATAACATTTTAGAATTGAAAGACATTAAGAATTACAGTTACGATGCTATTTAGTTTAGTGAATGAAGTAACTTGGTGTATAAATTGCAGATATCAAACTCAGATTCTGTTTTTCCAGTTGAAAGTGTTGAATGTCTTCCAAAACAACCACAGGGTTTGAACTTGCTTATTATGCACAATATTAGAGAGATTGAACTAAAAGGCTTTGATATGGTAAAGTCCCTTTTTACATTGTCCATTGCTTCATCATTGATGTTGGAAATTTTGAGTATTGAGAAATGTCCTAGACTTGAGCACATTATAGACATTGATGATGAATATGACAAAGAGAATCTGAAAGCTATCTTCCCTAACTTAAAAGAGTTCTCAGTGTGTGATTGTGACCAATTGAAATATATACTTGGCCAATATCACGTAGCTAATAAGGATTATAAGGAGATTCATATTCATTTCTCAACATTGGAAATACTGTCTCTTTCTAGTCTACCAAATTTTGTTAGCATTTGTGCTACCAACACTCTCACTGTGACGTGGCCATCTTTGAAGGTGTTTGACTGTTCTGGATGTTTCTATCCATTTTATGATTCTGTTAGTCTTCTGACAATTCCTACAAATTCAAGACAGCCTAATAGCAAAAGTATGAAGGTAGTCTTTATTTTTATAATTATTTGTTATTTGTTCACTTTTGTTTTCTATTTGCACTTCTTTACATTTTCTATTAATGCACTGCAGGATCCAGAAGGAATTCAGAAACATTTCCTCACTTTGCAAACTCTATCTGTAGGGAACTCTAAAGTAGAAGGTATTTTTTATCTTAATGGACATGGAATGATTGGGCAACAAGTGAGTTTAAGGTTAGAGCATTTGTTTTTGTTCAATCTACCTCAAATGACTTGTATTTGGGTGACTTCCAAGAATTCAGTTACTCTCCAACATCTTGCCAACCTACAAATAAATGGATGTAAAAAATTGAAAGTAATCTTTCCTGCTTCTGTTTTAAGAGGCTTACCAGAGTTGAAGCAGCTAATCATAAGAGAATGCAAGGAATTAAAGCAGATCATGGAAGAAGACGATAGAAAATTGTCCAATCTCCTTTCTACACAACCATGCTTCCCAAAACTAGCAAAATTGTATATATGGGAATGCCACAAGTTAAAACGTTTGTCCTCTTCATCCAATGATCTTCCTAACCTGAACCTTCTGACAATAGATGGAGCCTCTGAACTAGAAGAGATTATTGGATGTAAGCAAGGAGCTTCAATGAATTCTTATACCTTCCCAAATCTTAAAAGATTGGAAATAATTGGATGTGCAAAATTGAAAGTGATCTTTCCAAAGTCTATTTTAAGATGCTTACCTGAGTTGAATCTTCTGAAGATAAGAAAATGCACTGAATTAAGACAAATAATTGAAGAGGGTGATGCGGAGGATAAATTTTCGTCTAATCTTTCTTCTCAACCATGCTTCCCAAAACTAGAAGCATTGCATATTGATCAGTGTAACAGGCTGAAAAGATTATTCTATGGATCTGCATCTAATGACCTTCCCAATCTTCATCTTTTGATCATAAATGGAGCCTCTGAACTAGAAGAACTTGTTGGATGTGAACAAGGAAAACATGATGATGAGATAGGAAAGGTTAAAGTTCAGCTTCCTAGACTTAAACTTTTAATGTTCATACGTCTTTCAAGCTTTCGTCAAGAAATTGAATCGCGAAATTTAAAGAATCGCATTATTTATGAATGTCCAAAATTCTCTTTGACTTCAACAACTACTTTTGTGGAGCTCCATTACAATTTTCCTGATGAAGGTAAATACTACAGAGTCTTCAAATATAAACTGTTATTGGAAGGTTGCCAAACTCTGGCATAAGTGTTAAACTTTTACCAAGAGAAAACGATATCAAACTCTTTTATGAGTAAATTATGGTGTTAAATCGTATAAACTCTCAAATCAAGAAAGAAATTTACGAGTTTGAAGTTAAATGTAATTTTTATTTTACTTTTATCCACGAATAGCAATATTCTATTAGTCTCAAATTATTGAAAAAAATATTTCTTTTACTATTTTCACATTAAGAACTTGTGTTTGTTATTGTCCTGGACTGGAGGGAGTCGGTTTAGGGTTGAGAGAAAGAGTGGTTTTGACTCGGTAAGTTGACGAGTTGAGATGCTGATTAGATGAAGTCGGACTTTGACCGAGAGGGCATGAGAGGCTGTCATCTCGATATTTTGTCTCGGTATGATGGCGAGGGGGGAGGCATCGATCAGTTTTGTATTTAGTGATATTTTTGGTTAGTAGAGTGGTTATTATATTTTTTAGGTGTAGAAAATAGAAGATAATGCCGTTTCTAAAGAAAAGTGGTTATTTTTATGAAATATCTTAGAATTAGATAAGGGGGGCTTTTTAGTTATTATTTGCTGTATTTTGGGGATCAATATTTTGTAACTGATTATAATATAAATAAGAGTGTTACTCCCATGGTCGAGGGACAGGGTTTTTTGACCTAAACGAGTCTTAAAGCTTTGATATTGTTTTGGTGAAGAATTATCTCTCAATTTTCTGAACCAGAACATTGGCGCCCACCGTGGGGTACGGTAAAACTCGATCCTTACCCCATCAGGATAATAAACAATGAAAGAAAAGGAAGCAGGAGAGACGAACAGAAGAATGAATAGAGGTAGAGGAGCATCACGTGAAGGGCCTACTCGGCAACAAATAATGCAGAGCATACTGGAGCTACAAAAGCAGAACGAGGAGATCAGAATGAAGGCGGAAGCCGATCAGGCCCAACTTGAAAAAGAAAGAGAGGAAACTCGCAAGAAAGCGGAAGAAGACTTGCAGGCGTTAAGGGAGGAAGCTTTGGGAGAAAGAGAGAGGTTGCGGAAAAATGCAGAGGAAACGCATCAACGATTGGAGGAGGCACTTCGACAGCAGGAACAGTTGCGGAAAGCGAACGAAGATATGCAAAACAGATTAGAGTCTGCTAGGGCGGGTTTTCGCTATTCATCTCGGTTGAATTCCGAGGTGACGGATACCAGTCCTTTGGCAGAGACGATTATGAACGAGCCGATCCCACAGAATTTTGTAATTCCCAAAATCACACCTTTCACAGGGAATTCTGATCCAGAATTACATTTAAAAGCCTTCCAGGCTCGGATGATGATATCGGGTGGTAATGATGCTATACGCTGCAAAATGTTTGTGGGTACATTGACGGAAATTGCCCTAGAATGGTTCAACACCATACCTAATTCATCTATCAGTTCGTTCCATGATTTCAAGCGTCTTTTCTTGGAGAGGTTCTCAGCAAATAGAGCCAAACCGGTGGAGATGGCAGACATGTTTGATATAAGGCAAACCGCCGAAGAAACGTTGAAGCAATTCCTTAACCGATTCACCAACATCAGCATGCGGTTGATAGACCCTAATGAGGGCTTGCTCGTCAAAGCCTTTATGAAAGGGCTTCGGGCCAGTTCGTTTGGCGAGTCCCTGTACCGATATCCACCGAGATGCCTTACAGAGATTAGACAAAGGGCGGCTGTGGAAATAGAAACTGAGGAGGCCATGCGCCACAAAAAGACAGGAGACAGGAAGCTAGTGACTCATTCCAGGAGTGAAAGAGACATGAGACCTTATCGAAGAGAAAGAACCCCTCCTAAGATGAAAACGGATCGGCGTTTTGTCCCTTATGTGGCACAACGAAGGACCGATCATCCGCAAATGCCAGGAATACCGAATCTTAAAGTGCCGATGGCCCAAGTCTTGGAGGATGCGGAGATAGCTAGACATTTACGCTATCCTGATGTCGCGGGGAGAACGCTCGGCAATAGATTGGACTCTTGGTGTGAGTTTCATCAAACCAGAGGTCATGGCACCAACTATTGTTATGGCTTGCGTTATCAACTCTCTGTTTTGGCAAACCAGGGACTCTTGGCAAAATTCATAAAGAAGGGTGCCGAGGAGAAATCATCTGAGATTCGCACGGATCCTGATATACATGAGACGCCTGTTTTGGGGGATTTTAATACGATAGCGGGAGGTTTCTCGGGAGGAGGACAAACCAGCTCGGCTAGGAAACGATATGTAAGGAGTGTCATGACCACCACAGTGGTGGATAAGCCCAGACAAGCCCCCGACATAACATTTTCAAATGATGATTTGAAAGGGGTAATCCCACATGAAGATGATCCCATAGTGGTGTCGGTGATCATGATGGGAAGGAATGTCCACAGGGTGCTAATTGATCAGGGGAGTTCTGCTGACGTGATGTTTTGGAATACTTTCATAGGGTTACAAATTCCGATAGATCAATTAAAATCATTTGATGGAGTGCTTGTCGATTTCTCTGGAGATCTAGTGGAGGTGAAAGGGTATATTGATCTTAGAACAACTTTCAGAGACAAGGAAGATGCAAAGACCGTATTTATACGCTACATAGTAGTCAATGCCCCTTCATCATATAATTTGTTGTTGGGAAGGCCTTCTCTAAATAAGTTAAGGGCTGTGGTATCAACCATACACTTAAAAATGAAGTTTCCCTCAGATGAGGGGAAAATACTTACTTTGGCTGTAAACCAGGAGACCGCTCGTAAATGTTACGAGAATAGTCTGAAGTTGAAGAGGAAAGTAGCTTATTCGGTAAGCACAACTGGAGTATTATTGGATCCCGAGTTAGATCCGAGGTTGGTGCACCCTGAAAGAAGGCCTCAGCCTGTGGGAGAGGTGAAGGAGGTGATTATAGATGGGAAGAAGTTGAGAATTGGGGGTGATTTGAGTCAGGAGCAAGAGCAACAGCTCATCCAAGTGCTGAAGAAGAATCTTTCTTCATTCGCTTGGAATGTGACCGACATGTCGGGAATTGATCCCGATTTTCTATGTCACAAGCTTAACATTAACCCATTGGCTAAGCCTAAAGTTCAGAGGCGTAGGCGGTTGAGTGGAGATCGAGCTCAGGCAGCTACTGAGGAGATACATAAGTTATTAGAAGCGGCTCATATCCGAGAGATACAATATCCGACCTGGTTAGCAAATGTGGTGATGGTAAAGAAGTCAAATGGAAGATGGAGGATGTGTGTGGATTTCACGGACTTGAACAATGCCTGTCCAAAGGATTCGTATCCGTTACCTAATATAGATGCACTAGTTGATAACGCATCGGGATGCGCTTTGCTAAGTTTCTTAGATGCTTATTCGGGTTACAACCAAATCAAGATGCACTGGTCAGATGAAGACAAGACGGCATTTATGGGAGGAACAGCAAATTATTGTTATCGGGTAATGCCGTTTGGATTAAAAAATGCGGGAGCCACTTATCAGAGGTTGATGGATCGGATATTAGCCCCCATGTTGGGAAGAAATGTTTACGCGTATGTGGATGACATGGTAGTCACTTCGGTAGAAGAGAAGAAGCATGAGGAAGATTTGGAGGAATTATTTGTTACCATCAGCAAATACAGACTTAAGCTTAATCCCGAAAAGTGTGTTTTTGGAGTTAAGGCTGGAAAGTTTTTGGGTTTCCTACTCACTGAGAGGGGAATAGAAGCTAATCCAGATAAATGTGCAGCGATTATAAATATGAGGAGTCCCAGTAACGTAAAAGAAGTACAAAGGCTGACGGGAAGGATGGCGGCTTTGTCCCGTTTCCTTGCCAAAAGTGGAGATCGTGGTTTTCCTTACTTTCAATGTTTGAAGAAGAATGAGCGATTTCAATGGACTGATCAGTGTGAGGAAGCATTCCAAAAGTTGAAAGAATATCTGAGCAAACCGCCGGTATTGTGTAAGCCAGAAAAAGGTTCTGAATTGTCTTTATACATATCGGTAACCGAACATGCTGTTAGTTCGGTCTTAGTCAGAGAGGGTGACGGGGAGCAGAAACCAGTGTACTTTGTGAGTAAAGTGCTCCATGGTGCAGAGGTGAGGTATCCCACCATAGAAAAAGCTGCATTGGCCGTGGTAGTGTCAGCTCGGCGTCTGAGATATTATTTTCAGAATCATGCTGTTAAAGTGATGACGGATCTACCGATCAGGTACATCTTGCAAAAACCTGATATATCCGGCAGGTTGGTTAAATGGGCGATAGAGCTGTCAGAATATGGGCTACAGTATGAGTCACGAGGGCCAATCAAGGCCCAATTCTTGGCTGACTTTGTGGTGGAATTGTCTGAGCCACCTGTGGAGAATCGGGCTGTGGGGGAGATAACATGGATATTGTCGGTGGATGGAGCTTCTAATTTGAGGGGTAGTGGCGCTGGTATCGTTCTGGAAGGACCGGAAGGGGTATTGATCGAACAATCGTTAAGGTTTGCTTTCAAAGCCAGTAATAATCAAGCGGAGTATGAGGCTTTGATAGCTGGTATGCTTCTAGTTAAAGGAATGGAGGCCACTAAGTTGTTGGTGAAGAGTGATTCTGCATTGGTGGCAGGTCAGGTGAATGGCGAGTTCCAAGCTCGCGATCCGCAGTTGGCTAAGTACTTGGAAGTTGTTCAAGCTATTGCGAAGAACTTTGTCCTCCTTGAGTTTGTGCATGTTCCGAGGGAGCAGAATTCACGAGCTGATTTGTTGTCTAAGTTGGCTAGTTGTTCAAAGCCGGGGCAGCATAAATCGGTGATAAGGGAAACATTGATAGCTCCTCGGATTGATGCGCAGGAAGAGCGTCAAGTGCTGGAGATTTTGGCAACTGAAGAATCTTGGATGGCACCTTTTAAGAGTTATCTTGCGGATGGTAAATTACCTAGGGATTCCAATGAGTCTCAGAAGATAAAGAAAAATTCAAGCCGATATACGCTGATAGATGGACATTTGTTCAGGTATGGGTACTCCAGACCTTTGTTGATTTGTGTTGGAAGAAAGGAAGCAGATCGGCTTATGGCCGAGCTCCATGAGGGGATTTGTGGAAGTCACGTAGGGGGAAGGGCATTGATGCTCCGAATAATCCGAGGAGGGTTCTTTTGGCCCACTATGAAAAGTGATTGTATAGAATACGCCAAGAAATGTGAATCGTGTCAGAAACATGCCGATTGGAGTCATGCTCCGCCAGAGGTACTGCATTCTATTAGTACACCTTGGCCTTTTCACACTTGGGGAATAGACATCTTAGGTCCGTTTCCTAAGGCGGTGAGGCAATTCAAGTTTTTGATCGTAGCTGTAGAATATTTTACGAAGTGGATCGAAGCCGAACCGGTTGCTGTTATCTCGGGGGGGCGAATCCGAGAGTTTATTTGGAAGAATATAATATGCCGATTTGGGGTACCACGTCGGATTATTTCAGACAATGGAACTCAATTCGCATGCTCGCAGGTAAAGCAGTTGTGCGCGGAAATAGGGATTAAACAGGTCTTCTCATCGGTAGAGCATCCTCAGACAAATGGGCAGGCGGAAGCAGCTAATAGGGTGATATTAAGGGGATTGAAGCGAAGATTGGCAGAGACGAAGGGGGAATGGCCAAACGAAGTATCTCGGGTGCTGTGGGCTTATCATACTACTCCTCAGACAACTACCAGAGAGACTCCCTTCTCGTTGGTGTATGGTACTGATGCAATGATTCCAATTGAGGTTATGGAAAACACTAGGAGAGTGAGATTGTTTGACGAGGAGATTTCTGAGATTGGTTTGCGGGCAAACCTTGATGTTATAGATGAGGTTCGAGACTTGGCCCAAATTTCTAATGAGGCAATGAAGAGAAGATTAGAGAGAAGTTACAAGACTAAGGTGGTACCACGGAAGTTCCAAGAACAAGATCTGGTATTAAGAAAAGCGCAATTGATTCAGATGGATAGCAAATTGGCTCCAAAGTGGACTGGGCCTTATCGAGTCAAACGAGTGCTGAGAGAAGGAGCTTATAAATTGGAGACGCTGGAGGGGAAGGAAATTCCGCGAACATGGAATGCAGCTAATTTACGTTTTTATTTTAGCTAAAATTTTTGTTAAGTTGTTTCGCTTTTGCTTTTTGTAAGAACATTTGTGTTTGATTTCTAATATTATGATAGTGTTGTTTCACCTGTTCTCTTCCGAGTTTATACACTCGAGGTAAATTCCGAGTTTATACACTCGAGGTAAATTTCGAGTCTATACACTCGAGGTAAATTCCGAGTCTATACACTCGAGGTAAATTCCGAGTTTATACACTCGAGGTAAATTCCGAGTTTATGCACTCGAGGTAAATTCCGAGTTTATACACTCGAGGTAAATTCCGAGTTTATACACTCGAGGTAAATTCCGAGTTTATACACTCGAGGTAAATTCCGAGTTTATACACTCGAGGTAAATTCCGAGTTTATGCACTCGATGTAAATTCCGAGTTTATGCACTCGAGGTAAATTCCGAGTTTATGCACTCGAGGTAAATTCCGAGTTTATACACTCGAGGTAAATTCCGAGTTTATACACTCGAGGTAAATGCCGAGTTTATACACTCGAGGTAAATTCCGAGTTTATACACTCGAGGTAAAATTTCGAGTTTGAACACTCGAGGCTAAAAGGAGTTACCACTGAGGTGTTCAGTTTATAAACGAGTCATTATTTTTATGAAGTTGTGTTGCAGGAGTGAGAGCTCGGTTTGAAAACGAGTAATTGTTTTCTGAGAAGTTTTGGTGTTTGCAGGAATGAGAGCTCGGTTTGTAAACGAGTAATTGTTTTCTGAGAAGTTTTGGTGTTTGCAGGAGTAAGAGCTCGGTTTGTAAACGAGTAATTATTTTCTGAGAAGTTTTGGTGTTTGCAGGAGTGAGAGCTCGGTTTGTAAACGAGTAATTGTTTTCTGAGAAGTTTTGGTGTTTGCAGGAGTGAGAGCTCGGTTTGTAAACGAGTAATTGTTTTCTGAGAAGTTTTGGTGTTTGCAGGAGTGAGAGCTCGGTTTGTAAACGAGTAATTGTTTTCCGAGAAGTTTTGGTGTTTGCAGGAGTGAGAGCTCGGTTTGTAAACGAGTAATTGTTTTCTGAGAAGTTTTGGTGTTTGCAGGAATGAGAGCTCGGTTTGTAAACGAGTAATTGTTTTCTGAGAAGTTTTGGTGTTTGCAGGGGAATGAGAGCTTAGTTTATAAACGAGATTGAAGAGCCCGGTTCAACAACGAGATTGAGAATTTGGTTTGTGGAGCAGGTTCTTATTTAATTTTGTTCGTTGTTTAACAAGTTTGGTTCATAAATGAGCTGGGGGTTTAAATAGGTTGTAGGATTGAGAGCTCGGGTTATAAACGAGTTGTGTTAATAGTTGGTGTTTAACAAAATTGGTTCAGTTGGGGTTTAAATAGGTTGTTGAATTGAGTAGCTCGGGTTATAAATGAGTTGTGTTAATAGTTGGTGTTTAACAAAATTGGTTCAGCTGGGGTTTAAATAGGTTGTTGAATTGAGTAGCTCGGGTTGTAAACGAGTTGTTGTTTAGCTTGATAAAAGTATAGGCTATTTATTGTTTAAGTGTTTTGAAAGATCGGGAAGATCGGTTTATAAACGAATTATTATCTAGTCGAGTAATTGATGTGCGTAGGGAATAAGGAAAGCAAAAATGTGATTTAAAGCATAATGTGTATCAAGTACGTGCAGGAAAGTAGGAATATAGAAATAGACAAGTTAAAATTTCAAGGAACAAAAGGAGAGCAGGAGGTAGAGACGCTTAGTTGTCAATATCAACGAGTTGTCCATCAACCACTGCCTTGGAGATGTCCGCTGCTGATAAGTCTGCATCAGGATGAAGAACTCGAACTTGATCCAGGGCTAGTTGAAATCCCATATTCAGCGAGGTGCCGATCTGATCCTTGAGGAGCTCTGAATTTTGGACAAAGTCTTTCTCTTTGAGGGCCCAGCCTTCTTTCTCAGCTTCAAAGGCTTTCAGCTGGTTTTGCAGATCGGCGATTAATTCATCTGATTTCTTGACTTGAATTGTCAGTTCGGATACTTCGTTGGATAGGCGGGAGGTCTCGATCTTGGAAAGAGCCAAGGTTCGATCTTTCTGTTCAAGATCAAGAGATTTTTGGGTGGTTTGTAGGGTGAACTGGTCCATCAGCATGATGCTAGTGGCCTCGGCCCTATGGAGATCAGCTAGGAGGTTTTCGTGGAGAGTTTGGGGATCTTGGGTTCTGAGGAGATTGACGTCATGGCCAAGGTAGTTGTGTTTCCGGCTATGTTGAGAGTGAAGGAATTGAGGGTGCCAGAAGCTTAATTCTGTATTGTCTGCGGTATGGAGTGGAGCTATTGGAGTCTGAGAGGTTGACTGTTGGGAGGTGGTCTCGACAATCTTCTTACCCCGAGCTCTAGATCGTCGGGTTAAGGCTTCGTGGTCGGGTTCCGAGACTTCTTCGTTGAGTTCGATACGGGGAGGAGGAGGAGGAGGAGCTGAAGGACTGGCGCCGGGAGTGGAGGTTTTTTGTCTTTTAAGTTGGCGGGCTCGTTTCAGCATGTCTTCATGGGACATCGCCATCAGGCTATCTGCAAAATTAAAAGAAGTCGGTTAGAAGGAGAGAGTCAGTAATAAAACTGTTATAATAGAGAAACGGTTGTAAAGTGAGTACCGATGTGAAATTTTAGGTCTACTACTCGGAATTCCAGCTCTAAAAGTTTTCGAGTATCAAAAACAACATCCAGTTGTTCCAGCATCAGGCAGTCTTTTTTCTCGGAGGGGTCCAGGTCGTCTAATTGCCGAGGGGATTGAAGGTTAGGGGATTGGCACCAGTACAGAGGAAAGCCTTCTAAAAGGGAAGAATTAGGGTCGGGGGCGACTATTTTTATAAAGATACCTTTAAAGCCCTTGTAAGAGGAGTTATATAAGGTCAGAAGAGCTCGGCCACTGACTCCGCTAAGAGAGGCCAGAAGGTGTTTATGGGGGGATCGCAACTCGAAAAAGTAAAGAAACATATTGCTTGAAGGGGTAATGCCAAAGTGGGTACATAAAATTTGGAATGCGCGAACGAAGGCCCAGCTATTGGGGTGAAGTTGACTGGGTGAAACGTTTAAAACAGTGAGAAGTTCCTTTTCAAAGGTGTTAAATGGTAAGCGTAAACCTAATTTCTCGAATAAGGTAACGTACATGAAGGTGAATTTGCGGGGAGAAATAGGGAACAGGTTGCCGTCTCTACAGATAGGTTCGTCATTATCACAAGCGATGACAGTTACATCAGATTCATTGCTCTTACACAGTGTTTGATGGCGTCTAAAAGTTCTAACCCTAGATGGGGTGGTCATGGTAGAAGTTTCTCGCCGCAAGGCCAGAGGGGCCCAAGAATAAAGGGTGTTGTAATGGTCGTTCATGAGGGGCGATTAAATTACGCTAAAGGAAGGGTTTTTTCTCGAAATAAGTTAGCGTGATTGAGAATGAGGATGCAATCTAAAAACACAATGCAAAGACAGAGGCAATATATAAGGAACCAGTGCAAAGAATCAGAAATGCAGGCAAAGAATTTGAAAAGGAGAAAAGAAGAAGTACCTGGAGGAAGAAAATGGCGGTTGAGCAAGATGAGGGAGGTGGAAAGTCTGAGTGAAAAGTGAGGGAGTGGGGAAATGGTTAAGGGAGGGAATTGAAAAGGGGGAAAATAAATGTCGTTTGGTATTCAAAAGGGGGGATGCTGAAAGAGTAACCGTTGGATGATTTACACGTGGGGGCGTGAATGCAGGAAGTAACGGCAGGTACGTTACGTGTGAAAGCGTAATTGCAGGGAGTAATGATGATCTTACGGGAACTAGTGAAAGACAAGGGTGACAAGGCAAATTCTGCTCTCGTCGTCTTAAGGCCGAGTTCGTGCACAATTTGGAGAGCTATGTCCTGGACTGGAGGGAGTCGGTTTAGGGTTGAGAGAAAGAGTGGTTTTGACTCGGTAAGTTGACGAGTTGAGATGCTGATTAGATGAAGTCGGACTTTGACCGAGAGGGCATGAGAGGCTGTCATCTCGATATTTTGTCTCGGTATGATGGCGAGGGGGGAGGCATCGATCAGTTTTGTATTTAGTGATATTTTTGGTTAGTAGAGTGGTTATTATATTTTTTAGGTGTAGAAAATAGAAGATAATGCCGTTTCTAAAGAAAAGTGGTTATTTTTATGAAATATCTTAGAATTAGATATTATTTGCTGTATTTTGGGGATCAATATTTTGTAACTGATTATAATATAAATAAGAGTGTTACTCCCATGGTCGAGGGACAGGGTTTTTTGACCTAAACGAGTCTTAAAGCTTTGATATTGTTTTGGTGAAGAATTATCTCTCAATTTTCTGAACCAGAACAGTTATATTTATTATTTTAATTGGTTACCTTTTTATTATGATGTCAAAATATGAATTATTGTTTTAATAGTATCATGACATGATCTACATATTTATATTGTTATTCACCGTAATTTTTTAAAGTAAACAGATTACATTAGTTTTTGGTTCAAGACTTTAAATTTTGAGCTTAGTAATTTTAGTTATGAAGAACAATGTTATAAAGAAAACGATCCTCAAGACATAGAGCCAGCACTTTTTTTTATTTTTAATTGTAATGATATAGTGATCCACTATGATAGTTGAGGTTGTATTCCCTTTTGTTATGTGTTTCATTGTCAAACGAATTCCCTAATATATATTTTTTTGTTACAGATTTCGAGAACACTGAACTTGGAAGGAGGAAATTTGCGTCTATCACTTCGTTACAGGTCAGAACCAACCAATTTAATAATGTAAATTTGATAGAGAAAAGTTTAATAGTCCTTTCTGTCTAATATACTAAATTTTATTTTATTTTTCAATTTTAACCCAGTATTTTAAACATTTAGAATCTGATCTCACTTTTTCTTGAACGAATAAATGAAGTCCTTTATATAAAATTGATGGTCCAAATGAGCTATATGTTTCCAAATGTTAACCAAATGAGCTTCTGATTTAGTATATTTTGGCGTTCTTCAGATTAATGAAAGTTCAAAGACAGAAGTTATTGGGAAAGATCCTGATTCAGAGGTATTAGGAACTGCAACTTTAACGAATTCAAAACATAAGCAAAGGTGGTCCCTAGGTATTGGAGGTAGTGTTGTTGCAACTCACATTGAGTCCGGTGATGTGGACATACTTGCACAACATTCCAAGGTTGTTGAACAAGATGATAAGAATGATGAGGGCAAGGCAAGAATAGTGTCAAGCCAAGAGGGAGGAATAGATTTTGTTTCTAACCACAACATTTACAATTCTCCAGGTTTTTTATTTCTTATTTTCTCCTTTCCTATAATTTCATACCACTCTCTCCAACTTTTTACTGTTTCTAACTTGGTCGATAAAGAAGGCGAAATAGGTGTGGTTTCTGGTGACTGTATTGTGCCTGCGAGAAACGAAGAACCAAAGAGGGAATTTGTTGCAAAAGTTTCCACTTCAGAAACATCAAGAATA
>Ga0214542_1005455_pt1 | contig 24124 bp, 16 predicted proteins | sample CNSS1metaG_FD_160096 | JGI IMG/M metagenome (GOLD analysis project Ga0214542, IMG submission 160096) | Root nodule microbial communities from cowpea collected in UCLA plant growth center, Los Angeles, California, USA - CNSS1 | ecosystem: Host-associated > Plants > Roots > Nodule | place: USA...
GGTTAAGCTGAACCGAGGCATAAAAGTTGTCTGAAATTGCAAAAATGCCACCGCGCCATTATATGCTTCGGTTCCTGGACAACCGAGGCATATAAGGCGAGGTAAAAATCAATTTCTGCACTAGTGTTTTCTTTAGGGCTATGGCCCATGTACTAGTCTGTCCTTTAGATTTCTATATGTTTCTATTAAACTTTATAACTTGTTTCTTTTCGGGCATTGTGGTGTGCCTTGGGTTGTAAGGAGTTAAGTTTAAAACTCCAAAACTGCGCTGTTATATTATCTTTGTGTGACGCTTCCTTTAATTATGTTTATTGATTAAATGGGACGTTACATAATTTAAGTAGTTATTCCTAAAATTTGGCCTACCTATGAATATTTATTAACTTTAGATGATTTTTTGCTTGACTTGCATTGCACAATATTTTAGTAAGTGATATTATACAATACAAGTAACTTGACATATGTTAGTGTGTTATTTTGTATCTAGGAAAAGACAAGTCTATCACCTATCTTAGAAACTACTTTAACTACTCCAGTTTGTTTCATGCTAGGTAATTTTTGACATTTAATGACATTTTTTATGGTTATTTTATGATATAATAATGAATGATTGTCATATTTTTGTATTCTACTATTATATGTGCTTGAGTAGACGAAATAAAAGAAGGAAATGAAGATTTTTTTTAATTAAAAAAAATAATTTAAATAACAAAATTTAATTTGGCACCCCTATTTTTTTTGTTCAAGTTCCGTTAGTGTGTGACTCTTTTCTGTTTTGGCTTGCATGCGACCTTGTCCTGGTTGCATCAGGTGAGCACATGTTGTGAATTGTTGGGCGTCGAGCGGTGCCAAGGTGACGTCGAGTGCCACTTATTACAAGGAGAATGGCACTAAGTGTTGTTGCTAAGCGCCAATCTTCCCCTATTGGTTATATTTGTTCTTTTTAGGTTATGAATGATTTTATTAGTATGAATTGGTATTGCTTATAATTTTAAATGGTTAATATTTGATATGAGAATGTGGTTGTGAGCATGTAAGATGATGGTGTTTAAAGGATTTTAGGGAGAAATTCTTGTAGAGATAATCTTAGTGTATGCCTTGACATAGGAGATGTCGGTAAAGGGGTATCCTCAACTCTAATAATCATTCACACTTAAATAAAGTAGAATGAATTATGTAGTGAGAGTTGCAAGAGATTCTAGTCTTTGGACTTGTTTGGGTCCTAGGTCCTAAAGGGATTAACCTTGTGTGTGGTTAGATTATAATCCCTTGAGGCTATACTGTATAAAGTCTAAGAACCATCACATGTGCATACCTCCAATGGCACATGAATTAACGTCGTTGGTACAATATTAATGTAAATGACCAAACATTTTCAAAAATAGGGACCTAATTGAGACAAAACAAAATGAGGAACTAATTGGTGATTTTTTAATGAAAATGGGGACCAAATGTATAATTAAACTTTCTTTTAATTAGCTTCAAATATTTTCACAAATATAATTGTTTCTTAAAACTATTAAGCATTTAAAAATTGAAAATTGAAAATTGAAAAAAAAAAAATCGTTTAATATGTACCAATTTTTTGCTAAAAAACAAAAAAGTAAGAAATATTTTTCTCCTTCACTTCTTTTGTATTTGTTTAGTTGCTCGCGTCATGTCACTAATGTAGAAAAGCCTTGTTATATGGGTTAAAAGAGACGACTTTGTATACCCATTCTAGAATCGATATAGAAATGAATAATATAAAGTTTTTACTTTTCCAAACTGTTTCATTTTTTATACTAGTTAAAGCTACAATCAATATAATTATGATTACAAAAAAGGTAGTGCTCTGTTTACAAAAAAATGCTCAAGCACTATTCCTCCTTAATAGGAAAGGCTATGAGACAGGACGTGGGGATGGGTTTCGCTATCTCATACCCATCTCTATCGAAAAAATTCATCACCATCCCTATACCTGCACCCAACAGGTATCAAACTTTTGTCCCATCCCATTTCCACCAGGTAACGGGTATATACTCGTACTCATACATGTACCCATTTTTTACTTTTCAATATTAATTAATTAATTTTTATAAAATAAAATAATTAATGTAAATGACATAATATTATCAAATAATATTAAGAGGAAGATTGTTTTTTCGATATCAAATATTTAAAAGAAATTATAATTGTATATACTTGTAATTAGAATACCAAATAAATTTTATGAGAATAAAAGAATCTATTAAATTTTATGAGAGTGATAAAATTTTAAATATTTTTTTAAAAAAAATATAAAAGGAAAACAAGATTCAAATTAAAATATATTTTAACGGTTTACTTACTTCAATTTTTTAAATTCTAATGAATCTTTTCTTTATACACTTTAAAATTTATAATACACCAGTTGATTAAAATCACGGAAAGACCAAAGATTAAACAAATAATAATAAAATTTTAACATAGATTTTGAATCTTTTGAACTTTAATATATATTGGATGGTGATAAAGTTCATGGCAATTAGATTAAATTTTTATATTATAGTAAATAAAATTTATTTATACAATTATAGTGACAAAATTACAGTATAATAATGAGTTAAAAAATAAAAAATAGTTATATAAAATATATAATCTACATATAAACAACAAATAAAAATATTAAAAACTATCAAATGTGTCTTAGAACCAATTTAAGAGACTATTGAATGAAATTGCACAAACAAAAACAAATGTATAATTAAGGGTATGATAAAATGAGAAATACTTTAGAGATCTGAGAAAACTTTAAAAATATCAACAAAGTCAATGATTGAAAAATGATGAAAATTGTTTTAGCGAAACAAAATAGTCTCTTCAAATGAAACAAAAATTAATAATAATAGAGTAAATAAGATAATTTTTTTATATTACCTAGTAAATGAAAGGTTTATGTTATTGAACACAGCTTGAGAATGTTAAACATTTTACTGTGAAAGGAAAATATACAATAAATAAAAATATTACAAAAGAATAGAAATATTCAAATGTGAGATATAAAAAATATTTAATTGACATACATCAGTTGAACATAATTGCATAAAGGTTATGATAAGATGAAAATATATTGGAAATGTGAATAAATTTTATGGCAAATCAAACAATTAAAAGAAATAAAAATAGAAAGTGTATAGTAATATATATAAGTTTACTTAAGTGACTATGAATATTTTAATAATTTAAAATGGGGACGGTATGGAGATGGGAACGAGATAGATATGTACATCCCCATACCCATCTCCATACCCAATTGAAAAGTTGGGGATTCCCCACATCCATATCCATACCCAGTCAATGCGGGGATTCCCTATCAAAACAGGGATAGGTTCAGACAATATCCATGGAGACGAGTTTATTTGTCATCCCTACTCCTCAATCTTCGAAAAATTAAAGAAATCACCCACCCAAAACCACAATTAAAAGTCATCTAAACAAATAAAAGAGAGAGAGAGAGAGAGAGAGCGAGGACAAGGAAGAGGCGTGGATGGGATAAGTGAGAACCAAATCCAACATCATCAACACATACACAATCCTTTTATTTGTGGACGTCCATGGGCAATGTACGTGAAAAAGCCACAAAAAGTAAGCACAATTTTAGATCCAGTGAAAAAGAAAAGTATTTTCTATTGAATTTTCGAATCAGATCGAATTTACGCGTCAACAAAATTTAACATAATTGGGTTAAAATAACTATATCCATTGATTTCAAAGTTTGAGGATCAAAATGTATCAAAGTTTCAGACATTGATCAATTCCAATTTAATGTCAAAGTTTAAGGATTATATTTATTCATTTTAAAGTTTGAGGATAAAAATGTATCAAACTTTTGGACATGCATGAATTCCAATATCATGTAAAAGTTTAAGGACTAAATAGATATTTAACCCATCAATTTAATCCAAGATATGCATCTCTAAAAATTATTTAAAACTTAGTTGATTTTAAAATAAATAAATAAATACTTATTTTAATGTGTGCCTTTAAACATATTTTAACCTTAATTAAAAAGAATAATGATACAATGCCTCACTTATTTGACCCAATTTTTAACCGCCTACGTGGCATGCCTTATTTTAATGGTTTTTAATATGAGAAGAGCAGTGACACGTGAGAGAAGCGAGAGTGAATGTTGAGGTTTGAAGGTCACGCGCTGCAGAGGAAAAGTAAGAAAAAAGAAGTGAACGTTGCGGTTTAGAGAAAAGGCGTGAGTGCGATTTTGGGAAAGAATAACAGAGGTGGATCACTGCCGCAGCTTCGTCGACAATTGGAAGCCCTAATTTTAGTGTTCTTCTTCTCCAAATCAAAGGGCAATTTGGTATGTTTTACTACCCCGATTGCAATCCCTTATTTTTGTGATGTTTTTCCCCAAATGAAACCCCATTTTCGTATGTTCTTGTTCGACGATTGAAATGCCATTTTGATGTGTTGTTGTTCCCCAAATCGATGCTCTCTGAATCGTAAATGTTGTTGTGGATTGTTAATTCGAAATGTGAACTATTTTGTGTAACTTAAAATGCGAACTGTTTCGGCAGTTAGGGTCGGGTGGGTACAAAATGCGAACTGCAGTTGTGTTGTTGGATGTTCGAAAGTGAGTTTGTTGGTTTCGACAATTAGGATTGGGTGGGTACAAAAAGCAAACTGGATTTGTGTTCTTGGATATCAGTGATAGTTAATTTGTTGATTTTTGTCTATGTTGTGTGTAATTTCATTGATTTGTGCCGAATTTGTTAAATTAAATTTGGTTAATGCGTTTTATAATTGCAGGTCAGTTGACATGAGTGGCATTAGTGAAGGTTCTAAAGGTTGTGAAGGTTGTGAGGTTGGAGATTGTAGTGATATAAGTCAGGTATTTTATTTTTTGTTGCTTTGTAACTTAATTTATATTTCAGTAGAATAAGTTTAACCTATTGTTTTTAATATCAATATTTGCAAATTAATTTCAAACATTCTTGTAGCACACAATATATTGGTTTGTTAAGCAAGAACATGATATTCGTGAACTTGGTGGAGCGATTGCTAAGTTGAAATCAACTTTGGCTGAGAGGAAAAAAAGAAGTAAAGATCAATTTGTTTCTCCTATTAATTTGAACGAAGTGCATGCTCCAAGTGAAGTTGCATAAGACAAAAATGTAACCAACAACGATATGTACGTGCGTATGAGGAATGATCCACGGTTACGGTTCAAAAGCCGTGTAATCCAAACTCCGTTCGCAGTTTATAGTCGAAAGAAGAAAAGGATACCAAAATAGTTGTTGGAGTTGCAGCAATATGTATCTATTTTGTTTTGTTTGATGGAAATGAAATATCATTTTCATTTGTTTAATTATAAGAACGTAGAATTGTAATTCAAACGTATGAAACATGTAGTTGTGAACAATTTTTGTTGTGTTTTTGTTCTGTTATAGTGCAATTAATAAATAATAACTTTTCTAAAGTCTTTCTGGTGATTTGTACTAAATTTATTTAGCAAATAAAATCTGGTAAGTCTGTGGTACAAAAACCATATCTCAGAAAGATAGTTATTGAATTTTAAGAATTCATGTGTTGTGGGAGGAGTTATTGATAGACAGTTATGGTATTGTGAAAAGGTTGTTACGTTACTCATCTGTAGGTGGTTCATGTTGTTTGTACATAAAGTACATATGAAAAAAGGCAGTTATGGTATAGTAAAAAGACAATTGCAGTACTGCCTGTACAAAAAGTTGAGTGTAAAAAAACACTTATTCAATTAGAAAAAGAAACTTCATTTTTGAACTAGAAAAGTTGGTTTTTATTTCAATCTTCAATTCCAATCACTTGTTTGAGATGTTTGGTGATGATTCATGGTGATGGAATTATTTGGATGGCCTTTGGATTGTATCCAAACCAGATTTGATGTAAAAATACACTTGAAAAGCAGTTGCAGTACTGCCTGTACAAAAAGTTGAGTGTAAAAAGACACATATGCAATTAGAAAAGGACACTTCATTTTCGAACCAGAAAAGTTGGTTTTTATTTCAATCTTCAATTCCAATCACTTGTTTGAGATGTTTGGTCATGATTCATGGTGATGGAATTATTTGTATGGCCTTTGGATTGTGTCCAAACCAGATTTGATGTAAAAATATCCTTGAAAATCAGTTTCAGTAGTGCATGTACAAAAAGTTGAGTGTAAAAAGACACTTATGCAATTAGAAAAGGACATTTCATTTTCGTACCAGAGAAGTTGGTTTTTATTTCAATCTTCAATTCCAATCACTTGTTTGAGATGTTTGGTCATGATTCATGGTGATGGAATCATTTGTATGGCCTCTGGATTGTGTCCAAACTAGATTTCATGTAAAAATACTCTTGAAAAGCAGTTTCAGTAGTGCATGTACAAAAAGTTGAGTGTAAAAAGACACTTATGGAATTACAAAAGGATACTTCATTCAAATACCACAAGGAATACATATATTTAAAGTACGACCTCATTCACCAGAAAACACAAATATCAGATTTAAAAAAAAACCTTAACATTCATAACATCACATCTAATTGTTTGAACATCATAGTTACTCGTCACACAAACATTTGTTGACAAAGACTGTAATGAATTCATCGACATCAGCGTGATCCACTTCAAAGAGCACACAATCTCCTTCTTTCAATTGATGTTCATTGCAAAATTCCTTCCAGCCCTTCCCTATCTTGGTGGAGCGAGGTGAATTTGAAATTAGAAGTTTGCATACTACAACAGTATTAGGACCACTAACTATTCATATCACAATTTCAGATTTAGCATGAAAAAACATCATTTGAAAACACTTACTCGTTCCTTTTGTACAACTTTCTCTTTTCTACTCTTTCCAGCCATGATTCATCAACAACCTATAAAAATTTAATAATAATACAATAAGGAATCACAACAAACAAAATTCAACAAAAAATACACTTCACAAATCAAGGAATCATAAATTACTTCACAAATCCAACAATCTGTTATGACGGGAATAAAAAATTACTTCATAAATCCAACAATCTCTTATCTTTTCGGCTACAGATCTGCCTACTATATTGGGCACTATTGATGATGCCCAAATTCTTTCTTTTCTTCAATAGCCTAAGAAAGTAAGCTAAATATTTTGTACCCTAATTTTTTTTGTCTGATTCTGGAGTATGCAGTTCACTTATTTTAAATGCATGCTTTGGTGTTCTATTGTTTTTGGGGTTTCACTGCAGTTATGAATTCTAATGGCAGAAGATGCTAAACTATTCAACCAAAAATCAATAATGTACAAGCAACGAAGTAAAAAACTAACCACATTCAACCAAATACACAATCTTCAACCACATCTGCAAATTAAACAATCACTTCAAGTGAAGAAAAATCATTCTACAATGGAATCAAAGCCATACATTCAACCAATAAGCATTTCGGAACTAACCGCGTTCAAACAGTGGTTTTGGACGATAACCTACCGGCCAAATGTCCGTTGTGTGAATAGCCTTTAATAAACCAACAACTACGCCAACAAGAGTGCGCCCAAGCAATGCACCAAACGGTACCCACCACTTTCCGCCGAACCCGCCGCCTCCAACAACCCAAACCACTCTCAAGAACTCCGTTATCCGCTTCCACTACTACCCACAACACCAACCTTTATGGAAGAATAGCCTTTTGGGGAAGAAAAAACTCTTGCGGACCAAATACCTCTGTGTTTGTGTGACCTGCTCGAAGAAGAAACTTGCAGGGAAGGAGAAGGACGAGGGAAAATGAACCAACGCACTATATTTTTTTAAAATGTTTTCCCAATTCACCGTGCGTGCACATGACGCAAAATTACCTGGGACGCTGCCTCCAATTACCGTTTCATTTAAAAATATTAAAATAATGCATGTCACGTAGGCGAGTAAAAAATGGGTCAAAAAACTGAGGCATTGTATCATTATCCAATTAAAAAATACTGTAACGTATTTTCAATATATTTATTATTAAAGAATAATTTGTATTTAATTTTTTTTTCTTTGATACTTCTTTTCATTCTTAAATTTCTTTTCATTCTTAATTTTATTCTTTTATAAATTCTCATTTTTAATTTAAAATTTATTAAAAAGTAACTTCATGCTGCCTCATCATTTGATAAGGCCAGCATCGCGTAGATTCGACGAAATCTTGCTCCAATCGATGGTGAATCACTTGAATGGCCTCCAGATGTCGATTTGTTCGGTGGAAATCGACCAAATACGCAGTAGAAGACTCGATTTAGTTCTAGTGGGGAACTTTTACTCAGACTCTCATTGTTTTAGGGCAACCAGACGAGGTGAATACCTTATCTAGGTTAGGGTTTGAGCTTTTAGAAAGAGGATAAACCACACTATATTCATCAAAGTTGTCTTACAAACAAATGGCCTACACCTTTTATAGATGAAGGGCAGTCGCGAAAACGAAAGAAGAAAGAATGGTCATCTATATTAACCTAACGACGAGAAGTGTATGGCAGCACAAAACCCTAACAGATATAAACCCTAAGCCTAAGGTGTGAGTTGCGTGAAGGAGAGATGAGCAACTATGAAGGGGAAACTAGAACACTGAACGCGTGGTTGAGAGGAAAACCCTAGCAGATGGCACGTTTCAGTGAATGAGGCTGGTTGATTTCTCTCATGAAGAAGAGCACGAAGTGGACTGGAGTGAGATTTCAATTGGGTTGGTAGAAGACATGAATCTCAGCCCAATAGGTAAAGCTTTCCAGCATGGTCCGTGTATAAAAGAATGCTCCTCACGTGATGAAAGCTCAAATAGCGAATTGGCTTCTCGTGCTAACGTTTGGACTAGATTAGCAGCTTTTAATGATCCAGAAGATGTCACGCATAAAAGTAATGGTTGCACGAACCAAGCACAAAGATTAGTTCAATATTAGCAATAATGGCCTAATAGATTAAAGGCCCAAAACAAACATTTATTTAATTAAAAACAAATAAATAAAAGAAATGGGCCTAAACATTGGCCGAAACTATAAGCCTGAGGGTGGATTCATCATCCCCTTCTTTTTGAAGAGGATTTGTCCTCAGATCAAGAAGGTTCTTTAAGGCTTACAACAACCAAAGTTTGAGTCCACCAGGATAAAAACAAATCTGCAATAGTCATCAAACAAAATTACATTGAAATTATATAGACCATGCAATAGATATGAATGTGCAACATGTGAAAATGGGCTTTTAAAGTTGGAAGAAAGTGATCAATCTGCCCACCATCATCGGCTTAGCAACGCTGCTCGGACGCTCAGCTCAGCATGAGCATTCAATCTGCCCACCTCAAAAAAGCCTTTAAAAACCTCCTTCTTAGTTGAGTTAAGGTTGAAGGAAACTTTGTCATCGACCCAAAGCTTGGTCCTAAAGATATCTCAACACAAGGGAGAAAAGTCTCACTGCCTTGGTGGTTTCATTTGGGAGAGCAGGTTGACGAGGATTTGTCGTCATGTCTTCTTTACATTCTTTTTCTTGCCTTCATCTCGTCGATCTGACTTGGATGAGCGCACCACCTTCAATGTTGAAATGTTAAGGACCGGAGGATTAGCCCCCTCCAAGTCAATAACTATCTTTGTCGTTCGGAGAACAGTAGCAGGGTGAGTTCGAGTCGCGTCTTAGGAAGTTTGTGTTGTCCTAAAGCCATCAGGCAACACGACATGCTTGTCCAACATCTTGCTATAAAAATCTACCTTCTTTGGATTGGTGGCAGCCATGAATCTGGAACACAATAAAAAATGTAGCGAAGTTAAACATTAGATTGAATGGAGGAAATCTATTTACCGAAAACATCATCACATATATTTCGAGACTTATAACACTTGAGGAGTTATTTGGTTGGGAGCCTACGAGAGAGTTGATTAAGCACTTCCAACGTCGAGTGAGAGACCAAGTCCAGTATAGGGGAACTAAGACCGATCGTCGCTGTGGAAAAAGTATCGCCGATTGGCCTCTTTTTTGGCAACCTTAAAAAAGCTCGTCTTAAGCCACTTATTTGACTCGCTTATACGAGAAAACCATTCTTTCTTCTCATGCGGGCGAGTGCGAAAATGTTGGAGGAACAAAGGGTCAGGGTTAAGCCTAACACCATGCACAAGATCTGGAAGGTTTGAGTGGCAGACCAAGAATTCAGGTGAAGTTGGGTCAGTGCAACCTTCAATGCTCGCATAAAGAAGCTTGCATACCGGTGAGTGCATTTTTACTCTTATTTAATGTTTACTTTTGGTTATTTAATTGGAATTTTGTTCTTAACTTTTGGTTATTTCCTATAACGATTGTTTTTAACGATTCATATTAAAAATAACTTTTTAATTACGTAAATGTTCTTTGGATATTTTGAGGTGTGTTAGTGCAGTTGCAGTTAAATTGAGCTCATGGAGGTGTGAAAATAAATTGATTAAAGTTTCATGAAACCTTAAAGATAAATTCAAGTTAAACATTGCATGAAGATGGCAAGAAAAGTTTGAAAGGTGAAGAAGTTTGGCTAAGCCAAGAAGAGGGAACAGGCAACAAAAATGGACCTTGCAGTTTTCTCTATCTTTTTCCAAAAAAAAGCTATGATAATTCATAAATATTTATGATAAAAGATAATTTGGGGAAAATATATCTTTAGATATTTTATTTGATATTTTTAAATAATTATCTTATTTAATTATACCATAAAATATCAAAAGATAATAACTACCAAATCTTCTTAAATATGACAAGATCTTCTTAAATCTTTTTAGATCTCCACAAAAATAAATATATTTTGAAGATATTGGATTATATATAAGATAATTGGATGAGATTGTAAATGGTTGATTTGAAAAAGTAATGCAAATATTAATTGTAGATAATTTATTAGATATGTTTAAGTAATTAGTTTATTTAATTATATTAGAAATTATCAACTAACTATATTTGTCAAATAGTTTTAAAAATGACTATATCTCTCCAAATATTTTTATATATTCATAACAACTATAAAGAGATAAATGATATTCATGATTATTTTAAAGATATTTGAGAAATTTTAACAACAGAAAATCCTAGTTTAAGTCTTATATAAAGAGACAAAGGGGAAGAAAAAAAGACAAGTTCAGAACTTTAGATTTTAGGAACCCTTAATGAAGCCTAATTTCGTTCTCTCTCCACCCTCTCTTCTACTTTTATTTTATTTTGATTTCATGGAGTGTTAAGTTTCAAGGGTTGGTTCCACTAGAATTTCACTATGGATTCTGAGGTTAGATCATAATAATGTCTTTGTTCTTTTTATTATTGTTTTGGTTTTCGTTCATCTCTGTCTTTTATCTTTGAATCATGTAAAGTGTAATGGTTTTTACATCATAACTATTCACTAAGATGTTGTAATTTATATGCATGTTGATTATATGAGTCCAAAGGTTTTTAATTTTAATTGAGAATGTATTTTGATTAAATTTAGAAACATTCTTGTGATTGAATAATTTTTGCCAATAATTGATAATGCCAACAAGAATTAATTAAGAATGTACATTGATTAATTAGTTTTTTGCTTGATATTAGAGGTAAAAGAATAGACATGATTAAGCATAGTAATATTTAATTAAGAATGTACTTTGGTTAAATTTACCATGATTAATATACAAAATTCTTGGTTTTAAAATTAAGAATGTACTTTGGTTAACAGTGAGAAGGCCAACAATTTAATTGAGAATTTACATTGTTTGACAACCTAAATCATGACAAGATGATTATCTCGAAACAAAAATGAAATGTTGGGAGTCACCACTGTTGTTTATTTTGAAAAACTATGGAAAACCGAAAAACTATGGAAAACCATAGAAATAAGACAAGTCTACAAAACTGGATTTTGAGTCCGGAAGTCATTTATGTTGTAGTATTAACATTCTACAACACTCACTCGAAAGTGGTACATTTAACTAGATATACAAAAATGATGTGGTTTTCAAGATGTTTAATTCTCCCCGAAAATAATATAAAAAATATTTCTTTTTTGTTTTATGAGACCAACAAAGATAATTATCCACTCATACGTATCTCTATTCATAATAGAATCATTGTTACATAGTTCTTACAAAACCTTTTAAGAAATAGTGTTAGTGGGAGTTGGGATGAGAAATTTTTATATTTTTGAAAGTTTTGAATTTTTTAGAATTTTTAAGAGAAGAAAAAGTATCGAGAACTAGGACGATGCGGACGATTACACAAATAATCAAACTTTTATTATGGGGATGTTAGATGACAGACGGCCACACAAACATCCAAATAACTTATCTTTAAAAATATTTGGATAAAAGAGTTGGACACCAAATGATGCGAATGACCATATAGATATTCAAAACATTTATTGGGGGTGTTAGATGGCAGAGATGACCATACAAACATCCAAAACACTTATCTTTAAAATATTTGAATAAAAGAGTTGGATGTCAAACGATGCAAATGACCATGACCATATAAGTATATAAAACATTTATTGTAGATGGCAGATGACGATACAAACGTCCCAAAAACTTATCTTTAAAATATATTTAGATAACAAGGTTAGATACCTAACAATGCCGAACATACAAATATCCAATTGTATTAATATGAAATTTAAAGTAAGAAATCGAACAAAAATATAGAACCTAGAATATTAATGAATTTTTATAGATGACATTTAAACCATATAAAATAAAGAAATTAACAAAAAACAGAGTCCGCTGAATATTTTTCATTAAGGTCCAAAGGCCCATTTCTTGCACATTCCAATTACTTATTTAACAAAATCTCAAACACATGCGATCAATCATTCATAAGCCATAAATTACTAAATATAGACCCACATAAAAAAAACATGTACAAGAAATAATTAACGTTACATACCCGAAAACGTATATATGATCCTATTTTATATAGGAAAAATGTTTTTTAAGAGAGTGAATAATAACGAGAGACATTGTCAAATGATCGTAAAAAAATTGTGATGTCAAAGGTTAAAGAAACGTGGGTCCCACGTCCAACTATTTGCATGAATCGGAATACACTGAACGTGGCATAATATTTTTAAGAACATGTCAAATCTATAAATTTCCATAAACTCATGCATTTGACTATCACAAATTGATAGTCAAACGAGAACATCGGGCCCTTGATCATTAATCAGCCCAAAACCTCTGAACAAAAAACGAGAAAAATGAAAAGAACAGGCTTAGCTCCCTCATATGCCTCCAAAACACAAGGTAAAAATAACTACGAAATTAAATCCTTAGAAATAAATTAGAGACCCAACCAAGGTTCTTTCAACAAATAAATTATAAAATTAATTATCAACTTATTCGAACAAGAGGGTCAATTTCTACTTGGAACTTTACTGCTAATCTTGAAACACCTTCCGACCAACTTTTAATTAAACCAAATCAAGCCTTGAATTCGATTAGAACATTAGACCCCGGTTTAAAACATAGGTACCCCCAGTCACTGTAAAAGCAATATAGACCCAAGATGTCAAAACTGAACCTCAATGCAACAAGCAAGGTTATATAAATGAGTTCCCAAATTCTAAATTCCAAATGACCCAAATATTTCTGATCCAACATCAACAATAAAAATACTATCAAAGCAAAAAGTGCATCGGCGTGGCGGAGAATACCCCTTAACAGAAACCATTTGAGTCAAAAACAGAGGCTAATCATGAACAAAACATATAACTTATGCAATTTATTCAACACGATCATTTCAATCATCAATACCCAGCTAATCAGTAGCCTCAAAATCACAATCTAATCCGAACAATTCACGACACAACACAAAACCCATATAATATTCCAACCATGGATTTCACAGTAAACAAAACATAGACAGAGAAGAGAATCAAGAGTTGAACCTTAACGGCTAATTACACGAGCTTAGGGTACGTGAACTATTCGAGTGGGTGAGGTGCGTTAGGTGAGTGAAAAAGAAAACTATAGGGATGTACGTGTAGCAGGTGAGTATTGGGTTTTTTAAAAAATAGAGTGGGTAGTAGGAATAGAAATAATAGGATGTCCTAAATGTAAAAAATAAAAAATAAAAAATTAATATGATTTTTAACAAAAATTGGACCAAAAGGATAGGCCCCAAAATGAATTTTTCTTTTTCTTTTAAATTATTGATTTTTTTTTTATTTTTATTTCATTTAAACTTTTTAAAATATATTTTATTTGTTCAGAAGAAATTATGTGTTGTCACATCGATTAATTTGAAAATCTAAGACTACAATTAGAAAAAGAGAGTGGATATTGGATTTTTTAAAGAACAATGATATCTTAACAATGATATCTTTTTATTTTTATTTTTTATATTTATTTCATTTAAAATTTGAAAATATATTTTATTTGTTTAGACGAAATTAGGTGTTGACACATCGATTAATTTGAAAATCTAAGACAACAATTAATTGAACGATAATCCTTAGATAAATAATGATGAATCTATTTTGAAGAAGAAATGGAATCAATTTTTTTTTAACATTGATTTTATATCTTTTTATGTTTTTCCAACTTTATTTCTTTATTTCTTATTTTATTTGATTAACCCTTTTGTATAGTTTTTATAAGAACTAATTTGTCAAGAAGCAATTTTGTGTATGTTGGGAGACGACTTAGGGTTGACTTTACTCTTTCTATTTTGTTAACTACTATCTTAGCAATACTAATTGACTTTCAGTTGTCAAACGAAGATCTTAGCGACGATGATGATGAGGTAGCATCGTCGAAAAAAAATGATCGATAAAATTAGAGATATGAGAGGAAAAATATGAAAATGATAAGCCAACCCCATTGCTATTTATAAAAACAGAAGGCGAACAGTCCTATCGCTTGAACCATTAGATCTAACCGCATCCAACAGTTGGCAAGATTTGACGCTTCACATCCTGTGGGACTAAGAGTAGACTTCCCAAAGCGTCCCAAGCTCTTGAGCCCCAACGGTTACTTTTCAAATGACTCAATAGCATGGATGGTATGGTCAAATGGTTACAACAACCAACATTTGAATGATACCCAACAATAAAAAGCCCTTCACATCCAATCTTCAACAATGGTTGAACTTGGGAGCCAACGTATAGTATGGATCGACCAATCAAGACATCTAAGAGCAAGGGACCAACTAAGGTGTCGGTCGATCAAAACAATCGTCAGGATCGTACAACTAGAAGTAAGGGAAAAAAAATCAGGGCATATTAATTGGATAGAATCGCTCTCCAACTTATTAAAAATACTTTGTAAATAAGTGGATAGAACCACTCTCCAATTTATTGAAAGTACTCTCTAAATACTATAGGCTAACCCTTCAGACAATCAAGATTAATAGACTAGTGTATATGTCGTTCAGTCATGACGATTTTAGATCTCGAACGTGAATGATCGATCAATTGACATTCAATGTGGTTATCTAATCTAAAAATAGTTTAAAATAAATCAATTGAGTAATTGTATTAAAGTATGATTTGGTTGTAATTAGGCTGATGGGAAGTAAAAGTCCATTATAAGTAGTATAAATAAGAGGTCCAAGTAAGGTAGTGTTTTACATTGATTACTGCATTTAATATCCTTGCACTCAGACAATTATCAACTTAAGCATAAGAGTGCCTTCTGCATGTATCATCCATTGGTGTAGGACGAACGAAACACGTTAGAGAATGGTTGAATTGGAGATATCATACACATAAGACATCATGGTGTTGAGGGTGCCCGACTAATTGCGTAAACAAAAAGCCATTTGCCAGAATCTAATAAATGGCATCACACCATCAACAAAAGAGTTCAGCTGCATTTATTTATTCATACTTTTATTTAATGTTTATCATACACACAAGACATTGACCTTAAATTGGTGTTGTCATTGTTAGCAAATAAACCTTTATGTGAATAAACTTATTCAATTCCTTGTATTTATTTATATAAACAAAACATTACAATTTATAGACTCTATTTAGGCTTTTCATCTCCAAGCCTTGAACTCTGTCATTAAGACACAATTATTACCTATTAACCAATACAATAAACCTATGACCCTTGCACTCTAAAACACACCAAACTCCTAAACAAATTAACTACCTATAAACAACCTATTTAATTTTATTCCTAATAAGTTTACCTAACAAAACTTCCCCTTAAACTTAAATTCTTCTCTATATTAGTTTTTCTACCCTTCATCTCGGCTTTGCCATGTGCAGTCCGCATTAATCTTACTCCTTTCCTTTATAGTTAGGTTCTTCACTATATTCGTAGTTGACTTGCTCTTCTCTTTGGCCCACTTTTTCTTCTTTTTTGCTGACATGTACTTCGCTCTCATTATGGCTAACTTGTTCTTCATATTCTTAGCGGCAATTTTATTTTTAAACAAGTTTTTTACTATCTGATTATCCGACTTGTTCTTACCTGTTTTCATATCAATATATTGATCTCCTTTTGAGTTGTCCACTGACTCCATCGAGCTATCCACATGCTCTACCGAGCTATGCAAGTTGTCAAAGCGACTCCCCTGGCTATCTGAGCTTTTCGTGCCCCTTATTGGGCTATTTGAGCTTTCCTTACCCCTATCTGAACTACTTAGTTGCCTAGCAAGCCTATCCACGTTACTCAGTTGTTTTTCCGAGTTCACCACACTACTTGGCTATTTTATTGAGTTCTCCAATTGTTTGTGCTCACCTCCCAAGCTATGTTCTATTATTAACAAAGTAGCTTCTTCTTCAACTTCTTCTACAAGGTTGATTGTCTCTTCCTTTCCACTCTTAGGTCGTTGCAAAATGCCCGACCTTATCGCAACTAAAGCACTTGTTTGAGTAATAGTCATTTGTATAGTGTCCATACTTGCCACACTTAAAGCACTCAATGTTTGAGTTGCTTGACCGACCTCGTCTTCATGGACCTCGTCCTCTTCCATGCCAATTTTGTTGACTGAATTGTTCTTTTTCTTCTTCATTAACTTGGCCTTAAGTGTTATGAGCCTCCTTGGTATCCTCCTTTGCCTTGAGTGTTATGAGTCTCTCCCTTCATTTGGAGTTGTTCTTTTTCAAGTGGCTCACACTTCTTCTTCTTCGTTGCTCATGTGCCAAAAGGGATCCAGCAAGCTCTTCAACCAAGAGCGTTGACAAGTCCTTGGACTCCTCAATCGTGCACACCATATTCTCGAAGTTGTTAGTCAACGACCTTATAATCTTCTCCACCACTCGGCTAGCAGGCAACGCCTCTCCGTTTCTGCCGAGTTGGTTCGCCATGGTTTTAACCCTATTAATGTACTCATTTACTCCCTCTGTTTCCTTCATTCTCATGCTCTCCAACTCTTTTCTTAGTGTTTGAAATCACACATACTTCACTCGTTCACTCTCCCATGCTTTTTTAAGATTTGGCATTTGCAATCTTCTCAAAGCTGAACTCGTCCACAGCTTGATAAAGGATGTACAAAGTTGCCTTGTCCTTCGCACACGTTTCTTTCAATGCTTTCAACTTGGTGTTTGAGCAATTTGTGGTGTTGGTTGGTTCTTGAAAACCATCTTCAACCACCTCCCAATTTTTTGGGAGCTAAGATCCTTCATTTTGAGACTCTAATTTTCATAATTGATCACCTTTGTCAACTTAGGCAGAGATATATTGTTAGTAAGATTGACCATTTCACTCCTTTTTTTTCAAACACTCAAACTCTTAAGCTCTCTAGTTGTCTCTCCTTTTTGCCACTCAGATACTTAAGCTAAATGGCTCTTATACCACTTTGTTAGCAAATAAGCCATTATGTGAATAAAACTTATTCACTTCCTTATATTTTTTATATAAACAAAACATTACAATTTAAACTCTATTTTGGCTTTTCATCTCCAAGACTTAAACTTTGTCATCAAGACGCAATTATTACCTATTAACCAATACAATAAACCTATGACCCCTGCACTCTAAAACAAACAGAACTCCTAAACAAATTAACTACCCATAAACTATAAGTATTGAAATGGTTGAAATGTTAAAGGGGGTTGAATTGGATAGTTAAAAAAATGTTAACTTTTAAAATCCTAAAACAGTTTTCAATTGAATCAAATCAACCACGAAGTATGGATGCAAAAACTCCTGGACTAGACACTTTCAATCGATTAAAAACAAAGATAGCCGATTGATTTCATCAAACAGATACAATATTGATAGAATCAACAGATTAAATCACAAATATAGTCAACTGAAAAACTGGGAAAATTGGAGAAATGGGAATTTGTGATTTAAGCCAATAACAATATGAAAGATCAAACAAGATTGATTCCTATGAGTTATACAAACATGAGCAAAGCTTTAGATCATGGTAGAGCACACAAGAATATCACAAAGATGGTTCAATTCGAATTTCTTTAAACTTTAAAATGCAATACAAAGATAGAAGGGTTAGAGAGAAAAAAAGCAATGCACAAGATGTTTATACTAGTTCACTTAAACCTGAGCTACATCCAATTAGTCAAGGCAACCCGAGCCTGACTTTGCACTATTTCAAAAGATTTACAAAGTTTACAACATTACACTTTCAAGATATGTAAGAACATCACACAATCACTCTTGAATCACACAAGAATCATACTAGCACAACAAGGCACCTCTTGCAGACTTGGAAAACCTCTAGGTATAACCTAAAAGCTTAAGAAAGACCAAATCTCAGTGGTAGCATAGCCTTGCCTACTAAAACCACTTTCTTCAAGCTTTAAAACACCAAGCAAAAAGCTCCAAGATCAATTTCAACAGCTGCACATTGTATGATCACGAAAGAGAGAGAGTTCCATAGATTCTAGATAGTTTTTGCGCTAATAAATGGTCTTCTTAGCTCTCTTTCGAAAAATAAAACTTTTATAGTTAAATTGTTACAAAATTCAACTGGTTGATTTTCAAATTAATCGATTGATTTCACTTAGCATAAGTGAAATCAGTCGATTACAAAATAAATCAACTGATTAAATATGTACTTGTTAAGACTACTACAACAAACCTTTCAATATGTTAAAAACTCATTCAACATATTAAAAGATACTATTGAATCTGTTGAAAAACATTTCAACATATTAAAAGACACACCTAAGACCCTATACATCTAATTAATGCAAAATAGTCTACATCAAGATTACAATTCTTCAAGCTTGTTTTCCCAATGAATAGTCCAGATAGAGAGCACACACACAAGGCTTGATCAACAAGTGAAACATCAAATCTCCACATCTTCATCAATGTAAGCATGGTTCCAACATGTTCCAAGACAATGACTTCATTTATCTTCATTAAATCTTCAAACACCATATCATTCGGGCGCTGTTGGAAGTCCCACATCGACTAGAGATAAGGCAATTTCATAGTATATAAGTGAGGTGCAAACCTCACCTTACAAGCCGGTTTTGTGGGTTTGAGTTAGGCTTAAGAAGCCCACTTCTAACATGGTATCAGAGCCAGGTTAAAGCCTATCCTAGCGAACTTTCTTGGACATTTCTGTTCCACCCGATATCGGACCGCTAACGGACCACCCATTAATTTCTTGTCCCACGCACGAGATGAATATATCTCAGCGTGAGGGGGGTGTGTTGAAAGTCCCACATCGACTAGAGATAAGGCAATTTCATAGTATATAAGTGAGGTGCAAACCTCACCTTACAAGCTTGTTTTGTAGAGTTGAGTTAGGCTTAAAAATCCCATATAAACAACCCATATAATTTTATTCGATTTATGTTTACCTAACCGTCATGCCTGCACTTAACTATTTTCTTTACCAAATGACATTACTTAGAACAAAAAGCGGAAAATAAAAACAACTTATAAAGACAACAGAAGAGAAAAAGAAGTAAAGCGGCATTAATTGTAGACACCAAAGGAGTTTAGTTGAGGTTGAAGATGAAGTGGTAGTTTCTTGATGACAGTGAGTCCCCATATCTCAGTCATGTCTACATCTTGCATTGGTTTACCAGTCTCATGAGGAATCTTCCAATCAAACCAGTAGAGGAGATTAGCAAGGATATACTCAGCGGAAGCAAGTGCAAATGAAATTCCAATGCACCCTCTTCTCCCAGAACCAAAGGGTATAAACTGCAAATCATTTCCTCTGAAATCAACTTCTGGCTCTTCTTCAAACCTCTCGGGAAGAAACTCTTCAGGCCTGTTCCAAATTTCAGGGTCCCTCTGAATCGCCCATGCATTCACAAACACTCTTGTTTTGGATGGAATATCGAAACCTTTCACTTTTACATCAGATAATGTTTCTCGGGGTATCAAAAGAGGAGCAGGTGGATATAATCTCAGAGTTTCTTTCACTACACATTTCAGATAATTCAATTCATTCAAATCATTCTCTTCCACTTTTAGTTTATCCCCAACAACTCTTCTTACTTCTTCTTGAGCTCTCTTCATGGTAGCAGGATTATTCAATAGCGCCGCAAATACCCATTCCAGAAGTGTTGAAGTAGTGTCACTTCCTCCAGCAAATATGTCCTGAAATTGTGACGATCATGGATTCTTAAACATAAATTTAAGCATTATATTTTACTGTTAGAGAAGTTATCCATAAGAATTGAAGATTTAAATCATGAGTTGTACCATAAGGATTGCCTTGACGTCATCGTGTGTAAGCTGAAAATCATATTTCCCTGGACCATCTTGAATTTGAAGGAGTGAATCCACGAAGTCTTTGTTACGATCAGGTTGGTAACTTTCCATGTTCATTATTGTCTTGCGTTCAGCAATTAACTGATCAAAGAAAGAATCTAATGCCCTGAAAGTGGCCTTAAATTCTGGTATTTGGCCAGAAAGAACGTCAATCCAACCTAACAAAGGAAAGAAATCTCCAACAGAGAAAGTGGCCAAGTGTTTCATCATCTTTCTTCCCAGCTCTCCAAAACTGATTCCACCATCTGGGTTATCATACTTTCTTCCAAGAACACATCTAGACACTATGTTGGTTGAGGTTTCAATCAGAATCTGAGTCAGGTTCACGGAAGAAGACGTTTTACCCGCTCTGCATGCTTCACGTACGACACCAAGCATGGCTGCAACTTCTTCTTCTCGAATGGACTGAAAGGATTGCACCCTTTTGGTGCTTAGAAGCTCAAGAACACAGATCTTCCTTTTCTGTCTCCACTCTTCCCCGTAGGGTGAAAAAGCCACATCCATGCACCCATACATGATGATTTTCACGGCTGTGGTCTGAGGCTTATTGGAGAAAGCAAGATCATGTGTTTTGTAAACTTCTTTGGCCACATCAGCTGATGAAACCACAAGAGTTGGAGTTTGGCCTAATTTCAGAAACATGATAGGACCATACTTGCGAGACAGTGCTTGGAAGGAGCGGTGTGGGAGAGTGCCCAGTTGATGAAGATTTCCAATTATAGGTAGTTTTGGTGGTGAAGGAGGCAAATTTGACTTGTTTCTTCTTCTTCTTCTTTGGTTAGTAAGAACAAAAAGGAGGCTTAAGAAGAACAACAACATGGCTTTGTAAGAGGTATTTAGCTGGTTTGCCAATTCCTCTAAAAGTGAAAATAATGGTTGAACTTGAACAGCCATTGTTTCTATAGGGTTACTTGGATTTTATTTTGGTGAGGTAGGTTTGTATGCATCTCCATAACCATGGTGGTTGAGAATTTATAGAATCTCAATATAATGAATAGAATAAGATAAATATATGATAACAGAAACACGAATGAACAGAAATGTTATCCTTTACGATAAAATAATATCGAAATAAATAACGTTAGCTGCAGACGTATACAGTTTTTTTTTTTTTTCTTAATTATACATGCACAAAAATCTTTTAGATTTAGTTCCTATATTTAAATCTTTTTTAGCATCTGTTCTCAGAGATATGGTATGATTAATACATTTGCAGAAACTAAAACGAGTTAAAAATTGTAAAAATAGGAATTAGAAAGAATATTTTGCTAATAGAACATAAGAATTATGCCACTGGCTGGAATGAAATAACTATTTTATCTTTTATTATACTTTATGTCCCGTCATTTTATATAAGAACAAATAATTATAATTCATCAGAATCAGTGAAGTGAAGGAGATTAATTAGTTCATTTTAAGTTTTAAATTTAAATTTTATGTTAAAATTACCCTAAAATTAATTAGTGGCTATATATAATTACACTACAAGAGGATTTCATATGGTGGTGTGGCTGTATTACATCAAATTCAAGGTGTGAAAGGAATATTAATAAGTAATACTTTGAAGTTAGGTTATGTTAATGTGTTTCTTATATAAAATACTGTTATTTATCTTTTTTTATAATTATCGTTATATACAGGGTTAACACGTTTAGACGTTGGTATATTGAAACAATTGGTGAGAAAAATTGTAAATAAAATTTGAAATTTTTCACTCAAATTAAGAAGAAAACAATTAATGGTTTTTTATTTATTATTTATTTCTTATTTATTTCTTTTTCTCCTCTTGTCTACGTAAGGGATATTATTTGAATGATTATTATAAATGGTACGTGAAAATTTGTTTATATATTTAATTAATTTGTGATGTTGTTTGAGTGAGTTATCTTGTATGAAAAAGATTATTAAATAAAACTTATATGAATTTGTGGTGTTATGTGAATATATGTGAATTTATTGTTTGATTTGTGTATTAAACATTCACACCTAAGTTGTAATATAGATTCTCTTAGTGATTATTTGAGTCACATATACAAATAGATTCATCCCATGAATATTCTCCAAATATGTCTTCATTTTAATAGGAAATATCCACATTGACTGAGCATTAGTGCAGATTTTTCTTTTTAACCCGCCTTATATCCTCGGTTGTCCAAGAACCAAAGCATATAATGAAGCAGTAACATTTTTGTAATTCTAGGCAACTTTTATGCCTCAATTTAGAGAAAACTCGAAGCAAAAGAGGGTTATATCACTAGTGCAGAATTGCGTTTTTACCTCGCCTTATAGGCCTCGGGTGGCAAGGACCCGAAGCATATAACGGCGCGGTGACATTTTTGCAATTTCAGGCAACTTTTATGCCTCGGTTCAAGAAAAACCCGAGGCCAAAAGGGGTTATAGGCTTCGGTTAAAAAAAAACCGGTGCCAAAAAGGGTTATAGGCTTCGGTTAAGAAAAAACTGGTGCCAAAAAGTGCTTAAAAGGAAACAAGGCATATTAAAACGCGGTGGCATTTTTGAAATTAAAATAAACTTTTATGCCTCGGGTGTCAAAATAACCGAGACAAAATTAGTGGAATTGGTGGTTATGCCTCGGGTGTGATTTGGACCGAGGCCGTATATAAACTTTTACAATTATTTTAGACAGAACCCTTCTTCTCCTTCTTCATTTTTTCTTCTTCTCCTCCGCGTTTGACAAAACCCTAGTGCGGCCCACATCTTCTTCTTCGCGTTTTCAGCACCACCACCACGCCACTCTACATCTTCTTGTCCTGCACCAGCACACGAACGCTGCTGTTGTTGGGTTGGGAGATCATTGTCGCCACTGCTGTTGGGTTGGGAGAACATCATTGTCGCCATTGTTGTTGGGTTTATTTCTTCGAAAACCACTGTCGCTGTTGTTACGTCAACGCTAGTGAGAGGGAGTGAGGGAGGCTGTTGCAGTTGTGCCACCGCCGCACTTGCCATTGTCGTCGCGCTTGCCGCTATTGTAGTTGCAGTTGACGCTAGTTAGTTGCTTGTTTGTTCCAAGTTTTGGTTTTTATTGTTTGAACATTGGGTGATTGATACAGAGGGTGGATCTACATCAAAGCCCCCTAATTTTAGGGTTTCTTCAAAATTCTCACCAATTTTAAATTGGAGTTTGATGTTCTGTTTCTGGAGTATGAGATTAATGAAAATTTAATTGGTTTTTTTCATGTTCTTGGCTTGAGGTTTTGCCCTATGATGATTGCTTTTGTTTTCTCTTTGTGACTGTTCGAGTCCTATGAGGAAGAGGTTGATGAGAGATTTCAAAAGGTTTCAGCAACCCATCTACAGTGGTGCCCCTCAGTAGATTCGCAATTTTTTTTTCAAATTTTATCAGTATTATGCCTCGGTTGTATCATACCCGAGGTAGTAATTGCGAATTATGCCTCGGTTAGGAGACGGGACAAAAAGGTAACTTTTTTTCCTCGGTAGTATATGCCCCGGTTTTTAAACCGAGGCCAAATAG
>Ga0214542_1005456_pt1 | contig 24123 bp, 11 predicted proteins | sample CNSS1metaG_FD_160096 | JGI IMG/M metagenome (GOLD analysis project Ga0214542, IMG submission 160096) | Root nodule microbial communities from cowpea collected in UCLA plant growth center, Los Angeles, California, USA - CNSS1 | ecosystem: Host-associated > Plants > Roots > Nodule | place: USA...
GGGCATGATTAGTGGCTGCAATTCTGTTGGCCTTAATAGGGTAACAGTTCCTTGTAAATGTGTATATATATATTGTTGTCTTGATGAATGAAAAGATACACATTTTTCCAGCAGTAAACCTTATTAGGTATTTCTCACTCACTGAAAAACTCTTTGATTGCACTCACTCACTCTCTCTTTATCATCGGACGACGTCGTTTTGCTTACTTTGATTGAGAAATGATCAGTGAACGAGTGTTTGGAGCGAGTGGCGAGCTACGGGATCATGCCAAACATGATACTGTACCTGCTGAACGGTTACGGCATGCCTATTGCCAAGGGCACAAGCGTAATTTACACTTGGTCTGCCACCTCCGACATCTTGTCCATCTTCGGCGCCTTTCTCTCCGATTCTTACTTGGGTCGATTCACCGTCATTTCTATCGGATCCTTCTCCAGCCTTCTTGTAAGTTTACTTAAACAACAAAAAAAAAAAAAATTAGTTAAAGCTTTCTGTTTTGCTCTAATTTCAAATTGATTGACCAAATTCTCTGTATGCATTTCAACTCCGACTAACAAAAATATGTTAAATGAGACTCATTCTAACTTTTAATTTATATATTCAAATTTTAAAAAATTATAAAATAAAATTTACCTTGTTATCAGATGTGTTATATAAATATTTGTCGAGACCAAGAACTGATGATGGTATATTAACTTTTCTTTTTATTGATTACTGTATGTTCATGATTCTGGTGAAGCTTTTAAGGCAAATTCTTTCTGCCTTTTCGTATTTTTCCGTCGCGCAATCTTAAATTAAAATTTTTAATTTCGTCTTTTCGGATTTTGTATAATTTGAAAGTTAATTTTTTAAAATTTTTAATTTTTTTTTCATTTTCAGAAATTAGTTTTGACTTCTAAATTATTTTTTATTTTTAGATTTTGTAAGAAATAATTTGTAACTCGGACAGAAATATTTTCTTAGAAAAATTATGATGTATGAAGAAAATTTGAAATATGAGATAATAAAATATTAAAAATACGGAAAAAGTAAAATATTTTTATGCGTTAAACTTTCTTTATAATATTAAAAAATTGTGAAGAAAGTAAATGTATAATACTTATATTTTAAACATAATCAATCATCCAGAAGCACTGGAATTATCTAGAGACTGAGAATAGCAGCGGGAGAAACACTATGTAATGGACTACGATGGTATATATAATTTGTCTTTTAATATTAAAATTTAAAGTATTTAAATTTTCAAAAATTTGTTAAATATTCTATTTGATAAAAGTAGTCACATTTTTTTTTAATTGTATAACTAGTTTTCTTAAATTTATATTTGAATTTTCTCCCGTTTATCAATCCATCTTGGATTGTGTTGTTTTTCACATTCCATACATAATTCTACTTTTCTTTGATTTTTGTAATTTGAGTTCTTGTTTCTTTTGTGAATGTTGCTAATAGATTAACTTTAGGGTTCAATTCAAATTGTATAAAAATAAATAGAAAGTGGCAAATCTTCAAAAAATATATTTTTGAAATATAAAGATACATATCAAACGTTTTTCAGTGCTAAATATATAAAATATATTAAAATTAAAATGAATTATTTTGAAACCTACTTAAAAAATTTATATATACATATATATATATATATATATATATATATATATTTAAAACACTCATGAATATTGACTCTCTATAAATTAAAGTTAAAATAAAATTTTTGGAAAGGAGAAATATTTTTATCGAATTATAGTTATAAGAAATTAAAAGTTGTTTCAGGATTTTAATCATGAGTAATTGTAATAATGTTAATAGATTTCTGAAGTTACTTTTATTTACAAGATCAGAAAATGTTAGAAATTTGAAATTTCAGACTATATATTTAAAAATATAATTTTGATAAAAAAAGAAGTTTAAAGTCAGTTAATCCATTAAAAATTACTTAATGACTTTTAAATAATTCATTGGTAATTCACGGTTGATTCACTGACTAGGCATTCTACTTACTTTTTTTATTCCCAAAAAGAAAACCAAATACACTGGTTGTAGCTGGTAAGAATGCAAATCTTTCTTTGTCAACTGTATCTTTTGTCATGATTCAAAGAAACCTAGTAAAACTTGGCTCAGAAATTTGCTTCAGGCAACCTTTAATCCAATCCAAGATACTTAAGCACTCGCATAGTAGCATAATCTTCTTCTTAAATGATAACCTTTGTTGAAGAAATTTAATAATTGTCTTGCTATAGCTGAAACACAAATTATCTGTAATTGCTTTAGCTGGCTTGGTTTTGTGATTCAAAGTGTGCTTCAAAATAGGTTTTTCCGAAGAACGCCATATGAATGATTTTTCATGATGTTTATTTTCATAATGCTGTTATTATATTTGTTGCCTCTCACAGGGTTTAATCGTTTTGTGGTTAACTGCCATGATCCCAGAGCTAAAACCTTCCTGTGAATCAATCATGCTACACTGCAGCTCCGCCACAACAGCCCAACTAGCTGTTCTATTCCTTTCCTTGGGATTAATTTCCATTGGAGCTGGTTGCGTCAGACCTTGTTCCATAGCATTTGGAGCAGATCAACTGACAATTAAAGAAGGATCTAACGATGAGAGGCTCTTGGATAGCTACTTTAATTGGTATTATACCTCAATTGCGTTATCAACTATAATTGCTTTGAGCGTAATTGTGTACATTCAAGAAAATCTGGGATGGAAAATTGGATTTGGTTTACCTGCTTTGCTAATGCTCATATCGGCTGTCAGTTTCATCCTTGGTTCTCCCTTCTACGCCAAAGCGAAGCCCGGTCACAGCTTACTCACTAGTTTTGTACAAGTCGCTGTAGTCTCTGTAAAGAACAGAAAACTTAGTCTTCCTCATAGCAACTTTGATCAATACTATCAAGACCCCGATTCTGAGCTGAGGGTTCCTACTGATAGCCTTAGGTACTTGTGCTCGCCCTTACTATGCAATTTCCTTTCAGTTTAACTTCTCAAATACTTATTCCCCCTAAACATTTTATGTGAGAGACAGCCAATGATATCTCCAATTATCATCATATACTGAATAGTGACAATCATTTATTGACTTAGTTCAAGATAATTTTTTATTCTCATTATTTCTTTGTTAGTAATGGTTTTGGTTCCCCTTGACAAATTCTATTTCTCTGAGTGTTCAGAGTAATCCCATCATATAGAAATGTTCCTTCTATAAAATTTGTCTGAATGCCTCTCATGATTTAGAGAATCTCATTTAACTAAAATCTTTAAGTTGCACAACCTCGGCCTATAATTGTAAAGTAAACTTTACTTATTACATGATTAATTTACAGCTATTCAATTCTGTCAATTAATGAAATAAATATTAAGTAAATGCGTGCAAATATGTTTAAGAGAGAAATTATGGGGGATCAATAAGAAATAAATAAATAAAGGATTTAACTATGACACCTGTCCTATAATATCTATTTGAGTTCTTTGAGTGAATTAACATTATCTTATCTTACAGGTGTTTGAACAAAGCTTGCATGATAAAAACTCCTGAGACTCTCTCAAACCCTGATGGATCAGTTTCAGATCCATGGAGCCAATGCACAGTCGGACAGGTGGAGTCACTGAAATCTTTGCTCAGAGTGCTTCCTATGTGGTCCACGGGCATCTTGATGATGGTTTCCCAAAGCTCATTCTCTACTCTCCAGGCAACTACCTTGGACCGAAGGTTAGTTGGCAATTTCAAGATGCCTGCAGGGTCCTTCACTCTTGTCATGGTAATCACATTATCAATAGTCATTCCCACATATGACCGCATAATCGTACCTCTACTGGCAAAACATTGGGGCATGCCTAGAGGATTCAGTTGTAAAACACGAATTGGGATAGGATTGTTGTTTGTATGTGTAGGTAAGGCAACATCAGCTTTAGTTGAAACTATGAGACGAAATGCGGCCATTGAACAAGGCTTTGAAGACCAACCTAATGCTGTAATTAACATGTCAGTTTTATGGTTGGTTCCTGAGTTTGTTTTGCTTGGAATAGGTGAGGCCTTTAACCCTGTTGGGCAGGTTGAGTTTTTCTACACGTATTTCCCCAAGACCATGTCTAGTTTTGCAATGGCTCTTTTCACTCTTGAGCTAGCTGCTGCTAATGCAGTGGGAGGTGTGTTGGTGAGCATAGTTGACAAGGTCACTAGTTTAGGAGGGAAGGAGAGCTGGTTATCAACTAACATTAACAGGGGCCATTTGAATTACTATTATGCATTACTCACTTTCTTGGGTGTAATTAACTACTTTTACTTTCTTGCTATTTGTTGGGCTTATGGTCCTGCTCCGGGGCAAAAGCTTGAAGCTTCAGCAGACAAGGAAGAAGAGCAATTTGAATACAGGGAGGTACCTACTTCCTAGATTAATTTATAGAGGTACTGTAAAAGCAAGAGAAACTGTGTTATTTTTAGCTGCCTTACGTGTAAAACTAATAGGTTATAGAAGTAGATTTGTGCTAAGAATTTTATTGTGGTCTTGCACAATAAGGGTTTATATCATGTAGGATAAACTTGTTGCCTTGGAACTCTAGAAGTGTTAACAATAGAAGACACCAAAATAAATGCGGAATAAATTTGGATAAGAGAATGTATGATATGTTATCGGTGGCGAATGCTCCACAATCACAACAAACTGACATAATACAAAATGATTCAGTAGTTGCTTTTGTAAATCTACAAAAGGTGCTCACATTTATACAACGCAGGCACTCAAGTATGAGAAACAATTTATTTTAATTTAAAAAACAATAAATGATAACAAAAACCTATTAGATAGTAAGAAACTTTTCAAATTCTAATTCTCTCCTTCATAAGATGTTTCTTCAATACTGAAGTCCTTATCATGATTATTCCGAAATTTGTTATCTTCATCTTTGTAATTGTTATCGTGAACATTTTCATTATTTCCATTGTTGTTCTCTTTACCCTCCTCATTATTAACTTCGTCATTATCTTCTTTTTTCTTGACCTTCTCGTTTAAAAGCATATGTGAGTTTGTGAAGTTCAAAATCTTGTTTTATTATTTATTCTATCTCAAATGTGACAAAATTGTAAAAATGAGTCTCTTTGAATCTAGCCTTTTTTTTTCTTCTTACCACTTGATTTTCTTGCTCAAGGTGAATGATTTTAGCATTTAGTTATTCATTTGCTTCTTTATACCTTTAGTAAGATTCAATACATTTTTATAATCACTTTGTTGTTTCATGGTAGCAAATTTAAAAGAGCTAATTTTTCTGAAGTTCTTTTGCAACATTTCCATAAAATTCCATAAAATTCTTTTATTGTTAATCACTAAGAACCTTATATAGTGTGTTGGGATAGAGCATTTTAATAAAGTAATTAATTTTTTTGAAGAATTTAGATTTCTTTGTAATGTAATTTTTTGTTTGGATAGAAAAATTAAAAAGCATTTAAAATGTAAGCATTTTTTTTCAAGTATTTCAATTAGATAAATGAGTAGAAATTCAAATATCTTCAAAATAGGTGAAATTTGAAATTCTTCTCACTCAACCTCACACTTTAGACTCTCAAGTAGATTTGTCAATTTGGTCCCGTAGGCGAGCTTGACGAGCCTGGACGACGACTAACGAATCAAACAGGCCGGGTGGGCCCGACGACCCAGATGGACCTGATGACCCAAACAGGCTACGCGGGCCCAACGATTAGAGATGCCAAATAAATCCGCCTTCGTGGGTATTGCCTAAACCTGTCCCCGTTTTGAAGTAGAATTCTCGCATTGACTGGGTATGGGTATGAGGAATTCCCGAATTTTTTAATTGGGTATGTGGATGGGTATGAGGATTACATATCCCTGCCATAATACTTGTCCCTGCCATATCTCCGTCTTCGTTTAAATTATTAAAATATTCACAATTAATTAAGTAACCATATATATATATATTTATATATAGATATGTTTATATAAATATTAAAAATATATTCAAAAAATAAAAAAAATATATATATATATATATATATATATATATATATATATATATATATATATATATATATATATATACTCCTTTGATCCTCGTTTTTGTACCAAAATCTCAATTTGGTCCTTATATTTTTATTAGTCTCAATTAGGTCTACATTTGTATAAATCAGTAACAATTAGGTCATTTTCGTTAGTATGGAACTAACACCGTTAAGTAGGTACCATGTGTCAGCTCCTCGTTTTTTTTTTATTCTTTTTAAATTTTTTTAAATTTTATTTTTTAAAATTTTTAAATTTAAAAAAAAAATATTTATGCCACGTGTTACGTTTGTAGTATCTCACGTGCCAATCTAATATGGTGACATGTGTCAAATCATTGTATGAATATCAATTTGGTCCTCATATTTGTTAATTTGATTTGATTTCAGTCCCAATTTTTTTTTTTAAATTTTCAATTCCATGTACTCCAAATTTTCAACCAAATTTAATTTTTATATAGATGTTATGATGATATTTTTATTACAAGTGATATTTTTATTACATATTTTAAACAATATTAAATCTATTTAAATTTATATTTTACATTAAACTTTATTTAAATTTTATTTTAAAATTATAAATATATAGATTTATAAATTTATATTCAAAATATTTGTATAACATTAAATATCAACAATTTTTTTAGAGTTGGCTTAAAAATAACAATTCTATAAATTCAAATATTTTTTAAAACAATTTTATAACAAATTAAAATAAATATATTTAAAATTTTAATATTAAATACACTTAATATTATTAAAATATTTAATAAAAATATCAATTTTAATAAAAATAATCATAAGATTATATAAAAGTAAAATTCGGTCTAAATTTGGAGCGCATGAAATTGAAATTTTTTTAAAAAATTTGGGACTGAAATCAAATCAAATTAACAAATGAGGACCAAATTGAGATTCATATAATAATTTGACATGTGTCACCATATTAGATTGACACGTGGCACACAACAGATGTGACATTTGGCATAAATATTATTTTAAAAAAATAAAAAAAAAAAATTAAAAATTTTAAAAAATGAGGAGCTAACACGTGACACCTACTTAACGATGTTAGTTCCATTATAACGAAAATGAAATAACTGTTACTGATTTACAAAAATGTGGACCTAATTGAGACCAATAAAAATATGAGGACCAAATTGAGATTTTGCTACAAAAATGAGGACCTACAAATATATATACACTCACTTTCTATTTTTTATTTCTTCTAATTATTTGGTTTGTCATGAAACTTATTCACATCTCTAATATATTTTTCATATTATCATAACCTTTGTGTAATTATGTTAAAATGATATATGTTAATTAGAAAAAAACTTATGTCTCACATTTGAATATTTCTAATGTGAGACATAAGTTTTTTTTTCTAATTAACATATATCATTTTTTATTATTTTTATTTATTGTATATTTTTCTTTCACATGATAATGTTTAATAATCTCAATTTAAGTGTTTAATACTTTCATTTACTAGGTAATATAAAAAAAATCTTTACTTATTATTCATTTTTGTTTCATTTGAAGAACTATTTTGTTTCGCTAAAATAATTTTCATTATTTCTCAACCATTGAGTATGTTGATATTTGAAAAGTTCTCTTAAATCTCTAAGGTATTTTTCATCTTATCATACCCTTAATTATATATTTTTTTTCTTTGCGCGCTTTTTTTCAATAGTCTCTCAAATTGTTTCTAAGACACACGTTTGTTAATTTTTTAATATATTATTTATTTTCATCATGTAGAATACTATTTCGATATATTTTATCTAATTATTTTTTATTTTCTAACTCATTATCAATCATACTGTAATTTTTTCACTATAATTGTATAAATAACTTTTATTTTCTGTAATATAAAAATTTAATGTAATTGTAAGGCCCACTTATATTTTTCCCGTTTATTTTAAGGACTTCCCCAATCTAGTGGGCCTAAGGGTTGGCCCATAGGGTGTACAAGGCCCCTAAGGCAGCCAAACACCCTTCCACTCTTGTCATTCTTGCAAAATAGCTCATAGCATACGCTCCCTCTTCCTTTCAGAACGCTCTGCTAGGGTTTGGTCACAACTCTTGGTTAAGCTAGCTCTAAGCTCAACTCTGCTTCATGTAAGTTAGCTCTCAGCTCATGCTAGTTCCTTTCTAGTTACCTTTTAGTATTTTGTTCGCTGAAGGTCCACTGTGGTAATCTAGTTCCTTTTCTGTGCCGATGTTCCAGTTTATAAATCCGCTCTTGGAGCTACTGGTTTCGTTGGCCTAGGAGTCAAAGTCTGATATTAGCCCTTCTAGGTAAGGGAAGTTAGGGTTTTGGGTTTTAAATGATTTCTTTGGCCTGTTTAGAGTTTGTTAGGTGTTTGTATGGACTGTATGTTGCAGTGAATATGCGAAATGCATTGTATTGCTATTTGGGTGTGAAAATATGACTGTTGCAGGAAGGACAATGGTGAGATCTATTGCTCTCGCCCAAGCGAGAGTGACTCGCCCAGGCGAGACTTGTAGGAGCAGACCAGGGTATGCATGAACTCTCGCTCAGGCGGAGAGCTCTTGTTTTGAGCGAGCCACTGTCTCGCTCAGGCGAGAGGTGCTCGCCTAAGCGAGAAGGCGTGGAAGCCTTGGGGTGCCACTGCAGTTTTAGCCCAGGCGAGGAACCTCAGCTTTGGGCAAGGAGTGGTCTCGCTCAGGCGAGGGAGGGCTCGCCTAAGCGAGTGTGCGAAAACCTCCCAAGGCCTCTGTCGCGATCTTGCCTAAGCGAGAGTCTGTAGCTTGAGTAAGGGAACTCCTCTCGCCTGAGCGAGGGCTTCTGGCTTAAGCGAGGTCCGTTGTAGGCCACACTGTTTTCTCCAGTTGGTTGTTGTGGATTGTTTGATTGCTTGATTCACTCTAATTAAAGTATGAGACTGTGAAATGTATTGAATAAACTGTGGTTATGAATTAGATTGATGAGTTGGTGTGATCTTGGCATGAAAAATGAATGAGAGGGTTGGTAATTAAAGTGGCATGGTATTGGTATTGAAACACACTTCTATATTCATGAAATGGAAACGATGAATTGGTATGGATTTAACCTGAAATATGAAAATGGATGGTTATAAAGGTTGGTATGAGATTGATGTACATGATGGATATTACTTGATTGTTTGAGCATGTTTGGTCTGTGGTCAGCACGTAATTCCATAAGTCTCTAGGTGAGACCTCGAGGTGGTGCTTCAGTGGTCGGGACGTAATTCCATGACCCCTGTTAGTGGGAGTTCATGGTGGTACCCCATCTATATAATTTGGTAAGGATTCAAGGTAAGGTTGCATCCTGACACTCTAAGAAGTCAGTTAGTCTCACTTAGAGCGGACTGACTCTTATGGTGAGAGTAGTAGGAGGCTTGAAACTCATTAAGGGCTAACCTTGTGTGTGGGGGATTGAGACATTGTAACACTTGTAACACTTAGCTCGAGGGTGAACAGCTCGGGGGTGAGTAGAGAAATCGACTAGATTATATGTATCCGGATGAGTCGTGCCGAGTCTTAGTGTATCATTTGGGAAGGTCATAACATGCTTGGATGATGTATGTACAATTGAATACGAAAGTGTATCTGATTGCATGATAAAACTATTTTTGGCTCTAGCTTATCCTTCTGTTATTTGTTGTGTGTTTTGTTGTATGGTTCTCTCTTTTGCGATGATCATCAACTTGTTGATGTGAGCAGATGCGAGGAACACCCGTGGTCAACAGGGAGGTGATGGTTCCGCTGCTTAGTCGATTGGACTTGGGCTTTGCTCTTTATGTCTTTTGCTAAGGCTATGGCCCATGTATTTTATTGATTGGTACTGTGTTTCTGGTTACATTAGACCTTGTACCTTGTCTTGTTTTTGCATCGTGGTGTGCCTCAAGATTTCCCTTTATAACTCTTGGGTACCTTTAAGGAGCGAGTCTTTACTCCGTGTCTTTGCTCGTATTATTATATTGTGTGACGTGTCATTTAAGTAAGTTTATTTATTAAATGGGACGTTACAGTAATTGCCATGAATATTTTTTTATCACCATCCAACATATATTGTAGTTCAAAATATACAAGATCTATGTAAAAATTTTATTATTATGTTTTATTATTTGTTCTTTGTGTCATTTTGATCAAGTGATGTACTATAAATTTTTATTAGTGTATAAAAAAGAGATTCATTAGAATTTAAAAAATTGAAGTAAACAAACATTTAAAATATATTTTAGTTTGAATATTTGTTTTCCTTTTATATTTTTTTAAAAATATTTTTAAATTTTATCAACTAGGTTTTATTAATATTTACAAATTTAATAAATGTTTTAGTTCTCATGAAATTTTATTTGGTATTCTAATCTAAAATGTAAACAATTATAATATATTTCAAAGTATTTGATATTGAAAAAATCACCATCCTCCTAATATTGAATATTTGATAATATTATGTTTCTTTTACCACAATTTTTTTATTATTTTATAAAAATTAATTAAAATTAATATTGAAGTAGTAAAAAAATGGGTACGGGTATGAGTACGAGATTATACCCGTTACTCGGTGAGGATGAGAATGGGACAAAAGTTTGATACCTATTGGATTTGGGTATGGGGATGAGGATTAATTTTTTTCTACAAGGATGGGTGTGGGATAGTGAAACACGTCCCCGTCCAGCCCCGTTGCCATCCCTACCAATGACCCATACAGGTCGGGCAAGCCTAACAACCCAAACGGGCGGGGCGGGCTCAATGATCCAAACGGGTCGGGTGGGCTCGATGACCAAGACAGATCAGACAAACAAGATGTGCTGACGGGCCCGATGACCTCAAAAAGTTGAGTAGGCCCGACAACCCATACTAGTCGGGCGGGCAAGATGACCTAGAGGTGTCGCATGGGCAGGCCCTACGACTTGTACGAGCCTGACCAGCCCAATAACCCGTACAGGTCTAACCGGCCTGACAATCCAGATGGGCCTGACAACTAGATGGGCCTGACTGGCTCTTCGACCAAACAAGCCTAACCAGCCCAACAATCTAGACAGACTTGTTTGACCAGCTCGACGTGGCCCGACCACCTAGATGGTTGACCCGACCACCTATATGGGCCCAAACGGTTGAATGACCTAGACAAGCCCTATTAGCTCGACGACTTGGACATGCCCGACCAACCCAACGACATAAATGAGCCTGATTGGCCCAACGACCCGTGCGTTACCAACTAGCTTGACGACCTAGCTGGGTCGGGTGGCCCAATGGCACAAACTGGTCAGGAAAACCTGATGACACAAACAGGCCGCCTAACAACCTAGATGGGTCGGGCGGACCGACGACCTAGTGGGGCCAAGTCAGGCCAATGACCTAGACGGACTAGGACAAACTGGGTAGTCGGGTAGGCCCATCCATCTAGGTCGTTGAGCCCGTTTCCAAATTTATCATAAACTCAAAACATAATTAAGCCTAAAATAAATATTGTTGAAATGAAATTTTATCTCATAAGAAATTCAATTGTTTTATCCAAACAAGAAATTTAAATGTAAGGTATTTTAATTTCTTTATCCAAACAAGTTATTTAGAAAATGAAAGGAATTTAATTGCGAGTAATTCAAATACAATGCATTTCAATTTCTCAGGATATTTGAAATACTTTATCCAAACACAAGGTTACTCTTTTTCAAATCATTGTTGAAAAGCTCTTGCTTTATCTTTATAGATTCCATGCACGACTTATATTTGAATTCATGAGCTTCAATTATTGTAATTCTAAGTTCAGGTTTCAAAGTGGAAAAACTTGAGTGGCCAAGTCTCTTGTAAAGATCTATTCATCTTTTTTCTTCCATTCAGATTGAAAATTTTTATCTTTTATTTAAATTTATCATAATCTCCCTCCTAGATGATTACTGTGTGTGAGGAAGAACAATGTTCATAATCAACTAGAAGTGTATTCATAACATTGTACTGTCTAAGGACGTTAATCTTTTTTAGTGAATGAAACATGTGTTCATGTAGATTGCACCCTTTGTAATCAAAGTATTTTACCTATGAATTATTGTGTCGAAAATGATTGTTCTTAGATAGGAGTGGTTGTATCTAAAGAATATCTGTGCTTAGCAAAAAGTGGTTATTTCCAAGAATAAGTTTAGTTTAGCCAAAAGTTATAAATAATACTGTAGTTTAGCCTAATGTGATAGAGTCCAATTAATACTTGTATCGAGAATATACTTTAGTGAAAGTTGATCAAGTTGATCAAGAACTAAACATAGTTTAAGTGCTTTAAACAAGCCAACATTAAGAAAATTGATTTACGTAAATTTCTTTATCATTTAACTTTTCTATTTTATACTTAAAAAGATAGTTTTGTGAAAATGTCTTCTTAGAGAAATTGTTTTGTTAGAGAAAAGTTCAATCCCCTATAATTTTTATTAATTGCTAAAATAAGCTAAGCATACAAACATGACTATGCTTTGTCGTAAAGATAATGGTTTAATACATAAAAGATCATGAGAGACACAAGTGTTCGTTTAATAGATGATACAAAGTTGTGCAACCATATTTTACGTTTGATAAAGCACGAATTTTTTAGACGATAAACATATAAAAACTAGCTAACCTTGTACCAAATTGGAAACACACATGTTTATTCTATGTTATAAAGAATGTTTACTACTTCTGTATGTAAAGTAGATTCATTAGACAAAGGAAAAATCACACCAAAAAGAATCTCTTGAAAAAATAGTTAATGTTACTTTTCTTCACAAAATTCTCGAGCAAAGTACAATACACACTCACTTAAGTCTGCATTTTGATTGAGGGATTTTAGTGTGAAGTTAACTAGGATGCAAACTTATGAAATATAATGGGTCATATAATTATGGAATATTGATAATTCTTTTATCTGCATAGTTTTTCCTAGCTATTTATGCTATTTTGGGTACACTACAAGAAATCAGCTTATTATCTACGCTAGTTTTTTGTAGGTAATGTTTTGTTTTCGTAGGTAATGCGTTTTTATCTACGAATTACTTACGAACCAAATTTCCTAGGTATTGAGCTGGTAGGTAACTTTATCTACGAAAACATACTTCGTAGATAGCGTATCTACGAATATTATCTATGAAAGAAAGACGTAGATAATTATCTACGAAAGTAGCTCGTAGGAAAAATATTCGAATTACCTACGAAGAATTTGGTAGATAACTTACCTACGAAAATTTTCGTAGATAATATATTTGCAAAATTCTACTTAGATAACTTACTTACGAAAATATTCATAGATAATTTACCTACACAATTTTTCGTAGATAACTTAAATATAAAAAATATATATAATAATACATATTATAAAATTCCTACATCCATATATATCTCGAATAATATATCTTGAATATGCTAACAACAATTAACTACTAAAATTAATTCTACACTACTAAACCCAACAACTCCACACTTTCAGCATTACCCAAAACTTAATATATTACAATAATTTAAAAGCCATAATAAACCATCATAACCAAAACCTATATAGAAAAACCATCAAAACCAAAAGCCACAATATTTTAAATTTAAAATATATAATATATATATATATATATATATATATATATATATATATAATATAATATAATATAATATAATATAATATAATATAATAATGCCAAAACCACCATGACATATATATATGAAAAAAATTAGAATTGTCCAAATTATTATACAAGTATATATATTTATGAACAACTGCTATGCTCCTTGGTTTCAATATAATATATAATCATTAAGCCCTTAATAAAAAAAAAGCATACATCATCTGATCTCCAAACTCTCATACCAACTAACTACACTAAGACAAACTCTAAATAGAATAATTTTTCACCATTTTATTCAGTATATTACCTTGGATGACATTAATCTTATTAACATATGTCAACCACTAAAACTTTAACACAAACACTCATTAGTCACATTATTAGAATGAAAAGGAAAGAAAATACAATAATGATATTTTAACAACCAATTTTGACAACTTCTCTCACTACCTTACGTGACAGTGAGAGATTTTAATTTTTTTTAAAAAAAAGGCCACAGAAGGAAAGAGTGATTGGTGGTTTGAAGGAGTTACAGAAGTGAAATAGAAACAAGTGAGAGAGAGAGAAGCAGCAGTGGTTGAAGTGAGAGAAGCGAGATTTACAGACCTGAAAGAGAATGGGGTGAGAGAGAGCGAATCAGTGAGAGAAGGAACTGAGAAAAGGAAGAGAGGAGTTACAAAGCACGTAGTGGAAGTGGTTGGAGTAGTGATGGTGAGCATTTAGTCGTTAAACCATCTACATGTATCGTTTTCGTGCTTGCACACTGTTTTTTCGTCCTCCATGTCGTTTCGTATGTGTGTTGTTGGTGAGCCCTATAATTTTCTTCTTTATCCATGGTCGTTGCTCTGTTCCGTGGTCATCCCTTTCTGTTTTGGTGGAGCACAAAAATTTTTGGGTTAACCCACTCCGAGAAATTTGTTGATGTTTTTGGAAAGGAGTGATTTTTTTGGTTACAATAAATATGTGATAAAGTTTTGATTTTTTTTTTTTTAAATGAGTGTTATTGAAGAGGTAAGCAAAGTGATTGTTGAAAATTTATGCTAACCTGTTAATATATAAGTGCTAAGGCAAGGTAATGACTTTTGCACAAACTTTGCAGTAATGATTTGGAAATGAATATTTAAAATGTTTGCACAACAGAGTTGTGAGTGGGGTAATTGTTTTTACAGATATCATGATTGGTTCGAAATTATGTTAAGTGGGAAAAAATATTTGGTGTGCTAAAGCATGCTTACATGTTGGCACATATGATGTCCATTGTTATTGCATTTCTTGATAGGTGATATGGATTGCATTTATGGTAAGCTATTATAATATAAGTGCTAACCTCTTTGTTTGTAAGTGCTAACCTATCAATTTATTTTTATCATTTTTTAAGTGTTAAGCTTTTAGTTTGTTAGTGCTAAGCTGTGAGTTTGTAAGTGTTAAGGTATCATTTTTGAAGTGGTAAGGTATGAGTTTGTAAGTGCTAACCTATTAGTATGTGAATGCACAAATGGCAGGACGTGACAACAGTAGTTTACAAAAGTGATAGTGTCATGGCTAATTATAGTGATAGCAGGGAATGCGGTGGTCAGAAGAAGCATGAGTTGAAGGTGTGAAGACTTAAATTTTGGTTATTATTGACTAACATGTACAATGACATTTCATAAGTTTTGTTGATGCATATGTGCAGACTTTTGGGCATTGCTGCCGGACCAAGTACATTGCTTCGTTAAATAAATATTTAAGTGGAGAACAAAGGTGATGAAGGATTATCTGGTTCCTTTTTAAGATCATTGAATATGGTGTGAGTTGATTAAGAAAGCTAAGTGAAATCCCCACTGGACATTAAGATAGCAAGCTATCTAGATGTGAAGGTTCCTTTCACAAAGCTTAAGAGAAGAAGATGATGGATTGATTCAAAACAAAAAGGAAATGGAAGGCACATAAACTATAAAAAACCAAGAACAATTAAAGGAAGAAGAAAACATAAATTGGAAAGGAAAGAAATGGTAAAAATGTGAGAAGCACGCCACTACAAGGCTAGGCTAAAAGCCATGGCAACCTTGAAGATGAGTGGATGTGTGCCGCCACTTGCTATGCAAGATAAGGCTTAAAAGTATTCACTCCCAAGGGAGGAAACTCTTACAAATTGTTGAGACACAAGAGTGTTTTTACTTCAAAATGTTCAATCCTTTTACATGTCTAGGAGCACCCCTTATATAGAAGAGTTTAGGGGCCTCTAAACAAATAAAAGATACCTAAGGATGTCTCTACAAAAACTTAACCCTAGCTTCTAGAAACTAGGTCAAATAAGGTTACAAAAATGAGAGACAAAAGAGCTAATAACTATGGTGTGTGCAAGGATAATTTCGTTCTAGCACAAAAGGAGACAAAGAATGTGTCTCATATGTCTCCAAAAAGTGGTCAAAGTGTGCTAAAATCAAAGGAGACCAAAGGTACATATGTATACTTGCTTTATGCCTTTTTCTTTATGCTTTATGCCTTTGCTTTACTCTCTCCGCCACATCATATATGCTCCCTAATCACCATGCGCCACCTAGCATTGCTTTCTTACTCCTAATTAACCTACAAAGCAAATAAACATAGATTAACATGTTGGCTTAAGTTAAGTCAACTATAGTCAACAAGTCAAACCTAGTCAAAGGTCAACAAGTCAACTAAAGTTGATTCAACTAAGTCAACTTAGGGAATCAAAAATAACAAACACTAATGAAAGAGATGAAGGATTAGTGAACTTCCTTTCTAAACATGCTTAGTCTTCTTAAGCATGTGTGTCCATCCTTGGTTGGGGTCAATCCTTCATCAAAAGGTCCGTAATTGAAGACACACCATTTGAATGGTTTTTGATGTTGAAAAGAAATGTAAAAATGAGTAGGAAACTTCTTAGTTCCTTGATCAGTGTGTGGGTTGAAAGGAGGGGGGGTTATCATAAGTAATAAAGTTGTTCGTTTATCTTTATTGGATTCTTGTTTGGGACTCAGATTACGGGTTGCTAGTCATAGTATTAAGTTAGATGACGTTTTTGTGGAGAGCAAGTGTAGGAAATTATTGAATAATGAAATTGTTGATGTTGAGATGTTATATGATTTTCTAAAAAGATGTAGGGAGTCGGTTAGCCCGGAGGATTACTATAGGCTATATATTGTTTTGGGAATATCAGAGTTCCTTATTCCAAGTCGCAAGAGAACAATTTTTCCCATGTTGTTTACCATTGTTGATGACCTTAGTGGTCTTGGCAAATACAGTTGGGGTGAACTTGTTTATGAACAGTTAGTTGGGAGCATATGCAATGCATCCATGTTCTTACAGGACAAAGGAAAGAAGAGACACTTCTAAATTGTTGGTTGTATGTACTTGTTACAGGTAATTTATAATGAATTCGTTTGAATTTAGATGTGTATTGTTTGAAATAGGAAGAAATGTATTCATTTAATTTTATTGATTTTGAGATGGTTTAGATTTGGGCTTTTGAGCACTTTTTGATTCCAAAATGTGATGTTGGAAAGTCAAGCACAATGTTCCCCCGAATATTGCAATGGATGGATATGAAAGTGGCTGAGGAAAAAATAAGTAGTGCTTTGAATAACAAGGTATGAAAATGGATTTAGTATTAGTAGTTACTTATAGGTATTGACATAAATTGTATGCAGCAATTTTTTGGTGTAATGTTTCAGGTTGTGATGGAGGTAGGTGTATAAAAGTCTGAGCTTTGTCATCCTTTTGTGCACGAAGGTTTTGATAAATATGGTGAAGAATTTGAGGACGATGAAGACGAAGAAGACAAGGAACATTTAATGAATTTGAGGACGATGAAGACGAAGAAGACAAGAAATATCTAAACAAGAAGTTGAGATTATGGAACTGTAGAAGGCAATGAAGGAGTTTAAAGTCATAATGAATGATACATCCAACAAGATTTTGAAAGAGGAACTTCCCGCTGAACCACATAATTATGAGGATAGGAAGAATTTGATGAATATGGGCAGGAAAAGAGGTTTGAGGTTGTTGAAAGGACTCCTGCACAGCAACATGCTGAAGAAGTTGGTGCGAACATACAACGAGATGAAGGTCAAAGTAGTAATTTGTACCACAGATTGAAGGAAGAACCGAGGCAACATTTCAAGAGCATAGCCATACGAACTCCTTTTATGACTTATGCAAGGAGAAGGAAGTGAAGTAGTTAGAAGTTGTTGGATGTTTGTAGTGTTGTTAGATTTGATTTAATTAAACATAGAGTAAATTAGTTGTGGTACCCTTAATTTGTGTAAGTTGTGGATGAATTATGAATTTATAGAAGTAATGTTTAGAAGAAGAATTAAAATTATATTCTTAATTTGTTTATTGACAATTGAATGTGGTTCTTTTATTGGTTCTTTATTGAATGTTGTTTAATGGATTGGAATGATGTTGTATGTGTAACAAAGGAAAGAAAGATTGAGAATGAGCAACGTGAAATTCTGCTGTCAGGTATTCTACAAGAATAACATATTTTTTCCAAAATGGCTTTAATAATATTTGTACTCCATCCTTCAATAGTTAACAGTGATATATGGTAATGGTTTTGTCTACCTTAATTGGTTTAATAAGTGCAAAGCAATGACATGAGTACTGATAACCCAGGTGACTGATTTTGAAACAAATGTTGTTTGTGGTTCTAAATAAGAGGGTGCAATTTATGTGCTAACTTGTGCCTTAATAACTGCTAAGCAACACTACTTTATTTTCAGTTATGTTGATTTTTTCAGCAGCCATGTAATTTTGATATTTCTCCATCTTACAATAGTTAACTGTGATATATTGTAATGGTTTTGTCTACCTTGATTAATTTTGTAAGTGCAAAGCGATGACACACGTACTGATAACTTAGGTGACTGATTTTTAAACGAATGTTGTTTGTGGTGCCAAATAGGGTGCAGTTTATGTGCTAACCCGTGCATTAATAATTGCTAAGCAACACTACTTTATTTTCAGTTATGTTGATTTTTTCAGCAGCCATGCATCCTGCAATAGTTAACAGTTATATATTGTAATGGTTTTGTCTACCTTGATTGGTTTTGTAAGTGCAAAGCAATGACATGAGTACTGATAACCCAGGTGACTAATTTTTAAACGAATGTTGTTTGTGGTGCAAATTAAGAGTTTGCAGTTTATGTGCTAACACGTGACATAATAACTGCTAAGCATGAATACTTTATTTTCAGTTATGTTGATTTTTTCAGCAGCCAAGTAATTCTCATATTTCTCAATCCTGCATTAGTTAACAGTGATATATGGTCATGGTTTTGCCTACCTTAAATGGTTTTGTAAGTGCAAAGCAATAACATGAGTACTGATAACCTAGGTGACTGATTTTTAAACAAATGTTGTTTGTGCTGCCAATTAAAAGGGTGCAATTTATGTGCTAACTTGTGAGTCCGTAAGTGCGAATTTGTATGTGTCATTTGTTATTCAAATCCATATTGAAGTTCAAAAAAGTATCAGACACAAAAAAAACTTAGCATTTAATGTTGTTTGGAGTGAACATAATTTTTTTGTTTAACATTGTTTTCTTTATGTCAGGTATACGACCATACTATGTGAAGAAGCTGTAAATCCAAAAGATTGTAACAAAGTGCAGACATGAAATTATCTACAAACCTATAGACACATATGTGCTAAACTACGTGGGAAATAATATCTATTGTTACCGTCTGATACAAAAAATTGGGCATGACAGCAGAATTGCAAAAACAATCTCCATCCACCAATTCAACCTTCATCCACCATTTCTTAATGATACATATACAATAGGTCAAGAAAGACAGTACAAAATAACCCTTCAAATGTTGTCATTCATTTCTGCATCGAAAACGTATGTGCTAAACTACGTGGGAAATAATATCTGTTGTTAATGTCTGATACAAAAAATGGGCATGACAACAGAATTGCAAAAACAATCTTCATCCACCAATTCAACCTTCATCCACCATTTCTTAATGACACATATACAACAGGTCCAGAAAGACAGTACAAAATAACCCTCCAAATGCTGTCATTCATTTCTGCATCGAAAATCTAAAGTCATGACATATGTTCAATGGTTTGGATCTTAATAAATAACAACAGCGTGATATATTACCTAATGATGTCTTCATTTGTAGATATTTGAGTATCGATATTGTGCTCTAATGATGCTAGGAGAGACATAAAACATGTGGAAGGTGAGAGTGATAATAGGTTGTTTGAATTACCCATGGTGGTGGGTAGCTGAACTGTGGGCGCTCCACTTTCCATATTAAGGGTAACCTGGTACAAAATGTAAGAACATAAATTGGGTGTAATGAAATAATTCTAATTCAATCTGTCTAAATATGTTTATAATGTGCATGAATTACTTACATCAAGATTCCTTGTCGATTTATTCAATGCTGCCCTCCATTTTTGTTTCTTGGAAACCTTTCCCACTGTTGATTGAAGCCTATTTGTTCAGGGTCGACCCTTCCTCTTAACATGTGAAGGGCTTCGTACCATGTTGTTCGTTATCGGCATTTGATGTTGGGTTAATTTTTCCTTCCCCTTCTGGGAAGGAAGACTTGCTATATTTAGTATAGGTAAGTCAAGAGTTGTATACATGGAGTCAAGTTGGGTTAACACAAAATTTGTCCCATTCTTAGATTTACATGTAACTTCTGTAATTTCGTAAAATCTCTTACACGTGAAGTCATACCTCTCGACATGGGGATCATCCTTATTATGTTTGTATGACGCTTTTATGTAAGTGTCTTCGTTGAATGCATTTGCTCCACCTCTTCAATAGGTAGTAATGTGATACACTTTTGACCTCTTCTTGTGCTAGTACAAGAAAGCTGTGTCGGCATAAAATACCTCTAAATTCAAACAAATGACAAGTACAACCAATTTGTTGCATGACTTTATCAAAAACAACTTCATTCATTTTGTCATGACTTTGTCCATTACGTATGCACTCCTCTTTAACCATGTACTTTGAATACATTTCATCACATTCACAACTTTTGATAGTGCAATTGATCTTTCTCCTTAGCTCTTGCTGAACTTCAGCTAGCTTTGCATGAGTGTATTCTTCCTGGAACTGCCTTTTAATTAATGATTGAGTGGCACAAGGTAAGGTGGTATTGAAGGAAGCAAAATCGACTTCAATTTCCTTCTCTACCTTCGACCGTAGCGCATTGTCATATTGGACGACAAATTGTTTTAATGTTGTGGTTGGATTTATGAAACCATCAAAGAAGGCATTCATACTCTCACTTCTTTGAATGGTGGACATACCAGCCCAAAATTGAGACTTCAAATAACAAGGAACCCATATATTTCTTTTGGCGTAAAGCGTAGAAAACCATTTGTTATGATGTAAGTCGAAACTGGATCTGAATTATTCCCAACCAAGCTCAAAATTAATTGTCGAGGTGGACTTGTACACCAATTCTTTCAAAACATGTTTTATGGTCTTGTATATTGTCAATCCACCCAACTTTTCGGGGACTTTCTTCATGATGTGCCACAAACACCAACGATGCTTGGTGTTGGGAAATACAACAGCAATAACATTTTTCATTACTTTGCATTGGTCAGTTATGATGCCATCTGGTGCCTTGTTCCCCATGCACCTCAATCAGCATTGAGAGAGCCATGTGAAAGTTGATGCATCCTCTGCAAAGACCAGCCCACATCCAAGTAGAATTGAGTGGCTATGATGGTTAACACCAAAGAAGGGTGCGAACGGCATGTCGTATTTGTTGGTGAGGTATGTAGTGTTGAATGATATGACATCACCAAAGTCCACTGACGCAACTCTACTCCTTGCATCTGCCCAAAACACATCAATGATGATATTTTCAGCATCAGTGTCAATTTCATAATAGAAGGAATTATTCAACTCTCTCATTCTTGAGAAATGTTGAATCAAAGCCTGGCCATCTCCCTCCTTGCCAAAAGCTCTTCTTTGCTGCTCGATGTAATTCCCTATGTCTCGCTCAAGAAACTGTAAGTTGACAAATCCTCCTGCTTGACCAACCAAGGACCTAAATGTCTTGTTCAAACGTACACCAACCTCGTCATTAATATCAAGTGTTCGCTGAGCCTGCAAATTCAATCTTCTATTTTCACGTATTAACCTTGATTTGGTTGGACTAATGTCATGATTGTGATTATGAACCACAATGCTTAGTATCCATGCTTCTGATTTGTTTACTGTTGTTAAGCATGTTGAACATTGTCTTTTTTGGGTTGGGTGGGTCTTCAATTCTGGCTGGATTTGGGACACATACTTCCCTTCCCTTGAGCAAACTAATTTCATGTAACACAACTGGTTATTGTCATCCTTTTTTGATGTACGAGTTCGAACACCAAAACCATATTTCACAGCATGTTGCTTGTAAAAACTCTTAACCTTTTCTACACTTTTAAATCGCATTCCAGTAGTGGGCACAACACCTTCCTCAGTGTTGTTAATGACTTGAGCACTATCAGACGTTTTATCCGCATCGAATGTGCCTAGTCCACAGTCTTCATCAAGTAAAGTTATGTCGTCCAAGCATATTAGGTCATCCTGTTCACCATTTTGCATTTGTTCATCAAAGTAAATTCACATTCAGTTTACTTCATCCATAACTCCACCATCCCAATGACCATTGGATCAGTTTAGGAATTTTATTCTTTGTTTATAAGTTTAAAACTCTGTTTGTGATTTATATGAAGGTAGCATGTAAGTAGCATTTGATTTCAGAAATAATATTTCAATAAGCTTAGGATTGCATTTCAGAATGTATAAGCAAAAAAAACTACATAATTAGTATAACGTATATGGGAGACAATAAGAAGATTATAACGCACCATTTTAAGTGGTCCAATTGGTTGTTGGTGGAAGTAAAAGCTGGTATTAATTTCTTCTCTTACGTCTTCAATGGTGGCCAAAATGTCAGCCCCTGTTAGTCGCTCAACATTAATTCCACCTTTAATCTACTTTTAGAGAGGCTTTAATGATGTTTATGCATTTTTAATTTTTTGTAAGTAGAAAAATTAGATCATGCCCTTCATTGCAATGAATGCAATTAAATGGTGATAACTGACAGGACGGGTGTGTGTGGCTTTTTAAAAAGTCATAGAAGAAGTGTTACGGGGCAGTCTTTAGAGTGGGAAAATGTCACATCACTTAAATAACCAGTTTGCAAGGGTATTTTGGTTAGGAAGTCTGCATCACACAGACTTAAGAGATTTTCTTCAGCTCCAGCTTGAACGTGGTTTAATTGGGTGATATTGCATCAGAGAAAATGGAAGAATGAGAGTCTCTGGACTTAGACGAAGCAGAGCTGTAGAGCTTCATGCGACGGTGCAATGGAAGCACGTCTTTGATCCCTGGTCCAATAGGAAATTATCAAGCTGTGATCATGAACCGTGTGGCAGGAAGACAGGAGTCCACACAGCAGTTTATGAGGCACATTACTGCTGCAACTTTTGCTCGTGACTTTGAATCAAATGCTTGGAAATGGGCGACCATGCTCATCAAACACCACAGTAATTTTTGATTGAAACACTGTTGCAACTTGGTTATAAGCTTCTTCATTGAAAAAATATGAGCGCACTAAATAATGCCAAATGCAGGTTTGGTGGAAGGGGGTGACACGAAAAATGTTACTCCCATGTACACGAAAAAGGTGTTTGACAAATTGCCCTTTGTGGCATGTGTTGTGAAGGAGTATAAAGGAAATGGGTTGGAGGATCTGCTTCTTACTATTAAGGTATATTGTGTTCTTAATTTCCAAAATTTTGTCCCACTCAAACTCCTCAACAAACATTTTAATGGTGGTGAACTATTTTATCACGACCCAAAGCACACTGCCCAGGCCAGGGTTCACAATAAAGCAGTTTCACATCCTGAATGTGGTCCAGTGATTGGTATTGGAGTTGTGATTTTATTGAAACAAGTGTCTGTATTCAATCCTAAGGCAGATAAGTTGTACTTAAACATCACTCTAAGGAATATTGTTAAGGTCTAATATTTAATACCTTATTCATTATATTGTGTCATGTCCAAACACATTATTGATTGTGTTGTAAACAAATGCATAGGTCTTCAAGCATGACATCAGTGATCCAACAATGGAAGAGGTAGCAGCTTCACACTTGGTTGATATAGAAAAGGAACCACCCCAACAACCTGTTCAAGAACAAATGAACCACACTGAACCAGTTACTGTAAACCATGATGTTCAACCAATAGTTCAGCAAAATATGGAAATGAATGTGGATTCAAATATGGAGCATGTGGACTAAATCCTTTTGGAGACAGTAGAGGATAACAATGAAGATGAGGAAATGACCTACATCAGCATTGATGACATGATTAAAAGCCTAATTGATCTTTTCAGGAAATTCAAGAACACTTAGTGATGAAGGATTGACCCCAACCAAGGATGAAGGCACATGCTTAAGAAGACTAAGCATGTTTAGAAAGGAAGTTCACTAATCCTTCATCCCTTTCATTTGTGTTTGTTATTTTTGATTTCCTAAGTTG
>Ga0214542_1005457_pt1 | contig 24122 bp, 10 predicted proteins | sample CNSS1metaG_FD_160096 | JGI IMG/M metagenome (GOLD analysis project Ga0214542, IMG submission 160096) | Root nodule microbial communities from cowpea collected in UCLA plant growth center, Los Angeles, California, USA - CNSS1 | ecosystem: Host-associated > Plants > Roots > Nodule | place: USA...
TATTTATTACTTTACCATAATACCCTTTTGTCAAAATTCCACACTGACAGCTCCTCCGCCAGGCGCGGCCTCCGGCGACTTCAAACACCACCAAGTCCACCTGCACAAAACACAAAACATGAAAAAAAATTTATATATGCCCCTCGACACCGGTGTCGTAACCGGTGTCGCCCTTTAAGAAACACGGCACCGGTTACGTAACTGGTGCCATCACCCATGCACACAGCACCACACTGGTGCCACCGGTGCCACCCCCACACCACATGCGAAAAACGACTGAAAAATGAAAGGTAAAATGGGTAAAGCACCATCTTTATTCGCTAATCTTCTCCTCAAAGCGTGGATGGAAAAATCCACAAATCCCTTAAATCGTCGTTCTCAAATCAGCTTCAATTCGTTCAATGGAACACGATATATTTTACGATCCGCGCTTCCTAATTTATTTTAACAGTAATATCCCTACAAACGAACATGTCCTTAATTATCTTTCATGTTTTCAAGTTTCTAGTTTATAGATTTTCATTTTTTTTGTCACATATTCACTTTCTCGAAAGAAACAAAGATGCGTGTCAGTGACAGGAGTAAGGAGTATCTCTTGCAATACCACCCACCAGTCCACCAACCAACAATTAAATAAATTTTTTATTTAAAGAAAACGACCAAATTTTATCTCTTCACCAAACATTCTCACTTCATTGTTTTCAATCTATCTTTTAAATATGAAAACTTAAGGTTATTTAAAATAGTTTTATTTAAATCTTAATATCTTAATGAATTAAGAAATAAGAACGTTTGAAATTTTTATTTAATATTAATTTTAAAATTTTGGATTTTTTTGGTAAATACGAACTCTATAAATTTGCATTCTTTAACATAAAATTAAACATTTACTTGTGTTTTTCTATTCTTCTAGTTATTTTATGTCTTCTATTTTATTTAAGTAGAAAAGCAGAGAGTCTCCATAACTTAAGTTAGGATTCAGTATCATTCATATAAGATCAGATCCAATTTGACCAAATATAAGATCATTCGAATTTAATATTTTAAAATTTTTATTCAATCATTTGATCGATGGTTAAATATGTTTTTTTTTTTCAAATTTTAGTAAATTTGTAATTAGTACTCTTACAAATCTTGAATCAATTTAGTCTCTTATCTTTAGAAATACATAGATTTAGTCATTTAAACAAATTTTTTTTAAGTTTATTTGTCATTTAAAATGTGTTTTTCAGTTGAACATGTGTCAAACGGTATTAACAAACCAAACTACTAATAATGAAATAGGTTTGAAACGTTAAATAAACTTAATAAATTTTTGTTAAAATGACTAAATTCACGCATTTGAAACGATAAATCAACTTAAAAAAATTATGTTTAAAGGACTAAATCTATGTATTTCTAAAAATAATTGACTAAAATTGTTCAAGATTTTTAAAATGGACTAATTCCAAATTTTACTAAAATTTGAAAGACTAAATACATATTTAATCCTTTTATATGTCGAGTTAATCAGATTTGGTTTGGATTACAGATTAATTTGGTCATGTCTTTTAGTTTATAATGAGTTAAGAGTTACTATAATGACCATTTTTAATTTTTAGTTTATTATAATTCAGTCATTTAATCGGATTACTATAAATCAATATAGTAATTTTTTAGTTTATAATAGTCATGTTTTTATGTGATGAATTTTTTTAATTTGTATTATGAACTTTATATTGTATATAGAGTTTTAATTTTAAAGTACTTCAAACACCAAAAATAAAGTTAAAAATGTCTCGTAATACTTATTTAATTTTTTTTTCCAAATACTATTCATTTCAAATATATTTTTTCTTTGAAACATAATATTTTTTTTATTTTAATATTATTGGAATTAATCATCATATCGGTATCTATTTTGAACTTGAAATATTTATTAATGATTTTATCTTTAAGAAATACTTCGGAAGAGTAAATGTCACAACACAATCACAATATTTGGAGTTCTACAAACTCTACTACCATCTCTAACACCGATATCTTAAGTTTTATAAGAATTTGTATTGCCGTTTGTAAAATATTAAACCTTATAAATTTTTTTTATTTCAAATCTTGAATCTTTGGTCAGAAGTACTCTTTTAACAACTCGAGTAAAAAAAAAAACTACAAACTCAGAGTTAACAATATTCGATCCTAAAAATTTTAGAAGAGAAATGAAAGACAATAAAATTGAAGTGGCAATCTTTGTAGGTGATTCTCTTATTACAATTTTAAAGTTTGATATGATGCAGTATTTTTTGGAGTTAAAGATGTGTTTTTCAAGACTAAAATCCTGTTTTAAGTTTTGATGCATTCCAAAGTCTGTTTTTTTTTTTTATATATTTTAAAATATATTAAAAACATATTTAATCAAATAAATATATTCATTCACTTAATAAAAAAAATATCACTTAATTTCAAATTTAATATTTTGTAATTTTCAATTCATTAATACAATTAAAGTTTCTGACACACAAATATTTAAATTAAAAAAAAATAAAATGAATAAAAATAACGTTGAAACATGAAAATAAAAATCGAGGAAATCGATAGATGTTTCAGATTATTATTTATGCCTGACATTAACTTTTTAACAAAATAAAATCTTAGGTTTCGTGTATTATATTTTACTGAATATATAAAAGAATTAGAAAATTAATTGTTTTAATATGTATTGTAAAAGTTATCATAAATCCTTTTTAATTTAATTGAATTATTGTTAAAGTATATTTGCTTTTGTGTGAAAAATTGATTCCAACCTAAAAATAAAAACATTATTTTTTTATTAAACTTAAATTTTTTATTATTAAATTAATTTTGGAACTAAATACATATTAATTTTGTATTATAAAATTAATTTTAATCAATTTTATATTTGATGCAAAAGCAAAGTAAAGGACACTTAATTTTAAAAGCTATAAATTTTAAAATTACTATTTTGTGGATTTTTCATTACCAAATCAGCATTTCCTAATTTTTTAATCTGAAATAACTACTTCAACTGAAAAAAAAAAAAAAAATACTGACATAGTGGTAGCATTTTGTAGTGCAGAGTAAGTTGTGGTAAAAGTACAGTGTCAGTAAGTTAAGTAGGTCCATCCGTAGGTGTGGCATTAGACATCCAGCGCTGCTGCACCCCAACCCAACTCTGTCGGTCACCCAAGTACTGCCGTATATTCTCTAATAAATCACCCACAACAATATGCAACACAATTTTAAAATAAAAATAAACATCCTTTTAAAATAAAATATATTAATATTTTAATCACTTTTAAATAATCATATTATTTTATTTAAATAATTAAAAAATAATATAATAATATAATAATATAACAATAAATTAAAAGAGATAAAAATATCATTATCTTAAAATAAACTCTTCACAGCAGAATCAATAGTATTGTAGGTATACACAAATTTTATGGTACAAGGAAGATTCAAACTGCATTATAGTGCATTAAATAATTTTTACACGTATTCTAACATATGCACATTAATACTTCATTTTCTGTTAAATGTTGATATTTGGTTGTTAGTAAACACGTTTATGTTAAGTATGTTAATTAGTCTCCCAAATTGTATGCAAAATTTAAATATGTTTATTTTAATTTTATATAAAATTTGTTCTTATATTTTAGTAACACATAAAATGTATCATCCATAATAAAAAATAAAATAAATAAAAGAAAGATTTTTTTTTTAAATTACTTGTGAATAACTCGAGTCAACTGCGTGTTTGAATTTTTAATCTACTCAGCATAATTGTTGGATATGAAATTTAAAAACTAAGGCATCTAGCTAAAAAAAAAAAAATCTATTTCATGTATCACATATTTTAAAATTCACGTATAAATACACGGACTAAAGGCATGTTCAATCCCAAATATTTAATGTGTTTTATGATTATGAAATGAAATCAATAATCACATCACTAAATTAGAGTATTCATTTTAATACAGCAAATAAACCTAACAGGCATAACTTAAAAGCAGTTTTTCTATAACACATATTAATAATCATTTAATCAAAACAAGTTAATATATTCTGTATGTATCACATTTTATAAAAGTCATTGCACTTATAACAAATTAAATGTTATGTATATATTAAATTTTATTTTAATCATTTATATTTAATTGTTTTTTTATATTAACCCAATAATTATTTACACCATCTTGTTTTATAAATTGAATATTTCATGAATATCAATATACACCCATAGAATATGTAGTGGATATTAAATAATATTGCTAATATATATTTGTGAATAATATATTTAAATATATAATTATAGGTTAGATATATTTTTATTTGTTAAATTTAAACATAAATTTTGAATTCATCGGTCACAAATTTTAATACATTTTTATAGTTAAACTTAAAAAAATAAATAATGTAGTTATTTTAACATAATAATATTAGTTATTTTAACATAATAATATTAATTTTTTTACTTATTAAAAAGTATTTCAGAGAAACATTTAAATTAATACGTGACAAAACTAAATAAATAACTTAAATATCATAAAAAAAAAGATTTGACACTTCAAAATTTAATCATGAAAATTTAATATTGTTATTAATATTCTCACTAGATCAATTTCTTTAAATAAAATTACATAATAAATAATATATATATATATATATATATATGTATATATAACTTAAAAGATATATAAAATATAAAAATGTAAATTAGAATAATATAATTTTATTTAAAATTGGACAATTAAATTTATATATTAAAATGTATGTTATTATTTTCTTTTATTTCATTCTAATTTTCAGATTATAATTTTTTATTTTATTGACAATGTGGTGATTGTTTGAGGAAGGAAGTAGCAGTGCTTCTGAAAACTGCCGTTGTTGGCGTGCCTGGCTACGTCATCATCTTCTTCCTTTGCTTTCATTTCACTTTCTTACGAATCCCAAAACCTTTCCGTTGCCCCACTACCACTCACCACTGCACTTCCCTGTTTTCTTTCTCTTCACTTTTCAAAACTTCTCATGCCTTGTCCCTCTATTTTATAATTAATCCTTATAAATCTTCCGATAATGCATTCTCCTTATTAAAGATTGTAAAAATCATCTTGTTTCCATTTATTCAAAAAAAATTAAATATGTTTCTCATTTAAATTATTTTTTTAAACTAGATTTCAATTTTAAACTAAATTATATATCTCTTACACTGATTGGAGTGTGAAAAAATAAATTAATTCTACAAAGATAGATAGATAGATTTATAAAGTAACAGAAAACAAGAAAAAAAAATTACACATCACACTTTCTACATAGTAACAGAAATCATGTAACTATACAAAACTTGTCCTCCATGACATACACATGAAATCACAACCTATTATCTCTAAGGATTTGGACATTTTACTTTATTTAGAAAGACAAATGTATTAAATAGACTCAAAGATTCAACACTCTTCTTTTCTCATGCCCTTGGCTCACAATTGTGACCCAGGATGATATTATTTCATTAAAGATAAATAATTTTATTTTTAGTTATATTCTTTTCATATTTTTTTAAAATTTATAAAAATAGTAAATATTATTTTTATTTAATAACTAAGTGGAATAGTGGTGAAAGACCAGACTTAAGTATAATATTTCAAACTTTTTAATTTTAGTTGTACAGTTTTGATCGTGCATTTAATGAAAAGATGTTGTATGAAGATTTAAAAGTGATGCAAATATGAAGGAATGTTTGTACATGATTTAGCAGGAGTGTCTGGGGCTGCAACTTTCAAGGACCTATTGTGAATGGTAAAACAACAGTAAAATGTTTGTTTACTTGGAACTATAACACCCAACATTTTTGGGACTTACACCATATAAAAATAGCAAGTGCTACCATTGATTTGCCAACAGTCAAGTACTGGGTTGATAAATGATGTTGGGAAGAAGACGGAAGAAGACGGAATGGTTTGATTTGATATATACATATTTGATGCAACTTCAACTGTTTTAAATGAAATGGTTACAGTGTCGTATAATTGTAGAGAAAGAAAATGAAAGCAAGTAAAGAAGAGCATGTGATTGTGATCCCCTTTCACTGTGCACGCGGGTAGCAGCCACTTAATATATGGTTGTTATTTGGGAACCGATATGAAGCATTTATGTAGTGTGAGTTATTGGTAAGTGTCATAATAATATTTTGCATCGGGTCATAGGATTTTGTGGTTGAAAATAAGGGGTTGAACCAACACAATGTCACCAAAATTGCCCCAAATGTTCTGAAGGGAAGTTAGTGATAAAAAGCATAAACCGAAGTGGCAAAAGTGTTGGTACAGCGATCAAAGTAGGGTGTTTCGGTGGTACAAATTCTCTTTAAGTGCATGTGTGGACATTTTATGGGATATTTGGAAAATTAAAAAGTGAGAAATTTTAAAACTTTTGATCCTTTCTTTGTTTTTGGAAAGGAAATAAATGGTATTGGGGAAATATATATTATGAATTTGATAGACAGAGATATTTTTGGTTCACGTTCATTGCTATCCTTCATCGAATCTGTTACTTATCAGTCATCACTGTACCAAATTCCTCGCACCAACAAGTGAATGAATTCATTTAACCCGTGATAATATTAATGCGAATGGACCCATAAAGTTGCTTTCATTCTTCTGTTGTGTTGATCTTATCGTACGTAGTGAGTATTGATGAGTAACCAGATACATATTAGTAGCAGAAAATGAGTTATTAGTGATGCATTGATTGATGGTTAAAGTTTGCACCCAGGAATTGTGTATGCATGCATTGAGTGACTGACACAGTACAAGAGTTGAGAGGTTGTGCTGGTCTTTGAAGATGAAAATGAAAGTACCATAATTGAGGGAGGGGCTGGAATAGGAATGAACATATATAAATAGCTAAGGCAACTACAGAAATTTGCAACAAAATGGAGTGAGCCAATAAATTCGCAGTGGCTACTCCAACAACAGTGAGTCAGAGGTTGTGCTATGCTGTTATGTGACAAACAGATTAAACTCACTCATTAAATGCTATAGTCCCACATCACTGGGACCTTTTCCTTTCCTCAAGGTAATCATTTTTTTTTTCGGTATTTTCAGATAAACCCAAAAATTTTATTAAATAATATACCGTTATTTAAAGGGTTAAATATATTTTTTTTCTTAAATTTTAGTAAAATTTAAAATTAGTTATTTTTAAATTTTTTGATTAATTTAGTTTTTTATTTAAAAAAATATGTGAATTTAGTTCTTTTAACCAAATTCTGTTAAATTTAGCTGACATTTCAAGCGTATTTCATGATAGTATTTGAATTGTTTATACTGTTTGACACATTTTTGTTTCATTGTTAATTCAAATATTATAATAAAATGCGTTTAAAATGTCAAATAAATTTAACAAAATTTGTTAAGAATGATTAATTCACGCATTTATAAAGATGAAAGACTAAATTGGTACAAAGTTTCGAAGATGGACTAATTCCAAAATTCACTAAAATTTTAGAAACGAAAAACACTAAGACTTGAGAGACCAAAAACATATTTAACCAATATCTAAATAACTATTTGTCTTACGTGCGTAGATTTTAAGATATCACGGAGATAACAGTTTACTTGTGAATTTATTTCAGAATATTCAAATGCTCAATGAGAATAATTATATTTATTGTTCCTTCTCTTTCTCTTCTTTATCATCATCAATAAGATTATTTACCCAATCTTCATAATTATGTCTTTCCTAATTAGAAACATCAATATTTAGAATGTAGAGAGTTTGTTGAACGGGTTAAACATAAGTTGCTTGAGTGTTAACTTAAATTCCACATAATGACTTCTTACAGTTTTTTTTTTTTAAATAGAGTCAAAGACATATTATATAATTTTGAATTTTATTTAAAGTTTAGAATAAAATTTTTATATACCTTTAAATAAGTGCATGTAAATGTAAAGTGTCAAAATATCCATTACTTTTTTCTTTTCAATGCCGTTGCATTATTTTGTGGTCGAGTCGGGAAACGACCTTAGTTCATACAGTTGAACCAATTAATGAATATAATCCTAATTTTTGTCTTCATTTAACTCTTCTTGCTTGGTCACAGATTTTGTTATACGTCGATCTTGTAGCCAATTCTTGTAATGACATAATGTTTTGTTGTGAAAAATAGAAACACCTTTTTGACTTGAAATGTAAAGTTTTGTTTGGAAAACAGTCTCATCCACAAACCGAAGTGGCATTTGCGTTTGATTATTATCTTTTTCCATGGAAATAAATAGGTTTGTTCTGGTGGGTGGGTGAGTGGCGCAATGAATTTATATATTGCATTGGTGCGAAAAATGAAGGACATGAAGGGACATAATGAGATGGGACAGAACTGCATCAACTGAGCAAGAATTTAGAACAAGATTGAAAGCCACCCTGCAATTATTATCAGCCAAAAAGAAATTCAACTACGGGATAGATAGTTAGATAGATACTGCGATTCTTCTGACCCCCAACAATTAATCACAAAGGGTGATTTATGCAGTGAGTTGTTGGTATAGGTTGCAAATTGCTTTATTTATCCATTAATTCCAAAAGCCGACACTGTAATATACACCTTTTTTTTCCACAATACAGGAAAAGCTTCCAAAATTCTTCTATCCATCTTCTGTACCTTTCCGACTCACACACCTAATGGTCAAAGCTACAGTGAAGATCATGCACTTCTTATAGCAAACTTATTTCCTCCAACACATGTATTTAAAGGTGGGAAACGATGAGACTAACACCGGCAATAGTTAGAAACAAGACAATAAAAAAAAAAATAAAGAGAGAAAAATAAACAATATAAAATTTCAATTTAGTTCTGTGTACAATGTGTATGTTTATGTTTACGACTATGTATTTTTATTTCTGTGATTTTCTTTACATGAAGTTCTGTGTTTCTTATAAATTCATTAAACTTCTCGTACTATTGTCTCAATGCTTGTTTCAATCCATACAAATTTTTATGAAACTTGCATACAAGATTCTCTTTGCCTTGTATTTCAAAATCTTTTAGTTGTTTCATAAAGATTTCTTCTTCAAGATCTCCATATAAGAATATAATTAATATGTTGATCAAGACTGTCACAAGAACTAAATTGAAACTTTACATTACCTCAACTAATCTTCGAAAAAATCGACGATGAAGACATTAGAACAAGTTGTTTGTGTTCCAAACAATATTTAAAAAAATTAAGATTATTTATTATTATATTTAGAAAAATTCTACATTGGATAGATAGTTGATGACACCCTTACATCCACGAGTGTAGCGAAAGAATCGATGTAGGCAATAAAAGTGTTTGATAATGCGGATGAGATATAATAATTGTGGCACATTCTAGGGTAACCTAGGATTAGTCTTCAATCAAAAGTATGTGCACATAATGAATAATCCCTGTTTATCTATTGCATTATATAATGAAGTGGGCCTATACCACCCGTGTGTGTAGTGTTTTCTTTTGCTTGGTGAAGCAATGAAGCACGACCTTATTATCAGATTGGGATATCCTATCGTATCTCAAAATAGAAACCTTGCACAACCAAACGTCAAAACACAAATAGTACCGTTATGGGATTCAAGATAGCACATTTTGGGGTGGCATTATAACATTAGATAAATAAGTTTGCTATTCCGGGAGGGTTTCTACTTTATAGTAAAATGTGTTTGTGGTATCACTACAAAAAAATTGAGTTTGGGCCAATCCACAATTTCTGTCCATTAGATCATACCAGTAAAAATTGGCTTCACTATATTCTAATTATCTTAATAGGTTTACTATCGTTATTATCACTTTTCTTTTTGTAAAAAAGCAAGGTTTCAAAACTAAAATCGGTTCATATTTCAATTTAGTTAATAAAGGGACCAAACTCTTAAAAATGTTGAGAAGAAAACAATGGTAAACCCTAATTAGTATGATCAGACTCGTACAAATAAATTTAAATAAAAATGAAATATTATTTTGCTAGGAGCTATAACGGTAGATAATAGCAATAATCAGTGTTTAGTTTTTTTTAGACACCTTTATTCTTCCATTACAGGCAATAAGTTATCTCCCTTTCCTTACATCATATCAACCCTTTCTTTTTCTTTAGTAGACTTCTATTTTTTCTATTTAACTTATCTATTTTTTTATAATAAATACAGAAAACTGAAAAAAGTCCAGTGAACTCTATTAAACCAAAGTGTCAAAATGAGTGGGTGTAGCTTAAAACAAATATAAATAAAAAACCACTACTAAAATATAAAAATAAAACATACATCAAACTCATAGTTATATCCACGAGGCTACTTTTAGTTATTGAATTTAAGTTATATGAAATATTTTTGTTGAAAGTTCTGATACGATAATGACCATTTCAAATTGTATAAAAGTGAGTATAAATTTTCTTAGTTTTGTAGAATTAAATTTTATTTAAAATCTCATTTTTAATATAATATCATAAAATTTGATGGTTATTAAATTTATTATTTGACTTCGTTGTCATGACAATCGGATCATTCGTCAATGTTTAGTTTCATATTTAGAATTAATATAAAAATTGATTACATGAATGAAAATTTAAATTGATTATACAGACTTTGAACTTGGTCATCTAAGAAGAATGGAAAGAAACAAAAAAATCTGAAATACAGAGAAAACAATAATTGAGACAGGAGATTGGAAGATAGAAATGTGGGAAGTGAAATAGAGAACAGTAAATAGCAGGCCCCACAAGTTTAGGGCTGATAAGGATAAATGTGGGAAGTGAAATGGACGTAAAGAGAAGTATGAAAGAAAATTGAAATAGGTAGAGGGTAGAGGGTCTAACTCAGTGATGTTTGTTTGTGCCTAGAACGCAATCCAGTAATAATAATGGTAAGAAATTTGGGACGTATTTGCCGCCGAGAAAGGAAGCGCCGTACGTTGAGTAGTGGCGGTGAAGGGTGTTGGCAGTTCCCACTTTAGATTTTCTTCCAGATTATGAGATGGGACACAAATAACTCTCTTGTTTTTAGCTTAGGTTAGCTTTATCAGCTACCTGGTGATGGAGATGGCTTTTCCAAGTAAATGTAGCAGCAGCAGCAGCAGCAGCTTCCTGATAGATTGATTGAAATCAATGCGTTCATAGAAAAGGACTGGAAACCCTGCAATGCAATCCATCTTCTTTATTTAACTTTATTAATCTTTTTAAAAATATTAGTTTAGGGTTTCATGATTATCCAAGAACAGAAGAGAAGAAGGGGGCGGAGATGGGACATGGACAGAGACAGGGAGGTGAGGATTCTGTGATCTCAATTTCAAGATCATTCACAACACAACACACAACCCACCAAACACATTAATTCCTCTAATAATTCCAAACAACCAGCCTGTGCCATCACCTATTTCAACTTCAATTCAAGATGTGACACCTTTTTTGTTTTTTCTTCCAAAAATTAACCATTTCTTATATTGTCTATGGCCCAAATTTTTTCTATGGGCCCTTTTATGTACCTCTGGCCCATCTTATTTTATCAGTAGGTGCAGCTTCACATCCTCACTGTAATTACCGTAAATAAGTTAGATGGGCCTGTGCCACCACCCATTAAATTTCAATCCACTAGCCCATCTTCTGCCCAAGTGGGTAACTAACTATTCATTTGCACTTAATAGCTTATCTCGTTGTAATATTAGTTTTTCACTCGCTTGCATCTTACGACTTTCTTCCAATCGAATGATGTTTATAATGTCTTAAGTTCTGTAGAGCGTATATGTTTTGTTTCATGGCATTGTGGCATGGAGGATCTTGTTTCATGGCTTCTATGAAGGGAACCGTTGCATGTCTACACTACTCCAATTGATACATTTAGTAATGTTTACCAAAATCAAATACGTTTAGCAACCTTTTCTTAGTTAGATAGTGTAACCATAAATAACGTTTTTTAAAATAAATGTTATATGCCATGATTTCTTTCACTATATTAATTTATGTTATACTGTACACCTTTGTCTTAAATTTATTGAAAATGACATTTTATTTTGTTTTCAAATAAAAAATTAGTAAAACTTATTAATGTTATAAAACATTTGTATTAATAACATTTTTTTAATAAGAGTGATAAGGTGACCTAGTCTTTAGAAGGAAGGGAATATAGGACAAAGTCGTGAATTTGATTCCTCTCGCTAACAATTTGGATAAATAAGGTTAGTTTGGTGGATCCATCCTGCTAACCATTTGGAGAAATAAAATTAGTTTGATGCTAATAATTTAGAGAAATAAGATTGGTTTGGTAGGATCATTTAGAAGGGAAGGTGTGAGAGATTGTGAGTTCACCTCCTCGACTAACAAAACTAATAAGAAATACAATTTTTATAAAATTTTCTCTATTAAAATAAATTAGTGAAGGTTTTTAGTAACATTTTAATTATACTTCAGTTTTATGAAAAAATATTACTGATATTTTTTAGTAATATTCTTACAAAATTACCTTTCTATTAAAATATGTTACTAAAAAGTTATATTTATATTTTAGTAACATTACTTTTTCTATTGAAAACTAAAAAAGAAAATAATACCACTTTGAAAATCTTATCTTATAAAATTTTCACTAAAAACTCTTAGCAACATTTTTGTAAATGTAACTATTAACAAGAAAACAACGTTATTAAAAGTCATTAATAATATAGAAAATACCTAACATTTACTAAAATATCACTGAACCATGTTAATAACATTTTTTCATGATTTAGTAATATGTTTTTATGTTACTAAATATGACATATCAAGCGCTAGTTCTGATAATTCCAAGAAACTATTTACATCTTACAAAAAATTTGCAAGTTACATAGTGTGCAAATGACAAATTGCTGAAGACATAGATGATGATGAATGAGGGTCATTAATTAGTGCAACACATAGTGTGTTGATAGGTTTATGTATATATTTTTTTATATTGGTTATGGTTATAGACATGGTTATGGCATGGTCATTGAGAGATTGTGATTCCATATGGTTATATGATATTAGTCTTACACATATAAGACCTTAGATACCACTTTTACACCAAAACCTTAAGGCAATGTTGTTATAGGTCTTTATTCTTATATAATGTTTAACTTTGTCTTTTTTATCCAATGTGGAACTTTTTGACTCACACTTGGACTATTCCCAACATGTGTCATATATATAGTGCTTTAGTCTGCCCTACGACCATGCCCGAATTGTTCTGTGTCACAAATTTCTTTCTGTATCATGTCCATACAATTCTTCAATATCCCATATTTGTATTCGTTCACAAAAATGCCTGATGAGTCATCATGCATAATAGGAGGATCTATATTACAGGAAAATTCATGTTCGCATAAAATAATATATTGAGAGTTAAAATATACACAGTTTTCAAAGTAATAGAGACGACAATCCTCTGTAGGGATACCCTACAAATGCAGACACTGACTGTTCATCAAAGTTATCCTTTTGTCTAGGGCGATTCTGTGTATAGCTTAGGCAACCTAAAGTTCAAATACAAGAATGGTAGGTGCCATCGCCACACTCACCCTAGAAATTTGATGACCAAATTTGCTTGCAAGAAATGTATAAACCAATAAGATGAATTATTCCATTTTCAATATAGTGATTGCTTGAAACCTTTTAAACTTGGTACCATTTTCACTAACCATTTCAGCTAACAAAAATATATCAAATAATAGATAGAAAGCACCACGATAAGAACATAAATGATAAGCACCCCACACATTAAAATGTATGAACTCAAAAGGGTCGATAGTTTTGTTATGATTGAAACTAAAAAAAAAATGTGTTGTTTGCTTAGCTGTCGAAAAGATATGAAGCAAGTTCATGTTTATCATTGTGAACAGTATGAATACCAGGAAGCAGATTGAGTAGTTGATTGCAATGACACCCCATGCGTTGGGCCACAAGGTGAAAGAATCAATTCCACTTGCTTCATGTGTCACCATTTGTGTGACTAAGAAAAAATAATAGACCCCATTAACCAATTTCTCACCCATACCACTGTCTCGAAATACAAAATTGTACCATACGCCATTTATTAGTCATGTACTACATTTGGCACAATCCTTTGACAATGTTTATTGCTCCTTCATTTACTGCACTTACCTTTTCTCATGGACCACTCCAACACCACATGCTGCAATAACCTCCTCTACTTAAGCTCAAATCATGACTTGTCCAAAAATCAAAGTTTTCTTCTCTTGCTTACCAGTGAGGTTCTGAATGGACGATAACAATTAATTGGCTTAAATGGCTTTAACAGTTCCCAATATACACCGATCAAATTTAAGGTTTCACATACTACATGAGTAACACCAGTGCAGATACAAATTCAGACCTTATAAATTTAAAACGCAGCAAAAGTGTTATGCTGAACAATAAAGGGATTAAGTTTCATGTATTGTTGTATTTATATAATATGTATGTAAGTTTGTATCAGTTACATTACATGTGCGTAAATCTTATGATGAGCACATTTAACAGAATACTAAACTGAGCTGCGTTAAGAAATTGGGTCATGTGAGGCACGCTCAACATTTATACAGTATAGCACTCAGGTCAAGGTCATGCTAGCCACACTTTGCCCAAATATTTTATTGTGGAATCTGCCAAACTTTTCCTGCACGTCTGCTTTTTATCTTTTGGCTCTCCATAAAGGGTAAAAACAAATACTTTTTGACCACTTTCTTTAATTTTCCCACAGTGAGGTCCCATTGAGCACTATTAGATCCCAAATAAAAAAAATATTAGAATCATTTATGTGGTGAGAGTATCATAAGATTTTAGTATTTAGCAGGATAATGACCTTAGATGATCATAAGATTAACCTTGGGGTGTGGTTGGGTGAGAACCCTTTGTGTCTAGACTCTGCAGAGTTTAAAAACCAGTACAGGTGTATACTTCCTTCATATCAAGCGTATAATCTGGATAATCGAGTTGAGGATCTTGCATTGTTTGTCTTCACATGCTTTGAGTGCTTACTAAAATGTTTGTTTAAAAATATGCTTGTATACATATATGGTGAAAATTATTTTTTATCTCTAACTTACCCTTTCTCTATGTGTTTGTGTTTCTGTTTGGTTTTCTTTTTGCGATGATCACCAATATTTTGGTGTGAGCAGATGTGAAGACTTTGGGTAATCGTGATGTTGGCAGGAGACTGCGGTGTAGTTAATCTTCCTGATCCTTTATTACTCATTATTAAATCTTTCTTCTTATGTACTTTTATTTGGTAATTCTTTGCTATGCGAGCAAATTTTCAGTTTAATCTAATTTATTTATATTCTGTTAATGATATTGTGTTGTACCTTTGAGTTTTAATTCTAGTATAATTTGGAAAAACTGTAAAGATTAATTTTAATATACTTTATGTTTGTGCTCTATTTTATACAATAAACAAGCAACGCTCAATTTATTTGAATTATTCTATTAATTTGAAACGTTACACTAACTTTACACTTAAATTCTTTGAGATTTACTAATTGTTTTTCTGAATCTTACTAACACTTCTTATAATTACATCATCTTTTTAATTGTTCAAAAATGTCACACCTTACATACGAGAAGTTGCTAAAAATTATAAAACTCTTACACAAGTAATCTTAAGAACCATATGCAGTGCTGGTGTGATTTACTCTACAAAGAAAAGAAGCATCGCTACAAGTATATTTCTTCTATAGTTTGTACAGAGGCAATGAAATACAAGACAAGAAAAAAGTTGCAGGTCTGAACTCATAATCTATCTTCTTTCCGAAATAACGTTCAACTGTAACGCGATGGAACTCTATGCTGCTGCCCTATATTTATATGACTAGGAACACCCATTTCTCACTAAAAAGGCATATATGATGAGATATTGCAAGAACCAGCACGAGTAGCCAAAGGGAGGAGCTTCCTCGTAGAATTAAGCTATCTGAGAATAAACCAAAAAGAAGAAGAATAACAAGGATAAGGTTCAAGAAAAATTTTAGGCGTCATAAAATGTATAGAACGTATAGACAATGTATAGTAAATAACTACTCATGGTGCTTAATGATCAGAGATAACTTAGAAATAATGTGTCGCGAGACAAAATGAGTTGGTTGGTTCTGTAATAACAATTGGACCATATTTATACCAAAAGAGTTACATACTCTGATTTTCTGACTGTCTAAAACTGATGCACCTAAGTATGTATAATCATGAACCATCCTTTTGAGAAAAGTCATCTAATTTCTATTTGTTTGGTTTTTGGGTGAGTGAAAAGAAAAGCAAAACCCAAATGCAGACCTAATCATGCATATAGTTGTGACTTTACACACATTCTTACCATTGCCATTCAATGTTGGTGGTGGTGGTGATGGTGGTGGAGCCTTGGATGAGTTCATCAATGATATTCCAAGGTTGGAGCAACTCAAACCGAAAGCACCTTGAAGACAAATTTAAATTAATCTCAAAATTTTTTGGAGAATTCTGGGAACAATGAAATTACAGTAAATAAGGTTTTTCTCTCTAAAGCGGATTAAACATAGGACTTCCTCCAAACAAACTGATTTAACTCTGACTGAGGTTTTATTTTCTTACATTCTTTGAAGCAAGGTAAGGCAGTGATATTGAGAATATTGTAATAGCCAGCATCACATATGCAACTATAAGAGAAGAAGGAGGTTCTGTTGCACGACCCACCTCCACAATCAACCCAATGGCAAGCTACATAAACATACGACCAAAATGTTACAACATCTTTGCAAGAAAAAAAAAGGCTGAAACGTTTGCTGCCAGTGATTATATAAGTCCATTACCATTAAATATTGATTCATTAGCTTTTCTTTCTTTCTGTGGATCGGGAGCAGGGGCATTGGAGCAAGAGTAATTCATAGTACCTACATCGAGGATCACGCAAATCTTTCAGCGTCTGGTAAAAGCTGTGAACTGTTCTAAACAATCACAATTCATTTCTTAATCCATTTGGATGTTTTCATTAACTTGTTTCTTAAAGGTGCAGTATCAGCACCGTGCTTTTCTTTTATCGATGAATATTAACAGTTGAAAACAATCGGCCAAAAGCATAACATGGCAAGTTTTGAGCAAATTCTTAATGCAAATGAAATGTTGAACATATCACAACTTAATAGTAGCAGTACACCATATTACGACATTACTTAGAAACTACACTGTGTTACTAATTCAGATTTATTATCTTTAAATTTAAGCAATGCTTGAGTGCCATACCATAATACTGTGTGATTCCTCCATATAGTAGCGTAGCAAATAGTTTCACCAAACAAAAAACAAACGAACAACATAACCATTCACGCTTCCTAAGATCTCATGTCTCGATTGTGTTAGTATAGTTCTAAAAGCAAGCGTCCTATTAAAATGTATTGTTTAAGATTAAATCAAGCAGAGAACAACCCATAAGAAAACAGTAGCGACTACATAACTTGTATTTGGAGGAGGGAGTTCTTACAATTAGGAAATGTGCAAGGAAGAAACTTTAAGCCCTCATGAGGAGAAGAAAGACTTTGCCCCCAACCTGGATCGCAATCGCATTCAAACAACATAGTGTCATTCTCAGAACGCTTGCAAGTTCCCTTTCCACATTCCACTTCTCTGCACACATCCTCTGAACTTACGTCACATTGCAAACAGAACAGGAAGTCAAAACCAATTTGCGAAGTCGAATTCAAATCGATTAAATAAAAAAGAAGGGAACTTGAGAAGACCCATAAGAATTAAAGCCATGAAACTTCATTCCATTGAATCAAAAGCAACAAGTCCAGAATCCCAATAAAGAAATCCAATCCAATCAAGAAAAAAAAGAAAAAAAGAAAAAAGAGTCACGTTCACAAACCATATAATGGAGAGATCAGAGGAGATAGGAGATCACTTGTGGCCGCCGAAAGAGTTTGCAGAAGAAGAAAAAGAATGACACATGGGAATCCCATCTTTAACTATGTATAACAAGAAGAAAGAGTGTTACGATCCAATTTCATAAGAACTTGTTTTCTCTCTCTAACTACAATAGCTATTTTCTGTGACTGTTTGCTCAAGATTCTTAAGAATTGGTATCAGTTTTTTTTACTATATCTGTGATCTGCAAAATAAGCTGCGCAAGTGGTGACCCTGGCATTATAATATTCATCTTGGACCGGTGCCCACGTTCTGAAGAATTTATAAGGTCTTCGTCTCTCTAACTAATTTTTGTCGCTTAATTTTCCCAAAATTCTTATCACGAAGAGAGAGGGTCAAAATAGCACGAACAACGTAGCAATCTAACACTTGGATACATGATGTATCTAACCGTAAACTGTTTGAACCTAGTCATATGCAAACAAAGTCAATAGTCTTCGAGGGTATTTAGTGCACTAATGTCATGTCTGATTTTGAAGTGAGAAAAGAAAGACAAAAATTAAATTAAATATTTAATTATCTGACAGAATAAAAATATGTCGAAAAGAAAAATAAGTGATGTAATGTGATAACAAATAAAGACAAATAAAATTAGATAAAAATTAATATATTATATTCTATCATCTTTTATTTTCTTTTTTACGGGAGTTCTTTTCCTTTCATTTTTCTTTTTCCAAATATAAATTCTCCTAGTACAGTATGTGTTTCGATCCTAGCAATTTACTCCACAAAGTGACATGACCAGTTTCATTGTTGAGATGTCATTTCAACCTGGCATTCATAATAAACATTGATTTGCGGGCCAATCTGGGAAAAGAAGTACATTCCTCATCAATTTTGGCCTTTGAATGCTGTGTAAGTGCATCTCAAAGTTGAATTTAACGAGGGTTGCAGTCATAATTAGATGCATCGAATTATATCTGTTAGCATGTATGATTAGATAATAATGACAACAAAAAATTATCAGCAATTTAATAGTTTAATGGTTGTTTATATTGTTGTTGAGTGATTGAAATGCGCATTACAGTTACAGAGTGATGTATTTAGTAGTTAAATTATATTAATCAAAATCAAATAACTTTGTGATTGGTATTTAGAAAGCCCTTTGTCCTTGTTCAAGAAAGCCACCCACAGCAACTCGCCAACATTTTTTCTCCTTTCCCTTTCACTAATTAATTTTGTTCAGAGAGTTGATGAATACAAATTTGCAAATTAGAGACTCACGTCAACGTTGAATACCCAATCTTCCAAAGAGGGAGATGATTATACGCTTTCTTTTGTTGCTATGCGGCTGCACTAAAGTTACTTACCGAATCATAATAATTGGTGATTGGATTAGCTGCCAAACCACAATTTAAGGATATTTGCCTCACAAACTGATCACACTTATGCAAAAAGAAATATGACGACTTTTCTTATCAAAGGTGGGGCTTAATCACTCAACTATTTAAATTGTTTCTCTATATTCAATAAGTTTCATATTGTTTAGGAGTCGAGGTCAAGCGAAACTTAAATATTCTGATCTCTCTCTATCTTTCGAGACACATTTTAAAGACAAAATCGTGATGGAGCTCAAACACTTCAAAACAGACAATATCTCAAGAACACGATAATTGTTCCTAAATATGACTTTCGGACGACGAATTTGACTCAAAATCGAAACATAAATAATACACTAAAGTTATGTTTACGTTCTTACCTTTTAATGTTTGCCTCAAAAATTATATTTGAAAATTTTTGTTATTCTCATACTCGTGAATGAGTTCTTAAACTTTTGAAAATATATTATTTTAATATTTTTTTTATATTTAAACTTAATATTTAATGGAAATTTTTTTACTGCCTTTTAAATTTGAGAGAAGAATAAATTCACATTTTTTTAAGTGTGAGAACTAATTCGTTAATTTAAAAATAAAAAGACTTAAAAAAAGTTTGATAAAATATACGTACCAATGATTAAAATTATTTGACATGAAAATTTATTTAAAAGCAATGCTTTATCAAAACAGGCTCTAAAATAAGAAACATTAGTATTGTAACAACAACTCATCATTAATATAGTTAAAAAAAAAAAAACATGTTAGTGTATGTTTTAATATAGAGAAATGATTACCGCATTAACCTGTCAATTACCCTTTTCATCTCATCAGCTTCAACTTGGTTCTCCATGGTTGAAATAAAAAACTTGACGTACATATGTCACAAAAGTACAAGAGATACTAATGATTAAAATTTGTTAATATCTAAATAATAATAATAGTGGCAGTGAAAAGTATACCTATAAAGGACTGAAAGATTCACCAAATTAGTGTTTCAATTCTATCGGTTAAATATTAGTTAACAAAAGAAAATTCACACACACCAAAATAGCATTCATGTAAAATTTAAAATAACAATCAAAAGTGTAAACGTGTTTGCAGATATTAAAGTATTTACTAATTAATGAAGAAAAATGGTTTCAAAGAGAAATATTTTTTACATTCTAATATTGTTTGCTAAAAGAAAATACTGGGCAATTTTATTTTATAGAAAGGTTTACTTTCAACTTTTTAAACAGATAAGTTTATCTATCTATATATATATATATATATATATATATATATATATATAATAAAGATAATTTTTTCCATTGGTTTAACTGCTGTTTCGTAAATTTCTATTTAAACAGATTATTTCTTTTACTTTTTTTTTAGTAAAAAAAGTGTCAAAGAAAAATAAATGTTTCTAAAAAACAAGTAATTATTAAAAAAAAAATAACTTATTTAAATAAGATATTAGGATTGAAATTGAAATATATTATGTTGAACAGAACGTTAGAATGTCATGTTTATAAATCCCCTCTATATATTTAGGAAAAAATATTTTGACACAGTTTTTAATCTTGACTTCCATTTGACATTAATAATAAAATATTTTATTAATGTTATAAAAATAAATATATATAAAATATTATAATAAAATAATAGTATTTTGAAGTGTTAAACGGTAATAAGAAAAAATTTGCGGTGTGAAGCTACCCTGCGCATATATTTATTTCCGTAGTCCTTAAAATTTATTTATAATGTTGTTTCAAAAAGACATTTATTTGAGAAAATTGTCAGTAATGTAAGAAGAAAGGTTGGCGCAGGTAGTTAGTTATTTGGGACAGTAAAAATTAGAGCATGTACTAATTCTGGAACACATAAGCCAACATCTGCAGAATGAAAGTAATAAAGTTACTGAAATGAAGTGGTGAGCACTTAAACGAAGGTGTATTATATGAAATCAGAGTTGTAGTGGAGTTCGACAATAAGGGCAGTGAGGATGAGCTGCAAGCCATGGAAGAAGACATGCAGAATGATACTTGTGGGAGCATGAAAGGTTCATAACATCATGTTGCTCTTCCCCCAACTCTTCAAGGCAAACAGCACACACTTTTCTCTCTTCCTTAACCTTGTTCCCACGCAATAACCATGAATTCTCTAATAACTTCCGACCCAATCCTCCCTCCTTCTTCTGGTTACTGCTTTCCCTCACTTTCCCCCCTTTTTTCCTCGGATTCTCACCTGACCTGTAATATCATGCATGTGTTAACCATAACTACTCACTCACCGGTCTAAGATTCTCCCGAGTGAGTTTCATACGACATCATCACGTGGGTGCATATAATTATTCTATTTATGTAGTATTAGCATATGTATAGGAATCGTTAAATCTAGAAGTAGATAGAGTCTGATTGCAAGGAACCACATCGAATCTAACAAATAAAATCACATGAATCCTTAATTAGTGATGAGGAAGTGGGAAAGGTAGGAATATACCTGTAGGAGGAAAAGAAGTGTCCAAGTTTGTTGTGAAGCCTCTGCCTGGCCTTGAGAGCAGTTTGATCTAAGACAGTGAGAGGAAGCGAAGGTGGGTGGAGTGATTCTTCCTTTAGGTAATAGTTGTGTCGATTTTCATGTCTGTGATTGTTCTCTGCTCTCTTCCGTGCAAGTAAACCAACACCGGGTAATCTACCAGCCATGAACCAAACCTCTTTACCTGCTCATGCTTATCTAAATTTATGGCTATAATAAGAGCCCCAAATAATGCGTGTGTTACTACTTGGGTGGGTGTGACAGCTGAGTAGAGTGAGTGAGTTTGTTACCTATTGGTAAATATCAAAAGCTAGGGGCCCCAATTCTCATCACTCTCTTACCCTTTCTAATCATTTCAATTATGTGCCATACATGTGCATTACTTGACACCTGTGTAAATGTATGGCTCTTGGAGAGCTCGACAGTGTCATGTTCTGTGATGTGGCAAATTGGTAAATCTTCTTTCTGCACACCAATTGTACTGGATTCATTTCATCCAGATTCTTCCGAGGACCAATTTTGGTGTTTGCAAATCAAACACGTGGTTCTCTGTCACCACCTCAAAGGGACACACATTCTTATGGACTCAAGTTGCGTTATAACTTCATTGGGGAAACTCACACTCCTGTCACATGCAAGTTGGGGGAAACTCAAATTTTCGGGTCGGTAAGTCCGTCTCCACGTTTAGCTTGAGATCTAATTTTGGTGAAAGATGATTTATCTCAAAATTTGGTTTAAACTGGTACGTCTTAAATTTTGATCCTGAACATTTTATTTTGATCTTAGTTTAGTATTTGCCATCTCAATTTTTGGTAGAAAAAACGTCTCAACTCGACCTTTTGGACGAAGGTATTATTTTTAAAAATTAAATAAAGTTTTGAAGCAGGTCAAATTATTTTCATTTCGACCCTATTCCACTTCTAAAAAGGTTTTCGAGATTAGAGTTTTATTTTTGACACCTTAATTTAAAGTCTCCTAAAAAATGACTTATTCAATATGATTGATTCATAGACCATGGGTCAAATTGTGAGTTATATATAAATCTCAGAAAATTGATAATATCCTTTATACCACTACATGTTACCGTTTATAAATTTTATGATCTATATTAACATTTTTTAAAAAAACGTTAATATATTGCATTTAATTTTTTTCATATTTTCTTTGAAAACGAGAAGTGTGATTCCCTCTTTTTTCTTCTTTGCAACCGTCATTTTCCTATACGGAGCTATTTTCAAGCCTTAGCCATTTTTCTTTTTCTTTGAGATCTCGTAACAATTTTCGTTGTTCTATAAGATTTTTCAGCCATTTCCTCTATCACTTTGACCAATTAACCTGTAATCTCACGTAAGCTCCTTAACTGCAATTACATCCAAGCGTGTGTCCTAACTTTTGTTTTTTGAAGATAAGATTGTCAAGGTGGAGGTTTTTGAAAATAGCTGAAGCATGAGTTTTAGACACCAAGTCACAATGGTGGTCACATGACCCTTGCAATTTGTTGCAACTATACTCTAGTAAGAAAACTGTTTCACGAACGCTCCTTTGTGAAAGCTTTGTTGTTTCTTTCTTAAATTTTGGCTTTATCATTTTTTGAATTTATGAGATTCACTATAAGTGTTGGGTTATATATAGAATTTATGAGATTCACTATAAGTGTTGGGTTATATATATTTCCATATATATGGTTATGGTTATAGTCATGGTTAGTGAGAGATTGTGGTTTTATATGGTTATATGACATTAGTCTTACACATATAAGAACATCACTTTTACACAAAAACCTTAAGGCAATATTGTTATGGGCATTTATTCTTATATAATATTTAACTTTGTCTTTTCTATCAAAATGTGGGACTTTAACTCACACTTGAACTATTCCTAACAATAGGATATCCTATTTTGATTTTGGAAGTTGTTTGTTGTTATAATGTATACCAATTGTTTGGTGATTTTCCTCTTTGATGACTTCCTTATGAAAAAAATACATATCTTATTTTTTAATTCATTTTTGTCTTATTTCCGTGCCTAACATTTTTTTTAAAATGATTACAATTAAATGCAATACAGTAACATTAAAAATGTTACTGTACATCATAAAATTTATAAACGGTAACATTTTTAATAAATGTAACGAAATAAACGTTACTAAAGGTTATAAATCTCGTAGTGGTTATTCAATTTTTATTCTCGATTGTTATTTAATATGTATATAATTATAATTTTTTTCATAAGATTTGAAATTGTAAACAAAATATGTATCATTTGACATTAAATGTGTGGTAATATCATATTTTTTATAATTTTTATTTTTGTAAAAAAATTATTTATAATATATATATATATATATATATATATATATATATATATATATAT
>Ga0214542_1005458_pt1 | contig 24115 bp, 11 predicted proteins | sample CNSS1metaG_FD_160096 | JGI IMG/M metagenome (GOLD analysis project Ga0214542, IMG submission 160096) | Root nodule microbial communities from cowpea collected in UCLA plant growth center, Los Angeles, California, USA - CNSS1 | ecosystem: Host-associated > Plants > Roots > Nodule | place: USA...
GAATTTTTTAAAAATATTTTTTAAATATTTTTTAAATTCTTTTTAAATGTCCACGTGTCAACCCAGTAGCATGCCACGTGTCAAAGTCAATGTTCTAAATTCAATTTGGTCCCTATATTTGTTATTTTTGTTCAATTAGGTCCCAATTTTTGTTAACATTATTAACCAATTTGGTCTAATGCGTTACACGGGAGCAAATGATGTTGCAAGTGGTGCTGGTGAGGCATAGCATCAGAGAGAAGGCTAGCTGAGAAAAGTTTTTACCAAGTTTTTATTATTTATGGATTTAAGATATTTTGTAAACATTTACATTTATCAGACTTGGAACTTGTAGTGATATTTAAATTTTGTGGATTATAATTTAATAGAGATTTAATAAAGGTTTTCATTGTCCCTCATTTTGGGAAAGACATTTAATTAAATGTGACTTTATTTTTTTTTATTTAAATTTAGTAATATCTGACCGTGATGTTACACAACACAACATTACCCAAATAGTTAAGCATTATTACAAGCTTTTTGTATCTTGTGCAAGTCATTGCATTTGAATTTGACACCACATTTATTCTTGCATTTCTATATCACAAGGTTAGAGACTTTGTTGAGGGGATTCCACTGATGTTATTGTTTGTCCATAAGAAAGTTACATCTAATTGCTTAATGACCATGATTAAGCCAATGCATTACAATTACAATTTCAAGTTTTACATGGTTGTTTGGGACAATAAGGAGCAATACAATATATAAGAAATTAAACTCTATAGGATCTTCAACATAAAACTTGATGAAACTCTATCATAAGAACTTCTATTGAACACAAAAACACCTTGATTACTTTAGTAACTAGACAAACAATACAAAAATAAAAAGAATTGGAACAAGATCACTTGGAAATTTTACTCAATTTTAAAAGAACTTATAAAAGTCAACTTCAATGAAAGAAATATCAAACTATAATCTCCATCTAAAAATATTTAAATAATAGCTCCAAGATTTTATTTTTTAAAATATAAAGCTCTTGTTTAAATTTTTTTTAAAGCTCTTAATTCTGAGAAATTTTTGTTCATTTCGTGTTTTTAAAAAATGTGAACTTAACTTTGTAGGTTTGGTAGTTTTAGCTAGCTAAAACAAAGCATTATGGAATTGCACAATCTTTCAATTAGCTAAAACATCAAAATATTTCTGTTAAATAGAAACATCAAAATAGAACAACAGTCTAAGTTGTAAGACGGTGATGAGATATTGTCAACACCCAATTTCGTCCGGGTAACAATGATAAAAATAATAAACAAAAAAATTAATTAATTAAAGTTCAATTGAGAATAATAAATAAATAATTAATAAAAGAAAAGAAAAGGGTAAAAAAATGTTTTAGTTTGAGAAAAAATAAATATCTATGTTTATTTTATTATTATTATTTTTTTAATTTAATTTTGTTTTATTTATTTATTTATTTGGGCTTATTATTTTTATTATTAAATTATTTTTCTTTCTATTATTATAGCTCCATTTTTGTTTTACGTCTCTCATTCTAGTTTAATAAAAAAAAGAAAAATAAACAACAAAACAAAAAAACAACAACAAAAAGAAAAAAAAAAGAAAAGGAAAAAGGGAAAGAAAGGTAGAGGTAACTATCAAACCCATGGCTGCTATGCTATCATGGTTTTGTATTGGGAATGACCTGTAACATGGTCATGATGGCTGAAGGAGCAGGAAGCAACATCTGTTCTCAGTCTTATCCCAAATTTCGAGATTGGAAAATGTAGAGAAAAGTGTACAGGAGATAGTTACATAGTAAAAAGGGAAGATTCATGAAAGGAGGGGTTTTTTTGGATTACTACAGAGGGGAGAAGGCACTAGAAATCAGAGAAGGAGTCAAAATTGAAAACCGAAGCAAAGCTGTTAATGCATTAAGTTTTATTTTCACTGTAAGTGTTCTTAACTCCTGCTTATGTTACCGTGACTTGATATTGTTGTTGATGTTCATGGATGTATGATTGAAGCTTCTGTTAACGTGAATTGATATTGATGTTCATGAATGTATGGATGAAAGATGATTTGAGGTGAGCATAGTTACATCTATTATTTATTTTGTTTATTCCCATCGCACCTGCGTAAAAACAATAAAAAACAGAACACAAATTTTATTTTATTTTATTTTATTTATTTTTTCTTACTTCTCCGTTAAATCGAATAATGGCTACCATACAACACCATCATAAACGCTACAAAATTCTTATTTATTGTCTTGTCTTCGTTGCTCACCTGCGTAAAAACAGAGACCCAAAAACAGAGACCCAATCTTCTTCCAAAGAGTCACTAACGGACTTCCATCACCGAATAACATTCAACGCCTTAATCCCTTTCTTCCACCCTCGGCTTGACCATCACGCCCCAACCACAAGAACCAAAACCAAACCCCATTCCATTCAATGCCATTGGAAACGGTAAAACCAAGAGACGGAAAAGAATCGTTGGCGGTATTTCCGGTGATGAGTTGAAGCTTCTAACGGAGTTGGAGGCGTGATAGTTGGCCCTAGAGTTGGTGTCCCAAACGCGACGCAGATGGAGAAGGAGGCCCCGACGTCGACGAAACCAGTGGTGAAGAGTGGTGTCGACGGTGTTGCTCCGGTGGTGGTGGTCACGACACTGTCTCGCGCGGGAGAAGAAACGAAACGCGAGGATTTGGGGACTTGGGTTCTCGCCGGCGACGCCTCCGGTGGTGGTTGGCGTCGACGGCTGCGGGTCTCGCCGACGGGACCTCCAGCGGTGGCGCGGTGGCATGGTGGCGTGGCATGGTGGTGTGGTGGCATAGTGGTGTGGCGGCTGCGGAAGAAAGAGAAACAGAAATAAACCCTTTTAGGGTTTCTGTTTTTTTAAGAAAATAAAGTTGGATTTGGGCTGGAAGACCATCTTTACTCTGGGCACCCCCGTTTTTTTATCTTTGTGCATCCCATCTTAATCTCTGCACACCCCCCATTTTTTATCTCTGCGCACCCCATTTTTCTTAATCTCTGCACCTCTGTTTTCACTTCATACACCTCCATAATTACTAATCTCGCACCCTGCCGTACTTGTTTCACATTTACCTCACACACCCCGCCTACTTACTGCGTGCACCTCCCATATCTGATAACTGCACCCCCTATATATATTTTTTTTTCATTTTTGGGCATGTGATTATGTATTATTCGTTGCACCTCCCACATTACTCATCACCCTACTATTGTTTTTTTACTTTTATCTTTTTTTTTTGTTAATTAATTTTTTTTCTTTTTCTAAAAAAGAGAAAAATGAAAATATTTTAAATTATAAAAAATTACAAAAAATAGAAAAATCTAAAAAACGAAAGATGTTCTCTTTTGTTTTATTGTGTCTGTTCGGTCGCCCGCACCTGTGACACTCATTTTCAAAATACCAAAAATGGTTTTCTTTATACTTTAGTGTCTATGTCTATCCGATCGCTCACATCGTATGACACATGTTTTCAAATAATTCAAAAAACACCAAAAAAATATATAAAATTTCAAAATATAAAATCATCAACGTTTTTAAACAATATATCTTTTTAAGAATTATGTGATCCTTGATTCTCCACCGTGAGATACGTAGGAGCAAGACCAGTCCTTGTCAGGTTTACCTCTAAAAAATCAAATCTTTTTCTCAACTATTTTTCAAATATCTTTTAAAGAACTATGTAACCCTGATTTCTCATCTTTAATGAGAATACGTAGGACCAAGGTCAATCTTTGCCGGACCCAAAAAATTAAAAAAAAAATTGTTTCTTTTTAGCATTTTTGTCTTATTATTTCTTTTGGGAGAAAATTAACATTTTGAAAAGCACATCGACTTTGCATTTTTAATTAAAGGTACCGTCTTTGGGTGGGCGCGTAGGGTGCTAACACCTTCCCTACGCGTAACCGACTTCCGGATCCAAAATTTGGTTTTTCGTAGACTTTCTTTATTTTATGATTTTCCATAGTTTTCCAAAAATAACTGTGGTGGCGACTCCCAATCTCTTTTTAAACCCACATTTTTTTTCGGTTCGTCGTCCCGTCGCGATTCCGGTTACGACAGATATCATACATCTAAAACATTCCAAACAAATCTTAATCCTGTAACCTTACATCATCAAAGGTGAACCAAAATATTAAGTTCAAATATTAGTACTTAGTTGAATAAAAGATATTGTACATCCTGGCGGGTTCCGGCCAACCTGACGCGTAAAGTCTTGTTCAGTTTGGGCCAAACTGGGTCCGCTCAACACATTGGGCCACAACACACCTAGGCCATGCTCAGATACAGGCCCCTAATCTCGCCTACAACTCTTCAACGTTTGACCCATCTAAAAATGCATGAAACCACCCTCTCGAGAGGATCAGAGGCATGTCTACCCACTAAGACACGAACATCCCAACCTCCTAGGGACCGGAATATCAGAGAATCGAATGAGAATACGATTATAAAGGCACCAAACACCCCTAAGAAAAGGACACAAGATTCAAGGAGAAGAAATAGAGAGTAAACCGAGAGATCTAGTCTATCCATTAATTCGATGTCTCATTGTGGCCTCGGCTCCACTTTGAATACCCGATCTGACCATACGAGAATAGATATGAACCTCAAATACAACTATTTCTGCATTCTAAGCCGAAATTTGAAATAAATATAGAAAACATATGAACTTAAGAAAACAACCACAATCCAAGCAATCCAAATAAATATAGAAAATGATACAACATGATAATGAAGTAATCCAAGCAAACATTAACAGTAAAATCTTAATTGATGAAAGCTCAATAGAAATTTAACCAACAAATACAACCATTGCACTATTGTACCGTCCAAGAAAGGGTCAACCTTAACATAGCTACTCTAACAAAAGACTCAACAAACACCTATCATGCAGCAATCTGATATGGGTCGAAGTAGTTCTTTAAGATATGGGTCGAGTATTGTGCTAGGCCTGACATCCCAAATTCTTTTTACCAAGCGTATGGAGGAAGGCTAGGGGTTGTTAGTGGTTATTCTGTTTTAATTTTTATCGATCCAATTCAAAGAGGATATTTCCTAAATATTAGCAATAGATATTTGACTTTGTAATGATCTTTTGTTATAAATAAAAATATAAACTACCTAGCCAAGGGACGAAACAATTTTTTTACCTTAGTACTCTCCCTTACATAGGTCAAGAAAGATCTTCTTACTATTTGTCTTTGGTGAAGCCTCCAATCTTCTTTAGCGAAACAACTATGAATCTCCATTTATGCTCCGTAGATCGGCATAGAAAGCAAAAAGACTTTTTGAAGATAGCTTTCCAAAAACAACCACAAACCAAGGTCTAACAAGTTTATAAAACATGGTAATCAAGCACTCAAAATAAACAATAACAATAATCAAAAGGTCAATAAAAATTTAACAAAAAAAAATGACAACGATCACATGATGAACCCTATTTAGTCTCCATAGGGTTTGAGATAGGCATAGAAATGAAAAACGTTTGTTTGAGGGTTTGAGATAGGCACAAAAATGAAAAGTATTTGTTGGAGAGAGCTTGGAAAATGGCTTCCTGAAATGGATAGACATTTGAAAGCATTAGACATCCATCATGTCTTTCAGCTAGTGTTGGCATCATAATAACAATGGGTTATGCAAACACTAAAATGCCAATAAAAAATGGCATATCTAAAAGTAAAAGAGGAATATACATAGATAGATCAAAAATTTTATTTTGACTCCAAAATTTTTACTGAGTTTTTACACCAATGATGTGTCCACTAACTTTTGCTTTTTTATTTTTCTTTTTGTTATTTCTTTGCAAGGGCACACGTGTGGAAGGTAAGGAGGGAAACTGAAATTAGCATATGAAGAAAGATGAGCCCCAAAATGTTTGAGCGAAAACTAGAGAACCCAGTTGATGAGAGCGAACCCCAAATTGGTTTCGGGAGAGAGAAGCCAAAGATTCATCCTTTTAGTAGAGAGATCTGCGAATTCAACGAAAAGAGAAACATTGTCTCGCAACATCAGCGAACAAAAAAGCAACGCCTAGGGTTTAGTTTGTCGACGATGATCGGTGGTTTACCAGTGCACTTTGTTCTTCGTTTCGTTCTTGCAATTGACCATGATTTGTGTTGGATTCCTTTACATTGTCCATTGTCGACAACATTCGGTGGTTGTTCAGTGTGTTCGTTCACCGATTCAAGCATATGTTATTCGTGTTTTTCCTTTATTGGTTTAGAAAATTTTAGGGCATTCGTGCCTATGTGTTTGGATTGTTGGGCAACGATTTCGTGTTTGTGCGTGTGTTGTGGGGTGTAATGTTTGGTTGTTTGGGAGTTGTTTGAATGCTTATGAAATCAAAGTCATGAAATGGGTTGACTAGTATCCCAAAAAAAGGGAACAACATCTGTCACATCGATGTGGGAACCCTAGTGCAATTAAGTGGGGACTTATGTTTTAGTCTTTGAACAAAATTTAACAGACTTAATTTATTAACCATTCATGTTAGGTCAAATAATCACAGTCCATCTTCTATGTACCTAAAATGAATCGTACAAATTACACAAGAATAATTCTAAAGAAGAAAATAGAGGATTGCATTCAGTCTTTACAAAAATAATCCAACACCAACTGCCATAAACACATGTGGGGAGCCATCTGAAAATAAGTGGGAAGTTGCATGTACTTGAAATTAACATTTCATGTTGTATGTACTTGAAATGGATCATACAAATAACATTGGAGTACTTACGAACAACAAAATAGTCCATAAGACTAAGTCTTAATAATAATAATAATAAAGTATCACAACAGTAGTCAAACACATGTGGGGAGCTAGTGGAAATAAGTGGGGAGTTGCGTTGAGGTTTTTGCATAAATTTCCACAGGCTTGACATGAACATAGACCATCTTCTATGTACCTAAAATGGACAATAAAAATGACATTGGAGTCCTTATGAATGACAAAATAGTTCGTTGGACTCAATCTTAACAAAAAAAAAAAAAAAAAAATATATATATATATATATATATATATATATATATATATATATATCACAGCAGCAGTGGCACACATGTGAAGAGACATGTGGAAATAAGTGGAAAGTTGTGCTGGGATTTTTGTACAAATTATGAAGAGGTTTCAAATTATGACACACCCGTTTTATGTACACAAGTGGATTGCATGTAATATGTACGAAACAAATCTCACATCATGTCATAAAGACATGTGGGAAGCCATGGAGAAATAACGAGGGAGTTGCATTGAGGTTTTTTGTACAAATAATGGACAAGTTTGACATGAACATATACCATACTCTATGTAACTAATATGGACCATAAAAATTACATTGGAGTCCTTACGAACAACAAAATAATCCATTAGACTCAATCTTAACGAAGAAATATATATATCACAACAGTAGTGACACACATGTAGGAAGTCATGTGTAAATAAGTGAAAAGTTATGTTAGGGTTTTGTACAAATTATGGACAGTTGCAAAATGTTCTATGTACATAAAATGGACCAAACATATTACAATGGAATAATTATGAGAAAAAAATAGTGGATTGCATTCAGTCTCTATGGAAAAATCTCAAACCATCTGTCGTAATTACATGTGGGAGTCATGTGGAAATAAGTGGGGATTTCCACAGGTGTTTTTGTACAAATTGTGGACAGGTTTGATGAATAACTTCTAACTCCTAAACTAATAAGTCATATTCTCGAAGAACTTGTTACCTTTTATTGTTGTCTCCATCTAGTATCGATTGACATATGTATTGTTGTCGAATATACTTAAGTTGTTACTTCACAACGACATATTCTCACTCACACCACACAGATTGGTGTAGACAAAAATAAAACCAATAAATAAACAACATATATCAACACCTTAGTCAATGTAACATTGAAGTCCTTACATTGGTGTAATCAAGCATGTTATTACCATCAAACTTTTTGACACCATCCCACAGCTCCATAGTCTTTAGAACAATTACGCCAGAATCATATCTACAAAAACCAATATAAACCAATAATTTAACATCCAAATGTCATAAAAAAGATTCATTCACCATATAATTGTAATGACTAATGTGTTTGGTTGGATTAGTCTTATTTCTTGTTGAACTTCAAACAGGGAAATATATTTCAAATAACATATTCACATTATTTATGCCAAAAAAATGCACAAAATACAAAACTGAAATTAACAACACATTTGAATTACCTTTTTGTTATGTGCACTGTTCCCAACCATCACTTGAACAAATCCTATCAACTGCAAAAAAAAAAAACAAAGAAGAATCAACAACAGACACACACATACCACATTTCTAACACAACCCTTAAATATATTAAATCTCTGAAATTTTGTTCAAAAACTAAAACGCAGGTCCCCACTTAATTACACTGGGGTTTCCACATTAATGTGACAGATGTTGTTTCTTTTTTTAGGATACCTGTCAAACCATTTCATGAATTTCATTTCATAAGCATTCAAACAACCTCCAAACAACCAAACATTACACCCCACAACACACGCACAAACGCGAAACCGTTGCCCAACAATCCTAACATATAGGCACGAATGCCCTAACAATTTCTAAACCAAGAAAAAGGTAAAACATCAATAACCTATGCTTGAATTGGTGAACAAACACACTAAACAACCATCGAATGGTGTAACATCCTTAGTTTTAATAAATTTTATTATTTATTGTATCTTTACTTTAAATTTAAGAGTTAGAAAATTATGTGCTTTTACTAATGTTTTATATTATATCTAGATATAGTTTAAACATTAAAAAAAATCGAGTAGTTTTAAGAAATATTATAAGTAAGTAAAATAAAAATAATAATAAAAGTAAATAATAGGAAGAAAAAAAAAAAAATAAAAAAAAAAAAAAAAAAAAAAAAAAAAAAATATATATATATATATATATATACATATTAAAGCATTATAAAAAAAAGAAAGAAAGAACGAAACTTCTAAAAGATGAGAACATGAGTAGACAAGGAAATAAGAAAAAGAAAAACAAAGAAAAGAATAGAAATAAAACAAAAAGAAAGAAGATAAGGAGATTTAAAGGAGTTTAATCTTAATACATGGAAGATAAGAATAATTAGAAGTGATAACCTTACATTTAATGCATGCACTCATTACTTGGACAAGTTGGCACATGCTTGGCTTGTAAATGGATGAAAGAAAGATGACCTAAGATTACTTCATACACATGTATTACATGGATCACTTTGGAAAATTTTGGCTTACCTTTCATTAATGAAAGGAATCTTATCCTAACCTATAAATACATGGAAGAGATGTAAAAAGAGTGAAGGTGAGTTATGTGAAAAAAAGAGAAGAAAAGAAAAGAGAGTGAGAGAGAGAGAGAGAAAGAAAGAGAGAAAGTTGAAGATAAAGATTGAAAGAGAGATCTTAGACTTCTAAAAGTATTGCTAGAGTGTCCCCCCAACTAACAAGGAGGTAAGGGGGGAGTGAGGCTAAACTATTTTTATATTAATCTTGATAAACTTATTGGTGTTGTATTAATCTTTTATTTATTTTGAATCATATATTATTTTATTTACTTCCATTTAACTTATTTTCATTTATTATCCTCTTATATTTATATTATTTAGTCGATATTCAGTTATGCACTTATCCTATTTAATTATTTTATTTAATTTATCTCAAGTTATCTACTGGTCATGTTCCTTTATTTTATTTTATTTATCTTATGCATTAGTCCCATTTATTTATTTTATTTAATCTTCACTTACGTACTAGTCCTGTTTATTTAATTGATTTAATTTTTCTCCAATTATGCACTAGTCTTGTTTACTTATTTTATTTAATTTATCTCTAGTTATGCACTGGTCCTGTTTATTTAATTTATCTTCAGTTATGCATTGGTCCTGTTTATTTATTTTATTTTATTTATCTCCAGTTACGCACGGGTTCTATTTATTTATTTCGTTTAATTTATCTCTAGTTATGCATTGGTCTTGTTTATTTATTTTATTTAATCTATCTCCAGTTATGCATTGGTCTGTTTATTTATTTCTAATATATCTGCAGTTACGCACTAGTCTTGTTTAATTTATATTTTTGTTATTATATTTATTTATAACATTCTAAATCCTTATCTAGTTATTTATTTAAAATTCTTGCTTTCATTCTTATTTTATCAATATTTTATAATTCAAAAAAAAGTTAAAAAAAAGTAAAAGTAAATATTATTTTATTCAGTGATCTTGGATGGAAAAAAAATTACATGTACACTTTATTGTTATTTTATATTCTTTGTGTATAGTTTATACAATGACATAATTTGATAGTCATCACATTTTATGACCTTTGAAAATGTCCAAGAGTATGTTAGTTAAGTAGAGTTAATTCTGGTTTCAATAAGTTGAGATTAAATCAGTCAGAGTGTTTGTATTTAGGAAGTCACAGTTTGGTACACTACGAGAAGAAAGGCAAGGACCATAGTGGGGTCTAAGGAAGTTTTGTTAGTTTTGAAATGGTGATTTTAGCCAAGAAGAGGGGTTGAATTAGCTTTATAAAAAAATTTTGAAAGTTTAATCCTCTTTTCAATTGAATCTAATGGACTGAAAAGTTTGGATGTAAATGCACAAGACCATTACACTTTCAGTCGATTAAAATATAAATCAGCAGACTAATTTGTTCTTGTAGCTATGAAACAATCGATTAAAAAGACAAATCAGTCGGCTAAAATAATGGAGATTTATGCAGAATGCAGAATTCACAAATTCAACTCAAACAACAATCTTTTACATACATGTATAAAGCCTTAGATTACATAAGAACACATTCAATCACACCAAAGAACGAATTACTTAGTTTTCTTGAGTTTTTAAAGAGATTCAAAGTGAGTGAGATGAGGGAGAGAGAATTGCACAATTGTTTTTATATTGGTTCACTCAATCACAAAGCTACATCTAGTTTACCAGGACAACCTGAGCCTGGTTTCCACTACATTCAAAAGTTTTACAAATCACACACCAAGATTATACTTTTGAACAAAGAAACTCACAAGATTTTTGACTCACACAAAAATCTAAACACACACCCTGCAAGAATCACACTTACATACCTGAAATCACATCAAGCAAACCAACCAAAGGCACAAGAACATCCAAACTTGATGGTGGTTGTCCCTAGCCAACTATACATGTGTTCTTCAAGCTACTCACAAGCCAAAATGCCTCCAAGATCAACCAAGATCTTCAAAACACGAGTTGTAGTTGTGTATTGCAAAGAGAGAGAGCTTTCTAGAGAAGAATGACAAAGTTTCGTGCATAAAAATCTTAGATTCGCACCTCTGCTCGCGAAAACACAACTTATATAGTTTGGTTTAAGTGAAAATAATCGATTGAATTTTCCATACAGTCAGTTGATTTCACTTTACTTAAGTGAAATCAGTCGATTGAAAAATAATTCAACTAACTGAATGCATTCATACCAGAAACTATATACAACAAGCCTTTGAACCTGTTAAAACTCATTTTAACAAATTAAAAGAGACACACTAAGGCACACAAGACATCTAACCTATGTCATATAGCCTACGAACAAGATATAACACAACACATTACATTTAACATGGTATTTTCAGATTTAATACATTAAAACTAAATCTTCAAATGGATCTTCATCAATCTTCATCAAACACCTATGATCTTCATGCACAGGGCTTTATCAATTCTTCGCTTCAAGTTTGCTTGTGCCAACAAGTTTTACCAAGTAGGTGATATCTGGATAGTTCAGAATATCACACTAGACTAAGATATTCATAGGCCAAACTTAGGACTATTCTATACCTGCTTGGCATCGCAAAGGTTAGGTAGTGAGTATATATCTCTTTTATGTGTCTATAAATGTATTGTTTGTTGAGTTTATTAAGATTGATATTTAAGGCTTATAAATACCTCACTCCCTCCATATTTTTCTTTCATATGTACGTGTGGCATGAGTAGAAGGGGAACCTGCTTAGTGAGAGTTGTTCGGGATATTATTGGTAGATCTTCTGAAGATTGACTTGTTTTTTATAATTTATATTAATATCTTGAGAAGATATTAAAAATATAGATAATCTTCTATTCTGATGTAGAACTCTTAATATTATACAAATACATATTTTTATAATATTTCATGAACAATTACAGATATGTAAACTATTGATATATATATATATATATATATATATATATATATATATATATATATATATATATATATATATATATATATATATATATATATGAAGTTATGTTATTGTTAGTGTCCTCTTAAGAAAAATCTTATTGTACAAAAAAAAATCAATTCCATCTTTTTATCAAATAATTATTATTTATTATAGTAGTCAGGGTGTCACAAATGAAGTCGACAATGGACAATGCAAAGGAACCTAACACAAATCGTGGGTGATTGCAAGAATGAAATGAAGAATAAAATGCACTGATAAACCACCGATCGTCATCAACAACCCAAACCTCAGGCCATGTTTCTTTGTTCGTTGAAGTTGCGAGGCATTGCTTCTTTTTTCATTGAAGTGATCTGCCAAAAGGAGGGAACTTTGACTTCTCTCTCAAAACCAATTTGGGGGTTCTCTCTCATCAAGTTGATTCTCTAGTTTTCGCTCAAACGTTTTGGGATTCATCTTTCTTCATATGCTAATTTCAGTTTCCCTCCTTACCTTCCACATGTGTGCCCTTGCAAAGAAATAACAAAATAAAAAATAAAAAAACAAAAGTTAGTGGACACATCAATGATGTAAAAAATGAGTAAAAATTTTGGAGTCAAAATAAATTTTTGTAGATAGATTACACAACAAAACTCGAGAATGACAAAAGAACCAAGTCAACTCGAGAATGTGTTGCAATAAGAGCATGATATTAAAGGAAAATTAAAATTAGAAATGATCATGATCAGCAAATTTTGGGACAGTAAGTTTCATAGAGTTTGTTTTCTTACTTATAGGGTTAAAAAAGGGTTTCTAACCATACTTAAAAAGGTTATTCGGTCTTTGCATTTGTTTAAACATCAACCTTTTGATTTCACATTAGTTTTTGCTTTCTCAGCTGCCTTCTTTGTTCCTGTCGTCTTGCAAGATTCTCTTCTCTTCAGTAAGTCACTTTACACTCTTTTCAAGTGTATATTCAACTTGTTACCTTCTTCACTTAATTACATCTCTTTTTTAAGATCTCTTTCAGCTGCATACTTTAAGAGCTCGTTAATTAGAGGATGATAAGATATGTTGTCTTCGAGAAAAAAACAATCACTTCCTTTTTTATGAAAAAAAAAAAACCTCGTTAGTAAAAAGAAAACGTACATGCTTAAATTCCAAAATAAACTTAAAAACAAAGGTAGACCCAAAGCCCAGAATCACTATTACAAAGGGATTAAATAAGAAATTAAACTACCAAAAAGTCTGCATGCATTCTTAAATATTCTTAAATTATGTAAGTGACGGATTCAAACGTCTCAAACGATGGTGAACTGTGATTATTCAATTCCTGCACCCACCACCTTTATCTCTCTCTCAGAAGCTCACTCCTAAACCAGCAACATCAACATCAACATCAAAGCATGTTTTTCTATGTACACTTTTTTCTGCGTCGACCGAAAAAGCAACCTTTTTTTCTACTATAGTTTTTCCATGCTTCTTTTGACCACATAATTAGATTCCCCGGCGATGCAGCTCTGGTGAATTGCACTGGCTAGCATTACACTAAAATTAAAGAAGTGGAAAAAATTGGCAGTGACACTGAGGAGTTTAGTTATTTTGAGAGGTATAATACATGAATGAAGCAATGAAAATGAAAGGAGATGAGATGGGTAGGAGAAAGGAAAGGCGAAGACTTAACAAAACTCAGATGGTGGGTGCTCAAGAATCTTTGTTTCCCTAATTCAACAGACATTGGGTCCAAACCCCACAAAACCATTGTCACCATCAACCGAAATCTGAATACCCTCTTGCTGAATATTCCCTATAATGGAAAGCCCCGAAGGCGAAGCCGCAAAGGCAAAACAGAAAGTTCCGGCATCATCAGCCGGAATTAAAAAGTTTCTGGCCGGAAGGGTTAAGATCTGTCCACCGGAAAAGTAAAAGGAGACGGTGGGCACCCGAACCGTCACAAAGCCGTTCAAATCGTAGCAGGTGTCGAAAATGGAGAGTCCGGGTGCCCGAGGCAGGTTCGTGGTCTGCGCAAGAAAAGCGTCCCGGAAGGCATGGTAAGCCACCGTGGGAAGCCTGGTGACGGCGGTGCCGGTGTCCATCACGGCCCCTCCGTCGCCCAGATCAGTTACCCGGAAAACATCCTCCGATATGTTCAGCCGCGAGCCGCCAACTCCGAGACCCGAGAGCCCAACGTAGTAGAAGCTGGGGAAGAAGGGGTTGGGAATGAGTGGGACCCACGCCGCTCCCAGCGGCAATGCCTGCCGTCCGAATTGGAGCGAGCCGGAGGAGGCGCTGCCGCGAGAGAGCAGACAGTAAGCGAAGGCGCCGCCGGTTTGGCCACCGAGCTGGCCCACGAAAGACATGGGCCCGGCTCCCAGGCCCAAAAGCCCAGCCGCTCCCACGAACATGCCCTGGTTCCATGTGCCGCAGCCGATGGCCGTGTTCCGGATGAGGGTCCGCCCCAGCGTGATTGTTTCGAGCGCAAGCGTGCCTCGGGTGTAGGAGCCGTCGCCATAGGCCACCTCGTAGCGACACCTTCCCTGGTGGCAGCCGGCGTCGTCGAGCTGGTCGCAGACGGAGGAGGAGCAGGAAACGCCGGCGAATGAGGCGGAGAGGGCGGGGTTGAAGATGGGATCGGACTGGTTGTAGCAGTGGTCGCAGGGCTGGCACTGGACCCAGACGATGTCACTGCCTGAGTCTATGACCATGTACTGGTAAGTTGCAGGGCTTCCGATTCCTATTCTCACAAAATACTCTCCGCTACCTTCCTCTGTCCCCGAAACGACGTCGGATCCAAAGGACGCTTCTTCCGCCGCTTCCTCCTTGTAAGCATGGCTGATACTGATAACGATAGAGGATACCCTTTTGACGTCGCGTTTCATTCGTTGGTTGAAGCGGGTGGTGTGATCCTTGGCAGGGGTGGTGCTGATTTTGTCTCTGTGAAGAACCTGAACTTTCCAATCTCCCTGCTTTTCTTCTAACTCTTCTGTTTCTTTAGATGGGTTCTTGAGTTTAGTCGCTGCCATTTCTTCCTCCACGTTCAGCTGTTCGAAGTGGGAAGAAGCCAAGGAGCTGCAGATGGTTATGGTTAGAAGCAGGAAGAAGAGAAGAGTGTTGACAACGGCCATGGTTGTTGGTTGGTTGGTGAGGAAGGACTCAGCGCTCCATATTCACTTTCCGTTGTTCTTTCATTATATTGTTGTTTCGTTTTGGGGGAAAATGGTCCATTATGCAGAGAGAGAGGAAGAGTACTGTTATAATTGAAACCAAAAGTACACACATATCTAGTGTAAAGTCCCACATTAATTAATGTTAAGGAAAATGTTAATTTGTGTTTTTAAAAGATGGTTGATAAAACAAGAAAATGTGTGATTGATTAACAAGCCGACAGGAAAATCCTCTGCTACACGTGTTTGTGTTGTGTTTGTGATTTCCAGCAAGATGCCACACACAGACAAATTGAGGCACAGACATACCTCGTAAATCATGTTGGTTTTTTTTTTTTTCTTAAACCACTCGGATGAATATGCAACGAGGGGAAGACGACAAAAATGTAACACACAGTACAAGTGTGAAAAAAAGTCCATCCTCTATCTAATTCCATGTAGTTATACATTAGTGTGTAGTAAGAACAGAGGAATTGAAAATGATTTGGGTACTTTCGGTGGGGATGTTTCATTTGAATTGAATATATATAAAAATAAGGAGAAATAGGAACAGAGGTTAACGTTGTGGTAGGATTTCAAAAAGCACGACAGAGTGCGGATTTTGTGCATTGTTTGTTGGGCATAATGCCTCTTCCTGCTTCACCATCATTACTATTTTTTTTTTCTTTTCTACAATTTATGTCATTTTCGTATTTATACTAATAAGTTAGTGAGAAGAAACAGAGTAGCTGTCAACAACTTTGACTTGATATAATGTAATAAATATAAGAAATAATATTAAATAAAAGATAACTTTAACAAAATTTCAAATATGATATACCAATAATTTTGTTAGTCCATCAAGCTCATTTAACTTTGGATATTTAAAGATTAAAAAAATGTGTCTTTGGAAGTAGAAAAAATAATTGACATTCAAAACAAACTTCTTCTTTTTAGATGTACTAATTATAAATTATAGATAAAAAGAAAAGAAAAAAAGTTTCAGAGTAATTAATTCATGTAAACAGTGAATTACCTTTTTAATGTATGTAAAGTGTTTATTTTTTTAAAATGTTATGAGATTGGGTAAGATTCCTGTTACCACTATTTTTTTCAAATAAGTTTTCACACTAATAACGATTTTAAATTTTTTTTTTCTGTTTTAACCAAGTCGAATTTTGAGTGAAATTTTTTTTTTAATAATGAAATGGTCTGAGAAGACTTCGATTTAAATTCTTTTAATTTGTTTTCATTATTTATTTAAATATATTTTTAATTTGTTTAAAGTAAAATGATTTTATAATTTTATTTTTTTTATTTAATGACTTATTTTTTGTTTTTTTACTTAACTAATTTAATGTTTAAAATTAATTTTATTAATTAAATACATGTTCATTTCATTATGATCAAAATAAAGATTATTGAAATGAAAATTATTGATCAATCTATATGAATCAAAATTTTATTTCAGACCCTAAAATGCATCGTTTATAATTAAGAATGTAAAACTACCGTACTCGAATTCATAATAATAAAATGGATCAATCAACTAAAAATAAGTCAAAAAATTATTTTTACTACCATAAAGTCACAATCAGATAAATATTCGTTGATGTCTTATTATTTACCTGCACTCTATTAAACATTTTATATTAAGTCATCTCAATTTTATTAGCATAATATTCAATTAATTAAATTTTTCTAAACATTAAATTAGTTAAATAAAAAAATAAAACATAAATCATTAAAATATAACAGCATAAATAGTATAAATCATTTTACTTTAAACAAATCAATAATACTTAAATAAATGATAAAAATAAATTAAAATGAAGTTCACAATTAAAAAAGAAATCTAACACTAGTCTTCGCGCATCTGATAACTTAAGACCTAAAAAGAATCTAAAATGATCGTTCCTAAGACTTCAGTTGAAACAGAAAAAGAAAATTTTAAGTCTTCATTGACGTGTAAACTTCTCAGAAAAAAGAAAGAGAAAAGTACAAATCGTCAAGCGTAATACAATTTCATCTCTGACAAATATGATAACACTATATAAATTAACCGTTTCAAAGAGTCCTATGAAGAAGCTCCCATCGGGATGCAAGTTAGACTGAATTTTACACTGATATGAAATCAATTCAAAACTTTAGAAAGAAAAAACTAATATTCAGGGTACAAAACATTTTCCCCTGACGATCACTCAAACATATTCTTAGAAGAGAGGAGCAAAATCAAATTTTTCCCTTGTCTTCTTCCTTCATCTTCTTCTGCCACCTTCTCTTCTTGTAATCCTGCAACATCTGGGGCATCTTCTCCATCAACTTTGCAGTGTTCTCCCGCTTCTCGGCAGATATCCTATCACATTTGTGTCCTTTCCTCCTGGTCTTCATCTCCTTTCTTTCAGGATCATAGGGCCAATCTTCCCCAGTAAGGAGCACTTCCTTTCGCAGTCGGGCACGTCGTCGAGCACTGATACTCAGTGGCTTCCATGCCCCCAGGTCCCAGTATCCCCATACTCCCTTAGCAAGTTCATCCTTGTATTTCACTAACTTCTCACGCCAAGGATATTGATATTCTGCTACTGCCTTTGCCACCGAACCAACACCCTTGCCCGCCATAACGTAGCAACAAACTCTTTTGCTCTACACATGACAACAGCCACTCAATCAAGCAAATCTACAAACAACTTCTAGGCAAACATGTTTTCTATTTAAGACCAAATGATTACATACTACATTCATATCGCTTATTCTCTGAAAATAACATGTATAACGAGAGAAACAAAAAATTCCAGAGATCGGAACAACTGAAGAAGCAAACAAAATCCAATTTAGGTCATGATATCAAAACAGAAGAGATCGGATCTAATTCATAATTGAAGAAATTGGCTGTTTGCTCATTGCTAGGGATTTAGATAAGCCCAAATCCATGCTTTTATTTTTTTCATTTTCTTCTGCCATTGGTAGTTTCTCACCTGTTGATAATTTTGACTTTAAAACTTAGCAACCAAACAAAATAACTACTGAGGCCATAAAAGAATAAGAAGAAACAATAGAAGAATAAATATCAAATCATAACTCATCCAACAACTACCAAAATCCAATGGATGGGAGCTTGTTGAAATTTGTAATTCTTTTATAATAGTTATAAGTAAATTAAGAAATTAAACATTGAATTAAACATCTTCAACATATATCGGTAATTGACAGTAACCATGGAAACTCATCAGCCTTAAATACTAAAAAATTAATTCAAAACTTCATTCAACAGTAGTGACCATGTACAATTGCTGGCTGCAAAAGCAGATGACAAAAACATATTACAGAATGCTTCTCTCTATAACAACATACAGGTCTACTTAACAAATACTTAATAGCAATATGACATCATACAACAGCAACAACATTGCAACTTTGCAAGGCGTAAATAGAACACCAGATGTTGAACCCCAGTCCTGAATAAGAATGTGTTGTGTTTAAATAACCGCAACTACAATCTATATCATGCATTCGTAAAAGGCTAGTGGCCCCAATAACCAACGCAACATTTCCTTGTACAATCAGAGCCCAGTGAACACCATTGGCAATTACAACATTTTGGTACAAATCGTTATATTGATAATATTTACTCCAAAAATCAGACACTCAGACCACTGACAAAACTTTGCCTACGAAAATAAAAATAAATTGCCACCATATAAATGCATGAAATTTCCATAACATGCAAACACAAACAATAACTGTCACCAATAATAAAAATAACAACAATAATAAATGATTAATAACAACCTTAACAACTAGCTTTACTTCTAACTCTAGCATACTACTATAGCACGACCAGAACCCACTACAACTTCAGAATGTTTCATAAACGAAGATCGAAGTAAAAAGGGGTCAAAATTATTAGATTTAATCAGATTAGTCAAATCAAAGTTGCATCAGCAACGACAGTTTCCCTATTCCCTATTTCATCAGTCTAGAGGGAGCAAAAACGAGATATACAAATGTAACTTCACAAAAGCAATATCAAGTTAAAAGTACAGAAAACATATTTCACTCCATCAAGTATGGTTAGAGTTTGAAATATGATTAACAATGAAGGAAAAGACGCATACCAATACCAACGAATTGATCGCATTAGAATCACAGCCAGGCTTATTCGCAGGAACTTTGGGAAGACCAGTCACGTTTTCGCCAGAAGCGTTTTCCTTCGCTGAAACGACATTAGCATCAAAGGAAAGGAATGAGACAATCAGAAGCAGAAAATTAAACTCGGCACCAGCGAGTACAAAAAAATTAAGGTCGTAGAGCAACAGGAATCACGACGAGATTCATCGAAATCAAGGAAACGCGATTAAGAAAATGAAGCGGTGATGAGCTACTTTCTGTGTTTGGCGTTATTAATAGGAGCATAGATGTTTGCGTTAATTGAAGGTGCGTGGTGATAGGAGCGGAAATAAAAGAGAATGCGAAGGATGGATGAAAATAAAAGGCATTGAATAAGGAAATGGAAAGAAGAAAGTGAGAGAGAAGGTAGTTACCGAGAGGAGTGGAGGCGGTGCTGCGGTGGAAGAGATCGGTGAGGGGAGAGAGAGCTCCGATCTGATTGTGAGGGAGGTGATGAGCGGTGCGAGAGAAGGAAGGGAAGGTTCTGGAAAGTGAAGAAGAGGAAGAAGAGAGCAACTTAGACTTGGACCCAAGACATCGTGATATGGTGATGAATTCTGGGAGATTGAAGGAATGACGATTTGAGAGAAGAGAAAGTGACAGTGGGGTTTCGCGGGCGTGCGGAGCCAACGCGATGAACGGAGAGGATCTTGTAGGAGGAACACCTAAGCTGTTGTTCTAGGTTTCGGATCTCTCCTGTGGTATTAGCTAAAAACTTTAATTTTTAAATGATGATAATTCCTAATTTATACAATGTAAATACAAGTGCATTCTTTAAGATTTTTTAAATATGAATAATATTACAGTAGTAGTAGACGATAACAATGTAATATTATTAAGTTAATATATAAAATAAATGATATTTATTAAAAAATCTCAATTTGAGAAAACCTTAACCCTAGATTTTTCCAAATCCTACAAGAAGATGGACAAGTATTACGATTCGAACCGAATCGAATTACCCAACACAAGATCTAACAACCCGGACAAGGTTTCAGAAGGATCACACCCAAATCAAACATGTGAATCTCTAAAAATAGATCCAGAATATTCCTCCACGGAAACCCTAAAAACGGATCTCGTCAACCGATAGGACCAAAATTGGGACCGGTCGATGCAGAAAATGAAGACCTAGGCAAAGGCCGAGTCAATTGGAGGGATGGCGGCAAAATTGGGGGAGGAATCGAGGGAGGGAGGAAAAGAAATCAAGATCAGAAAAAAAAAAGCGTGGCTAAAGACGAAAGGGGAATATCGATTGGAGGGATGGCGGCAAAATTGGGGGAGGAATCGAGTGAGAATATCGATTTGTATGAATTTGAGTTAAATATGTGTGTTGTTTTGAGTGGATTTAAAGAATAAAGTAAATGAATTTAAAGTATAAAGTGAATAGATTTAAAGATAAATTTTATAGAAGTTAGTAAGTGATTTAAGTGATGTAATAGATTAAAAATATTATTTTAATAGATAAATGGTTAAATCATTCCAGAGGTTCCCATATTTGTAGCGGATTCTCAAGTAGGTCCCCCAATTTTCATTTGACTCAACTGGGTCCCTAATTTTGAAAAACAGCAACAATTCAGCCATAACCGTTAACGACCGTCAATGATTGTTAAATGAACAGTGACTGGGCATGCTGAGGTGTTGTTTTTTATTGACGTGGCTTGATCAAAATTAATTAATAATTAAGTCTTAAAAATTAAATTTGAAAAATGCATAATAGGAGAGGACGAGAATACGAAAGGACTTAGAGTTTTCAAATTGATTTGGGGGAAACCAGCAAGCTAGGGTTCTTGTGCGAAGAGAAGCGAAGCGAAGCGAAGAGAAAAGAAGGGGGAGAAGCTGCTGGAATTGAATTGCATTTGAGGTTTTGGATCATCTGAATCGCGATTTGCTTTAAATAGAATGGCAGAAGGTGAGTTTCTCTCTATAACATTTGAGAATTTGGGAATAAATTTTTCAGTGCATGTTCTGATGTTTCTTGTTTGGGGAACCAGAGTATTGATTGTGGTTTGTCAGTGTTTAAATATGCTTTATTTGGCCCACCATGTGTAAATGCTTTTGCGTTGTGGTCCCCCATGTTTAAAGTGTTGTAGTGGTGTCTTTTTCAGTGTGTTTTGTATTTAATATATGTTTTATATTTTTTTTTCAGTATTTGATTAATATATAGGTTTATGTATTTATCCGTATATGTGTTTGCGTTATGGATGAGGAATTTGAGGTGGTTTTTCACCATGGAGGTAAATTCATAAGTGATGGGAAGTTGCGGTACGAATATGGGAAAGTACTAGGTTATCGTTCGACCCAGACATGTGGAGCTACTTTGTTGCTTTAAGCGTGATAAAAGGGCTTGGGTATGTTGGAGAAAATAAATTATGGTTCTTAGTTGGAGGTTCTTTAGTATTAGATGACAGATTGCAGCTTATGTGTGATGATAGTGGTGTGTTGCATATGGTTAATATCGCAAGACTGAATGGTGAAGTTCATTCATTTGTGGAACACTCATTGTCTGAACCCCAAGTCATTGAAATGTTGGAGTATTATCCGGATGAACCTGACACACAAGAGGATGGTGGATCACGTGTTTTAGGTGATTGTGTTGAGGGTAAACCTCAAGTTGAGAATCAGAGTGTTCTTGTTATAGTAGATGGTATTGAATGTGAAGGTGGAGTTGGTGTTTTGGGAGATGTTATTGAATGTGAAGGTGAATGTGATATTGAGATAAGGGAAGAGGGAACTCAGGCTGATATTAGTGTTGTTTTAAGTGACGATTTGCAGTGTGAAGCTGAAGGTGAGGGTGACATGAGGGAGGATGGAGTTCAGTGTGAAGTTGAAGCTGAGGGTGAACTAAGGGATGTTGGAGTGAAATGTGAAGCTGAAGTTCAAGGTGAATTAAGGGATGTTGAAGTGAACTGTGAAGCTGAAGCTGAGGGTGAATTAAGGGATGTTGAAGTGAACTGTGAAGTTGAAGAAGATGTGGGGCAGACTAAGATAGAAGAAGATGGTGATGTTCACAGTTGGACTGAGTCTAGACCAGATGATAGCATGGATGAGAGTACTGACAACCTACTAGATGTTAATGTTGATTGTGATATTGATGATGAACTACGCACATGAGCTTCTAGCAAGAAATTCAGGATCAACAGTCAAAGTTAATGTTGAGGAGAATGAAGGGGAACCAATATTCAAGAGGTTTTACGCATGTTTGAAAGCATGCAAAGACAGTTTCATTTCATGCAGACCTATAATTGGATTGGATGGGGCTTTCTTGAAAGGGAAATACGGAGGTGAGTTGTTAACAACCATTGGTCGAGATGCTAATGACCAAATGCTGCCTATTGCATATGCAGTAGTGGAGGTTGAGAACAAAGATTCTTGGTCTTGGTTTTTAGAGCTACTTACTGAGGACCTTGGTGGACCTGTAGTGTGTGCATCCTATACATTTATATCTGATCAACAAAAGGTACATTCAAATTCAAGCTCTTATCCCACATTTATTTGATATGAAAATTTTTAACCTATTATTTTATTTATGATATTGTCAGGGCCTGCTACCAGCCATACAAGAACTCCTGCCTGGAGTTAATCAACGTTTCTGTGTAAAGCACTTGTATGCCAATTTCAGAAAGAAATTTCCAGCCAAAAGTCTAAGACGTCTTATGTGGAGAGCAGCTGCAGCCACACACCCACAAGCATGGGAAAGGGAGATGAGGAATATAAAAGATGTGAACGAAGATGCATTTAAGCATCAGATAGTAATCCCACCCAGGTAATACAATTTCTGTAAGACCCGTGAAAATTAGTTAATTAAATACTTAATTAATTAATAAATACGGGTAGGAAGAGCCTTTATGACATTAAATATTGTTTGATGTGGCATGGAAAAGTACTAGCTCAAGTGGTTGAGAGTACTTAGTTATGTTGAGAGGACTTGGGTTGGAGTCCTATGTATGCCTGTTATGTGTTATTTGATTTATTATCATTTTGTTAATATATTTGTGAATTGTGAGTGATATCATAATTACAGGAATTAACCTTTATTTTTGCCAAATGTAGCTTGGAGTGAAGGTGAAAAGGTAGAGAGAACCCTAGCAGGGGCAGCCAAGAGGGTCTGAAAAAACACCTTGTAATTACCAGTAAATAAGCATTAAACACATAATAAAGCCCAATTTTCGTTTTATCTCTTTAGACCAACATTAGGAGACCTATAAAAGGCAAAATCTGGGAGAAAGAAGGGTTTTCTACATTTTGGTATGTTTTGGCTTAAAAGGAGAACGAAATTCGGATCGGGAGTGCCAAGTTTTGGGTGCACAAGAGGTGAATTGGGAGAAGGCTTGAGGAGAAACATCTTTTTCTCCTCAAGCCTATTGTTTTATTTATGATATTGTCAGAGGGCCTGCTACCAGTCATACAAGAACTCCTGCCTAGAGTTAATCAACGTTTCTGTGTAAAGCACTTGTATGCCAATTCCAGAAAGAAATTTCCAGCCAAAAGTCTAAGACGTCTTATGTGGAGAGCAGCTGCAGCCACACACCCACAAGCATGGGAAAGGGAGATGAGGAATATAAAAGATGTGAACGAAGATGCATTTAAGCAT